>Ga0102812_10000140_pt1 | contig 50744 bp, 45 predicted proteins | sample ColrivemetaGS713_FD_79334 | JGI IMG/M metagenome (GOLD analysis project Ga0102812, IMG submission 79334) | Estuarine microbial communities from the Columbia River estuary - Flood tide ETM metaG S.713 | ecosystem: Environmental > Aquatic > Marine > Intertidal zone > Estuary | place: USA...
CATCTACAATATTTGCCAAATGATAGGTTGGCATTCCATCAGATTTAAACAACACTTTGTCATCTAAAGTATTGGTATCAATGCTGATTTTTCCTCTGATTTCATCTTCCATTTCCAAAATTTCATCTTGAGGAGTTTTGAAACGAATCACAAAATCATCACCATTCTGAATTTTTTTTTGAACTTCTTCTTCAGTCAAAATCAAGGAATTTATTAATTTTCCTTTGGTTCTATTGTGCCAATTATAAATAAATGTTTTCCCATTCTCTTCATGTTCTTTTCTTAAAAAATCCAACGATTCAGCAGTATCAAAAGCATAATATGCCCATCTTTTTTCAAGAAGAATTTCAGCATATTTTTTATAGATTTCTTTGCGTTCTGATTGTCTATAAGGACCAAATTTTTCGTTTTTTCCTGGACCTTCATCAAAAGGAATGTTACACCAATTTAAGGAATCTATGATGTATTTTTCAGCATTTGCCACATAACGTGTTTGGTCTGTATCTTCAATTCTTAGAATAAAAGTGCCGTTATTTTTCTTAGCAAAAAGGTAATTATATAAGGCAGTTCTTACGCCACCAATGTGTAAAGGGCCTGTTGGACTTGGCGCAAAGCGAACGCGAACAGTTGAATTCATGTGATTTTTTTTGTGTTACAAAGATACTTTTTTTACACACGAGATAAAATCAAAAAAAATCAAAATCGCTTTTAACAAATATTTGATGGCATTTTCTTTCAAATACTGTATTTTTATGGGTTGATTATGAATGAGTTTCCCAAAATAACCCAAAAACTTCACCAATTTTCTCTAAAATTCTATACCAATGAATTGATTAGAGGCAGTATTTTATTCCTTTCTTTTGGGATTATTTACTTGTTTTTTATACTTTTTATTGAATATTTTTTGTGGCTAAAACCATTATCAAGAACTATATTGTTTTGGATTTTTATTTTTGTAGAACTTTTGTTACTTACCAAATTCATTTTATTTCCTGTTTTTAAAATTGTTGGTTTACAAAAAGGAATTTCTTTTGAAGAATCGTCGAAAATTATTGGACGTCACTTTCCAGAGGTAGGAGACAAATTGCTTAATATTTTACAGCTAAAACAACAATCCAGTCAATCAGATTTATTGTTGGCAAGTATCAATCAAAAATCGGCTTCTTTGCAACCCATTCCTTTTGTAAAAGCGATTGATTATTCGAAAAATAAAAAGTATTTAAAATATGGATTAATTCCTATTTTTATTTGGTTTTTGATTTCTATTTCTGGCACAAATGGCGCATTGACTAAAAGTCTAGAACGAGTTGTAAACTACAAAACAACCTATTTACCACCAACTCCATTTTCTTTTTTGTTAATTTCAAATAAACTTCAAGTTGTTCAGGGAAATGATGTAACAGTTGCTTTTAAAATTGTGGGTTCTTTGTTGCCTGATGAGGTAAAAATTGTTTTCAATAACCAACAATATTTTATGCAACAAACTGGATCTGATACTTTTACCTATACTTTTTCTGCTGTACAAGAAAATATCAATTTTCAAGTCGAAGCAAATGGAGTTGAATCAAATAGATACCAAATTGAATTAATTAACGCCCCAATTATCAATAATATTTTATTGGATATTATCTATCCAGTTTATTTAGGAAAAAGGAATGAAACCATCCAAAATGCTGGAAATTTTGTCGTTCCTGAAGGAACGAGTATTGTTTGGAAAGTAACTACATCTAATGCTGAAAAAATATCATTTATAGAAAATGATCAACGTGGTAATTTTAGTAAAGTGACCTCAGATAAGTTTCAGTTTTCTAAGAAAATTTTAAAACCCTTCTATTATCAAATTTCTTCCTCAAACAAAAATTTATCGGATTTTGAAAACCTTCAATTTTCTGTAAATGTCATTCCTGATGAGTATCCAACAATTTCTGTTGTCTCAAATATTGATAGCATATCACGTGGAACGGCCCAATTTGCTGGACAAATTTCTGATGATCATGGATTTAAAAAATTACAATTGGTGTATTGTGATGAATCAACTTCACAAGACAAAAAAACGGTTGATATTCCTATTGGTTTTGATAATATACAAACATTTTTTTATCAATTCCCAAAAGGAATCTCTTTAACTGTAGGCAAAAATTACGAATTGTTTTTTCAAATTTTTGATAATGATGGTGTAAATGGATCCAAAAAATCCACATCAAGAGTCTTTCAATATCGACAAAAATCGTCAGATGAAATTGAAGAAGAATTGTTAAAAGAACAAAAAAATACGATTCAAAATTTAGAAAATGCTGTTCAAACTCAAAAAAAGGAGCAAAAACAAATTGAATCTTTACAGCAAGATTTGCAACAAAAAAAGAATTCGAACTGGACTGATCAAAAAAAGATTGAAAATTTTATCAAACGTCAAGAGCAATACAAAGAAATGATGAAACGTCAAACTAACAAGTTGCAAGAAAATTTAGATGAAAAAAAGGAACAAAATCAATCTCTTCAAGATAAAAAAGAAGCCCTAAAAGAACGCATTCAAGAATTAAAAAACTCCGAAAAGCAACAAAAATTATTAGATGAAATTCAAAAAATGGCTGAAAAACTAAACAAAGAAGATTTGGTTGAAAAAGCCAAAGAATTGGCACAACAAAATAAACAACAACAACGAAGTTTGGAGAAAACGTTGGAGTTAGTAAAACGTTTTTATGTGGAACAAAAAACAATGCAAATTGCATCAAAAGTAGATGAATTATCAAAAAAACAAGAAGCAATTGCTAAAGATTCTACAAATGTGAATTCTAAACAAAAAGAGATTAATAAAGAATTTCAGGATATTGAAAAAGAACTAGATGAGGTTAAGAAAGACAATGAGAAATTAAAAGATCCAATGGAATTGCCTGATGTTGAAGAGGAGACTAATAAAATCAATGAGGAATTACAAAATGCACAAGAAAATTTAGAAAAAAAGGAATCATCAAAAGCGAAGAAAAATCAACAGAAAGGTGCTCAAAAAATGAAAGAAATGAGCGATAAAATGCAAAAATCCATGATGGAAATGGAAGGAGAATCTATGGAAGAAAACATGGATGATTTGCGAAAAATTTTGGAAAATTTAGTGCTTTTTTCATTAGAACAAGAAAGTTTGATGAAAAAGTTCAATCAAATCTCCACTACACATCCCGACTTTGGAAAAGAGTTGAAAAAGCAAAATGAAATTAAAAAATACTTTGAACATATTGACGATAGTTTGTACGTGCTTTCTATGAGAGTTCCAACAATTTCTACTAAAATTCAAAATGATTTGTCAACAGCCCATTATAATTTAGACCAATCGTTAGATAATTTTACCGAAAATCGATTCTCTCAAGGAATATCTAATCAACGATATGTAATGACCGCTACAAATAATTTATCCGATTATTTAAGCAATGTTCTGAATAATATGAAACAGAATATGTCCATGCAAATGAAGCAGGGAAAAAACGGAAAATCATCAGAATTTAGTTTACCAGATTTGATTAAAAAGCAACAAGGTTTGTCTAAATTGATGGAAGAGGGAATGGAAAAAGGCGAAGAAAAAGGCAAAGGAAATAGATCTGGTGAAAAAAATGGCGAGAAAAAAGGTGATCAAATAAATGGACAAAAGAACGGTCAAGGAGAAGGGAATCAAAGTGACGATTTGAATGGAGAACTGTATGAGATTTTTAAACAGCAAAGTGAATTAAGACAGCAATTGCAGGATGCTATCAATGAAAACGAATCAGACAAACCTGGAGGAGGAAATGCTAAAAAGGCATTAAAAACGATGGAACAATTGGAAAATGAAATTTTAGAAAAAGGATTTAGTTCAGCAGTTTTACAAAAAATGCAACAATTAAATTACGAATTATTAAAGTTGGATAAAGCAGCTTTAAATCAAGGAAAAGATAGTACCAGAAAGTCAAATATAAATCAAATTATCAACGAACGTAATAGTTTAAAAGCATTAGAATTTAAAAAGCAGTTTTACAATCAGATAGAAATATTAAATCGACAATCATTACCTTTGCAGCAATTGTATAAAAATAAAGTACGGACTTATTTCTCTGAAGAAAAAAAATAACAATAATGACAACGTTTAATTACGAAACCGATTTTGAACTTTCCGATGAAGTCGCCTTAGAAACTTGGGTTGAGATGATTATTTCAAACAAAGGTTTTGAACCAGGAGAAATTAATTTCATTTTTTGTGATGATGAATATTTACATCGATTAAATGTTGAATTCTTGCAGCACGATACGTTCACTGACGTCATCAGTTTTGATAATTCTTTAGGGAAATTAATTTCAGGAGATATTTTTATTTCTGTTGAAAGAGTCAAAGAAAATGCAGTTGAATTTAATGCAACTCTAGAAGAAGAACTTCACAGAGTTATGATTCATGGAATTCTTCATTTTTTAGGTTTTAAAGATAAAACTACTGATGATGAAAAAGTCATGAGAAAAGAAGAAAATGATGCTTTGTTATTCTTAAATAACTGATATATAATTAATTACATTAAACGTTTCACGTGAAACATTAAAAAATGAGTTTATTTACAACAATATATGATGTAATTGTAGTTGGTGGTGGTCACGCAGGAAGTGAAGCCGCAGCCGCATCAGCAAACATGGGGGCAAAGACATTGTTAATCACAATGAATTTACAAAATATAGCTCAAATGAGTTGTAATCCTGCAATGGGAGGAATTGCGAAAGGGCAAATTGTAAGAGAAATTGACGCTTTGGGTGGTTACAGCGGAATTGTAACAGATAAAACGGCGATACAGTTCAAAATGCTAAACAAATCCAAAGGCCCTGCAATGTGGAGTCCAAGAGCACAATCTGATAGAATGCAATTTGCGGAATGTTGGAGAATGATATTGGAGCAAACAGAAAACTTAGATTTTTTTCAAGATTCTGTGAATGGCTTATTATTTGATGGAGACAGAATTGTTGGTGTAAAAACCGCTTTGGGAATTGAAATCAAAGCAAAGTCTGTTGTAATTACTGCTGGAACTTTTTTAAATGGGTTGATTCATATCGGAGAAAAAACGTTTGGTGGCGGTAGAGCAGGAGAGAGTTCTTCAACGGGAATTACAGAAGATTTAGTAAAAAAAGGATTTGAGGCGGGAAGAATGAAAACAGGAACTCCTCCAAGAGTGGATGGTCGTTCTTTGGATTATTCGAAAATGGAAGAACAACCTGGAGATGAATTTCCTGTAAAATTTTCATACTTACCAAGCACCAAACCTTTAACCGAACAACGTTCTTGTTACTTAACCTATACCAATCAAAAAGTACATGATTTGTTACGTGAAGGTTTTGATCGTTCGCCAATGTTTAATGGCCGAATTCAATCTACAGGTCCAAGATATTGTCCTTCTGTTGAAGATAAAATTAATCGTTTCGCATCTAAAGAAAGACATCAAATTTTTGTTGAACCTGAAGGTTGGAATACCGTTGAAATTTATGTTAATGGTTTTTCAACATCACTTCCAGAAGATATTCAAGATAAAGCAATCAGAGCTATTGAAGGTTTTGAAAACGTAAAGTTTTTTAGATATGGTTATGCGATTGAATACGATTATTTTCCTCCTACACAATTGACACATTCTTTAGAAACTAAGTTGATTAAAAACTTGTTTTTTGCTGGTCAAATAAATGGAACAACAGGTTATGAAGAAGCTGCTGCTCAAGGGTTGATGGCTGGAATAAACGCCGCTTTAAAAGTTCAAGAAAAAGATCCTTTTATATTGAAAAGAAACGAAGCTTATATTGGGGTTTTGATTGATGATTTGATCACAAAAGGAACAGAAGAGCCTTATAGAATGTTTACATCAAGAGCTGAATATCGTACTTTGTTGCGTCAAGATAATGCTGATTTACGTTTGACTCCAAAAGGTTTTGAAATTGGGTTGGCTTCCAAAGAGCGCATGGAAAGAGTTTTAGAAAAGCAGCGGAAAACAGATTTATTGATCGCTTTTTTAGAAAATACTAGCGTAAAACCAGAAGAGATAAATCCTATTTTAGCCGAGAGAGAATTGGCATTGGTTTCTCAATCTTTAAAGTTGTTTAAAGTTGCTACAAGACCACAATTAGCTTTTGATGATTTGAAAGATATTTCTTCTCTAAAACAATTTGTAGATAATAATTCGATTGATGCAGAAATTATTGAACAAGCTGAAATTCATTTAAAGTATTCGGGATATATTGATAAGGAAAAAAATAATGCCGATAAATTAAACAGGTTGGAAAATGTGTTAATTCCGTCTAGTTTTGATTACCATAAACTAAATAGTTTGTCAACGGAAGCAAGACAAAAATTAACCAAAATTAAACCTACTTCTATTTCACAAGCAAGTAGAATCAGTGGAGTATCCCCAAGTGATATTTCTGTTTTGCTAGTATACATGGGAAGGTAATTTTCCGAAATTTTTAAAATGTTCCACGAGGAACATTTCCGAAAAAATGAAAAAACAACTTGATTTTTACAGTGATTTAGAGTCGTTTTTACAATGTAAAGATTATACTGTTTCTGAGGAATTGTATGATGTAAAAAGAAATCATACTTATGATATGTTGGTTACATTTCCTGTTCCTAAAAACTTAGAAGAGTATTATAAGAGCGATCAGTATATTTCTCATACGGATAGTAAGAAAAGTTTTTTTGATAAAATTTATCAATTTGTCAAAAACTTTACACTTCAAAAAAAGCTAGATTTAATAAATTCTTTTGGATCTGAAAACAATACAATTCTAGATGTTGGAGCAGGAACAGGAGATTTTTTAAAAACGTGTTTGCAAAATAATTGGAATGTTTTTGGAACTGAACCCAACCAGCAAGCTAGAGAAGTTGCCAAAGAAAAAGGAATTGTTTTACATAATAATTTGGGAGTATATTCAAACAAAAAATTTGATATCATTACTCTTTGGCATGTGTTGGAACATGTAGAAAATTTGTCAGAATTTATTTCTCAATTAGATAATTTACTTTCTGAAAACGGAAAATTGATTGTCGCTGTTCCAAATTATAAAAGTGATGACGCAAATTATTATAAAGAGTTTTGGGCAGCTTTTGATGTACCAAGACATTTGTGGCACTTTTCCCAACAATCCATTTCTAAAATTTTTAAAGCTGAAAATTTCGTTGTAGAAAAAACACTTCCTATGAAATTTGATTCTTTTTATGTTTCGATATTAAGTGAAAAATACAAAACAGGGAAAATGAATTTTTTAAATGGATTTTGGAGAGGTTTTGTTTCTAATTGGAAAGCTCGCTCAACTTCTGAGTATTCTTCTTTGATTTACATTCTAAAAAAGAGGTAAAACAAATTTAAGCGACTTTTTTTTGCGATTAAATTTAAAAATCATACAAACACCTCCATCTTTTTTTAAAGCTCTTTAAAACGCCTTATTTTAGAGTATTTTTTATAAGTAATTCTTATAGAAATATTTTATTGGTATAAGTTTTAGTTATGTAATAAAAAAACACCCAAAACGGTCAAAATAAAATATACGGTCAATGACATGGCACCTGCATAATCTTTTGCCAATCGTTGACCAATCAATAAAAAAATTAAAGTAATTGCGCATAGCTCAATTCCTAAAATAGCTATTTCTTTTTCTCCTGAATTATACAATTGATAGATTCCGATACTCATTAAAATCGTGGAAATAATTTCAATTACTAAAATAATTCCTAATAAGACAGGTACATTATTTTTTAGTGGTGAGTTTTTAAAATGTTCTTTAATAAATGAAACGTTTCCTCCCCAATCTAATAATTTGTCAATTCCGGATTGTAGAAAAGTCACAATCAAAAAAAGTAGTATTAAAATCTCTGTTGGATAGTTACCAAATAATTTCATAAGTTTTATTTTTTAATAGTATTTTCACAGATAGAAATCCAATCATCTATACTTATTTTTTGAATTAATTCTGCTAAAATTTCAAATGGAATAGCTGCTTTATTTTTAAATCGCACACAACATTTTCACAAATTCAATTTCTCTGAATGCTATTTTGAATAAGCAGTAACAAACCACTCATTCAATTCTTTTTAGAGTACAGTCCCGCGTATGATCTGTATTGACAGAGTTTATTTGAGAAGCAATATTCATAAAAGGCAAAAGTTCTTTTGGTTTGCAATGATATCCTTTAATAAAAGTATCATGAGGCACAAAAGGGTTAACTATTCCAAATTGAACTTTTTCTTCAAAACCTTTTGCTAGGGTGTTTTTACACGACTTCTTATATTTTTATGACTATTTTTCTTTTATTAGATAATACTGAAACAAAAACATCAACTATATTCGTTTTTTAAATCATAAAACATTCATTATTAATTTATTATAAATATATCTTTGATTTTATCAACAATAGTTTGTGCCAACTTTTTATGACTTTCCACAGTCCAACCTGCAATATGAGGCGTTAATAATAAATTATCTGCATCCATCAAATATTGAAAAACTTCTGGGATATTTTGATCAGAAAAAAAGTTTTCAAATGAGGTTTTTTCATATTCCAAGACATCCAATCCTGCACCCAAAATTTTCCCTGATTGTAATGCTTTTACTAAATCAGCAGTTATCACCGCAGAACCTCTTGCTGTATTTAACAACCAAAAATTGTGATGAAATTGGTTGATAAAACCCTCGCAAATCATTTTTTTTGTATGTGGAGTTTGAGGGGTATGCAAGCTGACAATTTCTGCTTTTTTTTGAAATTCTTCTAAAGAAACTTGTTTACAATTTTCATCACCAACATTGGGTTTAATGTCATAACAAATCACTTCCACATCAAAACCTTTCAGTTTTTTTGCAAATGATTTCCCCATGTTTCCATACCCAATAATGCCAACCGTTTTTCCATCCAATTCAATTCCTCTATTTTGTTCACGCTGCCAAATGCCGTTTTTTACTTCGGAATTTGCTTTATTCAACTTATTAAAAAGGGATAATAACATGCCTAATGCATGTTCGCCAACAGCATTTCTATTGCCTTCAGGAGCAGCAATGAGATGAATATTTTTTGAGGAAGCAAATTCACAATCAATATTTTCTAACCCCGCTCCAACTCTTCCAATAAATTTAAGTTTCGTTGCTTTTTCTAGAAAAGCTTTGTCAATCGAAAATCGACTTCTAATGATAATGCCATCATACAAGTGAATTTTAGCTTCAACATCGCTTTTTGACGAAGTATAGTCTTCTTCATTTTTGAAACCCAAATCATTCAATTGATTTAGTAATAACGGGTGATTTGTATCTAGGTGAAGGATTTTCATGGATTTGAAGAAAAACTTTGTATTTTATATTCGAATTCTTTAATTTTCTGTTTTTTATCTTTTAATTCCATTCGTGAATACAAAAGATTTGAAATGAGATAAATAATTACTAGACTGTGCCTTATGTCTTCATTGTCAAAAATCTCAACATCAGAAAATTTACTTGCAATAAAAAATAGTCCAAAAAGTATAATTGAAATATCGGCAATTATTTTAAGTGTTTTTTTCATCATAAGTTCCTTCCCTTTGGGAAGGTTAGGATTATTAATACTGCTCATTTTCATTCGGAAAATCTTTGCTTTTTACATCTGAAACATATTGTTCAAATGCTTTGGTCATATCAGCAAATAAATCCAAATAACGGCGTAAAAAACGAGGATGAAATTCGTGTGTCATTCCAATCATATCATGAGTTACCAAAACTTGACCGTCAACACCATTTCCAGCACCAATTCCAATTACGGGAATTGTCAAAGATTTCGCTACTTTTTCAGCCAATTTTGCAGGAACTTTTTCTAAGACAATTGCAAAACAACCAATTCTTTCTAGTAATAAAGCATCTTCCATCAATTTTTGCGCTTCATCTTCTTCTTTGGCTCTTACGGTATAAGTGCCAAATTTATAGATAGATTGTGGTGTCAATCCCAAGTGTCCCATCACAGGTATTCCAGCATTTAAAATGCGTTTTATAGATTCCTTAATTTCACTTCCACCCTCTAATTTAATGGCATGTCCTCCACTTTCTTTCATGATCCTAATCGCAGAACGTAAGGCTTCTTTTGGGTCAGATTGATAACTACCAAAAGGCAAATCAACCACCACCAAACTGCGTTCAATAGCTCTTACAACAGCACTTGCATGATAAATCATTTGATCTAATGTAATTGGCAATGTCGTTTCATGACCAGCCATAACATTCGATGCAGAATCACCTACTAAAAGTACATCCAAACCAGCATTGTCCAAAATTTTTGCCATGGTATAATCGTAGGCTGTAAGCATACTTATTTTTTCACCATTGGCTTTCATTTCTACCAAAGATTTCACGGTAATTCGCTTGTATTGTTTTTTTGCTACAGACATATTCAGATTTTTTTAATAGCTGTAAAAGTAAGAAATATCAGCAGATATTTAACAAGTTAATGTTTCGTTAATCTTATCTTACTCTAAATCAAAAAACTAAAAAAATAGTAGTTTTAAACTTTTAATATTAATCAACCATGCAAAAAATTATTCTACTATTATCGGCATTCATAATCAGTTTTACAATTTCATCTCAAGAAAAAAATAAAGAAATTGAAATCAAAAATGTAATTGACACTTTTTTTGAAGGATTACAAAAAGGAGACAGCAGCATTGTCTCAAAAACGCTTCATGTAAATATTAAAATTCAAACAACGAATACTTCAAAGGAAGGTGAAAAGTTGTTGAAAGATGAAACAAGAGAGCAACTTTTAAAAGCAATAGCATCAAAAAAACCAACTCAAAAATTCTTTGAAAAATTACTTTCTTACGACATCAAAATTGATGGAAATTTAGCCTCAGTTTGGACACCTTACGAGTTTTTTTATAACGATACTTTTAGTCATTGTGGGGCCAACTCTTTCCAACTTTTTAATAACAATGGTAATTGGGAAATTGTTTTTTTAATAGATATGAGAAGAAGAGATAATTGTATCTATTTACAGAAATAAAATACCTTATATTTGGTTTTTTGTTTTTAAACATGGCAGAGCAACAACATATTTTATATCCTGATTTTTGGGTTGACAAGCATTCTGATTACTTGTTCAACTTTGCTATTGCGCGAATAAATAATTATGATTTAGCGAAAGATTTAGTGCAAGAAACGTTTTTTGCGGGATTAAAATCTGCCAAAAACTTCGAAGGAAAAGCTTCAGAAAGAACATGGCTAGTATCCATTTTGAAACGAAAAATCATTGATCATTATCGAAAAATAAACTCTATAAAAGGACAAGCTGAAGTCAAAATGAACTTTTACGAAAATGGTGATAATGAAGGAAGTTGGATTGAAGAACGCGTTCCTCAAAGTTGGGATAATGACACTGAAAAATCAATCGAAAATGAAGAGTTAAAACAACAGTTGGATTACTGTATTTCTAAATTGCCAGAAAAATATGCAATGGTTTTTACAATGAAAACGATTCAAGAGTTTGAAACCGAGGAAATCTGTAAGGAATTAGAGATTACGTCGTCCAATTTATGGGTTATGATTCATAGAGCTCGAACACAACTAAGAAAATGCATAGAAGATAATTGGTTTAAAAAGTAAAAAATGGCGAATAAATTTTTTATAAGTTGCGATGAAGCAACTACCATATGCGACAAAAGTCAATATAAAGAAGCAAGTTTTTTCGAAATAATTCAATTGAAACTTCATTTTTTAGTTTGTAAAGTTTGTGCTTTGTACTCAAAACAAAATAATTTTTTATCTAAACTTTACAAATCGAAAGCAACTAATTGTAACAAAGAATCAATTTGCATTTCTGTCAAAGAAAAGGAAGAAATCAAAAAGCAACTTGAACAATTAAAAAGCGAACTCTCCTTAAGAAATAATCTTGTTTTATGAATTTTTTACCAGAAAAAATTGAAAATTATGTTGTGGAACATTCACAACAAGAACCCGAAATTTTAGCGGAATTAAGCAAAGAAACGTGGCAAAAAGTATTAAATCCAAGAATGTTGAGTGGCGCATATCAAGGTCGAGTTTTGTCAATGATTTCAAAACTGATTCAACCAAAAATAATTTTAGAAATAGGCACTTTTACAGGTTATGCAACACTTTGCTTTGCAGAAGGATTGGCAAAAAACGGAAAAATAATCACGATTGATAAAAACGAAGAATTAGAAAATTTGCAAAACAAGTACTTTTTAAAATCTAGATTTAGAGATCAGATTACTCAAAAAGTAGGAAATGCATTGGAGATTATTCCAACAATTGATGAAAAATTTGACTTAGTTTTTATTGATGCGGATAAGGTAAATTACGAAAATTACTTTCATTTGATAATAGATAAAATGAATTTTGGAGGTATTATTTTATCTGACAATGTACTTTGGAGTGGAAAAATTATTGAAGAATTAGACCCAAAAGATGCTGACACAAAAGCGTTACTTTCTTACAACAAACTAATAAACTCAGATCAAAGATTGGAAACTATTTTACTTCCAATTAGAGACGGTTTGACAATAAGTAGGGTGAAATAAAAATTACATATTCCTTTTAATTGGACCTGTAATTTCGTCAATAGTATCTTTTACTTCAGTCACATTTTCATTTAGAATTTTTTTAACGTCAGAAGTAACCGTATGGTTTTTGGCACTTTCGTTGATTTCATTCTTAATATCATTAGTTGCATCTTTTATTTGACGCATTCCTTTTCCTAAACCACGAGCAATCTCTGGAATTTTATCAGCACCAAAAAACATGATTACAAAAAGTAAAATCACAAATATTTCTTGACCGCTAATAAATAAAAAAATTGTGTTCATTGTTTTCTAAATAAATGAATATCTTTAAAAAGAATTGATAATTTCGGATACAAAGATAATGGTATTTCTTGGGTAATTATATTTGAAAAAATAAAATTCCATGACACATACTTTAATGATTTACCCTTATCAAATAATTGCTTTTTTAGCATTGTTGCTTAATACTGTTATTAGTGGATTAATTATTGCATCAAAAAACGAAACACGATTTCATTTTTCAATTTGGGCTGGAGTTATTTTACTATTCCATTTTTTGGGTGCTATTTCTTATTTGATAAAACACTTTACAAGAAAAAAATAGCAGAAAGAGCAGTAAACTAATTTACTTTTTTACCAACATTCGCTTGATTTCATTCAATTTCATTAAGGCTTCAATGGGCGTTAACGTATCAATATTTGTAGCCAAAATTTCTTCACGAATATTTTCTAATAAAGGATCATCTAACTGAAAAAAGCTCAATTGCATTTCTTGATGTTGAGCCTGTTTTAAGACTTCTTTTACATTGGCATTTTTGTTGTTTTTTTCTAATTGTGCCAATATTTTATTGGCTCTATGAATCACCATACTTGGCATTCCTGCTAGTTTTGCTACATGAATTCCAAAACTATGATTGCTACCACCAGCAACTAATTTTCTGATAAAAATAATGGAATCTGTCAGTTCTTTTACAGAAACATTGTAGTTTTTGATCCGCTCAAAAGTGGCTGTCATTTCATTCAATTCATGATAATGTGTGGCAAATAGCGTTTTTGCTTTTGAAGGATGCTCGTGTAAAAATTCTGCAATTGCCCAAGCTATTGAAATTCCGTCATACGTTGATGTTCCACGTCCAATTTCATCCAACAATACCAAACTTCGTTCCGAAATATTGTTTAAAATGGCAGCAGTTTCATTCATTTCAACCATAAAAGTAGATTCGCCCATAGAAATATTATCACTGGCACCTACTCTGGTAAAAATTTTATCTACAATTCCAATTTTTGCGTGTTGTGCAGGCACGTAACTTCCCATTTGTGCTAACAAAACAATCAACGCAGTTTGCCTTAAAATAGCAGATTTACCAGACATATTTGGCCCAGTAATCATGATAATTTGTTGCTGATTTCTATTCAGAACAACATCATTGGCAACATATTGTTGATCTATTGGTAATTGTTTTTCAATTACCGGATGACGGCCGTTTTTAATTTCTAAATCGGTACTTTCGTCCATAATTGGACACACATAATTGTTGTCAATAGCCAATTTTGCAAACGATAATAAGCAATCTAAGGTTGCAATGGTTTGTGCATTTTCTTGAATGGGTTGCACAAATTGAATTGTATACTGCACTAAATCTGCAAAAATCTGCTGCTCTAAAGCTTGGATTTTTTCTTCAGCACCTAAAATTTTGGTTTCATATTCTTTGAGTTCTTCAGTGATATAACGCTCAGCATTTACCAACGTTTGTTTGCGAATCCAGGTTTCCGGAACTTTGTCTTTGTGTGTGTTTCGCACTTCAATAAAATATCCAAAGACATTATTAAATGAAATTTTTAAACTCGAAATTCCTGTTTTTTCGGTTTCACGAGCGAGCATATCATCCAAATAATTTTTTCCAGAAGTTGAAATCGCGCGCAAATCATCCAGTTCTTGATGCACATTTTTAGCAATTGCATTTCCTTTTAAGATATTTACAGGTGCATTTTCAAATAGAATTTCACTGATTTTTTCAATCAAATTGAGACAAGAATGCAGTTTTTTTCCACAGTTTTGAACCGTTAGATTTTGACTTTTTTCAGAGGCTTCTTTGATTGGTAAAATCGCCTTCAACGAGTTTTTTAAATCAATAACTTCCTTTGGAGAAACCTTTCCTGTTGCCACTTTTGAAATCAATCGTTCCAAATCAGAAATTTGTTTGATTTGATAATTCACAATTTCAAAATAGCTTTCAGAATTGATAAAAAACTTGACTACTTCATGACGATTTTGAATCTCATCAATTTTTTTTAAGGGCAAAGCCAACCAACGTTTCAACAGCCTTCCTCCCATTGGAGAAATGGTTTTATCAATGGCATCTAAAAGTGTGACTGCATTTACGGCATTTTGATTGTACAATTCTAAGTTTCGAATTGTAAAACGATCCATCCAAACGTACCTATCTTCTGCAATTCTACTGATGGTTTGAATGTGTTTTAATTGATTGTGTTGTGTTTCTGACAAATAAAATAATACTGCTCCTGATGCAATAATCCCATTATTAAGCTCTTGAATTCCAAAACCTTTTAAGCTTTTTACATCAAAATGATTTTGCAAAGTTTCATTTGCAAAACTTTCTTGAAAAACCCAATCATCCAAATAAAAAGTATGATATCTATTTTCAAAATGCTCTAAAAAAGTTTGTTTGAATTGTTTTTGAACCAATACTTCACTTGGTGAGAAATTTTGCAATAATTTATCAATCATTGAGATACTTCCCTGAGCTACTAAAAATTCGCCTGTTGAAATATCCAAAAATGAAATTCCGACGATGTTTTTGGTAAAATGAACTGCCGCTAAAAAGTTGTTACTTTTGCTTTGCAATACTTCATCATTCAAAGAAACACCCGGAGTAACCAATTCTGTAACACCTCGTTTTACGATGGTTTTAGTCATTTTTGGATCTTCTAATTGATCGCAAATTGCCACACGCATTCCTGCTTTTACCAATATTGGCAAATACGTATGCAAAGAATGATGAGGAAAACCTGCCAACGCAGTTTCTGTTTCACTTCCTGCGCCACGTTTTGTAAGAATAATTCCAAGAACTTGCGCTGCTTTTTTAGCATCTTCCCCAAAAGTTTCATAAAAATCTCCTACTCTAAACAACAACATGGCATCAGGATATTTCTTCTTGATAGCATTGTATTGTTTCATTAAAGGAGTTTCTTTTTTACCTTCAGTTTTTGACAAGTTTTCGGTTTTTTAGGTTAGTTTTGCGAAGATAGAAAAAAGAAAGTAATTCAAAATTTAAAGTTTAAAATTCAAAGTCGTTAAAAAGTTAAAGGCGAAATCAACTATGAGAAAATTAAAAAATACTGAATTAAAAAGACTCACGATTGAAGGTTTTAAAGCAGCTGAAAAAACAGGTTTGATTGTAGTTTTAGACAACATTCGTAGTTTGAATAATATTGGTTCCGTTTTTAGAACGAGTGATGCTTTTTTGATTGAAAAAATATATTTGTGTGGCATTACTGCAACGCCTCCAAATAATGAAATTCATAAAACGGCTTTGGGAGCAACAGATTCTGTAGATTGGGAATATGCTGAAAGCACACTTTCAATAGTTCAAAGTTTAAGAAGTTTAAAAGTTAAAGTTTTAGCAATTGAACAAGCCGAAAATAGCACAAAATTGAACGATTTTTTTCCAGTAAAAGGAGAAAAATACGCTGTTATTTTTGGAAATGAAGTGAAAGGTGTACAACAAAAAGTGGTAAATGAGTCCGATTTATGTATTGAAATTCCTCAATTGGGCACTAAACATTCCTTGAATATTTCTGTTAGCGCAGGAATTGTTTTGTGGGATATTTTTGCAAAACTAAATTCCTAAAATCAGTTTGGCAATCAAAAAGTAGATTAGAATTCCAAAAATATCATTAGAAGTCGTTATAAAAGGACCAGTTGCAATTGCAGGATCTATACCTCTTTTATCTAAGAATAAAGGTACAAAAGTACCAATTAAACCTGCCATAATAATCACGACAACCAATGAAACCGCAATGGCTAATGCAGTATCAACTTTGCCCTCATACAACCAAACAAAAGCAAATAAAAAGAGGGCTAAAATAACACCATTTAAGGTTGCTAATAACATTTCCTTTAACAAACGACTGTTGATGCTTCCTTTTACTTCGTCATTTGCCAAACCTTGAACAATAATTGCAGAAGATTGCACGCCCACATTACCTGCCATTGCTGCAATTAAAGGTGTAAAGAAAAATAACGCTGCGTATTTAGCAAAAACTCCTTGAAAACCTTCCATGATTAAAAAAGCGCCAACTCCCCCAACCAAACCTAAAAAAAGCCATGGTAAACGCGCTTTCGTCAAATCTAAAATACTATCGTCAGAATCAACATCTTGCGTCAAACCGGCTGCTAATTGGTAATCTCTGTCTGCTTCTTCTTTTAAAACGTCCACAATATCGTCAATGGTAATTCTGCCCAATAAAACATTATTGTCATCAACAACTGGAATTGCTTCTAAATCGTATTTTGACATGATTTTTGCTACCTCTTCATCATCTTCATTGACATTTACAGAATCGACTGCAGAAATATAAATATCAGCGATTTTTTGATCGTTTTTGGCAACAATTAGGTCTTTTAAAGAAAGTCTTCCCACCAACTTTTCTTTTTTGTCAACCACATAAATGGAATGTACTCTACTAACCTCTTTTGCTTGTCCGCGAATTCTGCGTAAACAACCAGCAACCGTCCAAGTTTCATAAACTTTTACGAGCTCTTTTGCCATTAAAGCACCAGCAGTATTGTCTTTGTAAGAAAGTAATTCTTTAATGTCAGCAGCATGTTCAATGTCTTCAAGTGCATTGATTACGTTTTTTTGACGTTCTTCAGAAAGTTCTGCAATTATATCTGCAGCATCATCCGTGTCCATTTCACTAATTTCTTCGGCAATTTCTTGTGCGGATAAATTTTCAAGAATTCTAGTACGCGTATCCTCATCTAATTCAGTAAGAATTTCAGAGGTTTTTTCGCTATCTAAAAGTTTGATAATATAAATAGCTTCATCAAAATTTACTTCGTCTAAAACCTCAGCAATATCAGCATAATGAACCTCTTTAAAAAGCTTTTCTATTGCCTTATTTTTTTTTAATTCAATAAGTTTTGAGAGATTTTCAAGAAATTTTGAAGTGATTTCAAATGTCATGATTTGCTAATTTTTGTGTCAGAAAAATAAACTCCTGAACAGATAATTGCTCAGGACGCTTTGCAAATATAGGGTCTTCTTTTAAAGAATCCGAAATATTGAAAGATTTTAAACTCGAACGTAACATTTTTCTTCGTTGATTGAAAGCGGTCTTAACCACTTTAAAAAATAATTTTTCATCCACAGGTAGTGAAAAATTTTCTTTTCTGATGAGGCGAATTACGCCTGAATCAACTTTTGGAGGTGGGTTAAAAACAGTTGGCGGCACTGTAAATAAATATTCAACATCAAAAAAAGCTTGTGTTAATACTGACAAAATTCCGTATATTTTACTGCCTTCTTTTTCGGCAATTCTTAGGGCAACTTCTTTTTGAAACATGCCTGCAAATTCAGGGATAAATTCACGATATTCAATTGCTTTAAAAACAATTTGACTAGAAATATTGTACGGAAAATTACCTATTATAGCAACTTGTTCTCTGTTAAAAATACTACTGATGTCTTTTTTTAAAAAGTCACCTTCAATAATTTCAAATTTTTCTTTAGAGGTATTTACTTGAAAATGCGCTGTTGGAAACGTTTCTTTTAAATATTCAACAGATTCTCTATCAATTTCAAAAACGGTAATTTTTGATTTTTTTTGTAGTAAATATTTGGTTAAAACACCCATTCCTGGACCAATTTCCAACACATGATCATAGCCATTTTCGGTTAAAGAATCAGCGATATTTTTTGCAATGTTTTCATCAGTTAAAAAATGCTGTCCTAAATGTTTTTTTGCTTTTACAGTCATTTTTTAGTTGCTTGTATTTATGGGATAAAACTCCTTAATTAATTTTAATTCAGTTCTAAAAGCGAGCATTTTATTTCCAAATTTTTGGACGGCTTCTAATCTCAATTTGTCTCCATGAAACTGATAATAATTGTCTAAATCTTCACGTGAATTGGCTGAATATTGCACAGAATAGGTTCTTCCAGATTCATTTTCTGCCAACACTTCTGTCAGTTTAGCCGAGGTAAATTTTCCGGTGTTTAACACATCACCAATGTGAGTTTCCATCCAAACAAGCCATTCATCATGCGAACTGTCTTCAATATTGATGGTTACGTTGTATATGTACATTTTTAATGATTTATTGAGTAAATGTTTTAAGGAGAAACCAAATTAGTTAATTACTTCTCCACGTATTTTTCTGAATTTATTTCTGGCATCAACCAAATAAATACTAGAAGGCTGTTCAAAGATAATTTTTTGATAATATTCTCTAGCTTTTTCGGGATTCTTAAGTTTGAAATTATATGTTTCTGCCATTAAATAATACACATCATCTGTTAAAAAACCTTGATTGTCTGCTGTTACAATTTTCTCTAGTTGTTCAATGGCGGCAAGATATTTTTCTTGTTTGATGAGTATTTTTGCCTCTAAAAACAGCGCATCATCATACAATACTTCGCCAGGAATTAATCCATTTACTAAGATGTTTTTAGCTGTAAATAAGGATTTTAAAGTTTGAAAAGCTTCTTCATTTTTGTTCTGATAAAATGCCAATTCAGCCCTCGCAAATTCTTTCAAACCTGAAGGAATAGAATCAACAGGTTCGTTGTCAATTATTTTCAAATACAAATCTACAGCATCGTTAGCAATGAGTTGAGTTGTGGCGCCTTTTAGTACTTTTAATTGTGCTTTAGCCCAATCAAAATCACCTTTAAAATAGCTCGTTTGTGCAACTTTAAATTGCGCTTCTTGCCCCAATTCATGATTTTTTAACTGCGTTTGAATTTGAGAAAAATATATCAATCCTTTATTGAATTGTCCTGTAAAAACAAACACATCACCTAATTTTAATTTGATACGCGCTTCTTCAAATTTTGATGCCGAAAATGTCAGTGCTTTTTCTAAAATTTCAATCGCTTTTTCGGGATTATTTTTTTGAAAAGTTAAAAAATCAGCATAAGCAACTTGTAGGTTTATCGTTGCAGGATTGATGCCAAATTCAGTAAATAGTTTTTCAAAAAGGGCTGCAGTTTTTGGATTTTTTGTTTCAATTGCAATTTTTAAGAGGTATAGATTCGCACTGATTTTATCTTCGTTCAAAGCTGCTTTTTCGATGATAAATTCAAAGCAATTTTGAGCTGTGTCATAGTTTTTATCTTCAAAAGCAATTTCACCCAATTCAAAAATCATAGAGGCATCTGTTGGGTTTCTGTTGAATAATGCTTTTTCTTGAACAAATGCTTTTACGTATTCTTTTTGTTGAATAAACAACCAACTAAGTAGAATATTCCATTCTTTTTTTGGGTTTTTTAATGATTTTTGTAAAACCGCTTTTCTAAATAGAATATTTGCTTCGTTTTCTGCATCATCAGTAATGTATTTACTTGCAGAACGTTGAACTAAATTTAAATAACGCTCATTGGAATCAAGCAAATCAATGTATGCTTCAAACATTTTTTGATACTCCCCTTTTTCTCCATAAATCTGTGCAATTTGAAATCCAAAATTTTCAGTTGGATTGGCTTTCATAGCTTTTTCATACGCTAAAATTGCATAATCAAGCAAATTATAATCACTAAATGCGCGCGCTATTGTAATGGTATATGGGTTGTTGTTTTCTGTAGATTGTATTGCTTTTTGATACTGAATTTTTGCCAACTCTTCATTTTGTTTTTTACTGTAATTGTATCCTAAAAAAACATGTAAATACGTTTGTGAAGGCTGTTGTTTGATACGATTTATGAGTAAATTTTCAACAATATCAAACGATTCTGTTTGTTGATAACAAGTAATTAATCTGAACAAATACGTGCTGTTGAATGGACTTTGATCATATAGTTTTTTATAAATCTGAGTAGCTTTTTCATATTCACCTTCTCTAAAATAATTTTCTGCTAAGAAAAATTCATTTTCAGAAATTTCTTGCGAGGTCATAAAACCGCTGATTAGAAAAAAAAAGATGGTAAAAAAATGTTTCATAGTCCTCAAATATAACAAGAATGCTGTTAAAATTTTATGAAACGATTTAATTTTTGAAAAACTCGTTGTATCATTTTGGCATAGAAATTGTCTCAAGGAAAAAAACTAACAAGTAAATGCCATGAATCAATTATCAAATCAATACGAAATTGCCAAGCAAAATGCGAACGATTTCATGAAAGATGGACAAATAAGTGCTTATTTAAATGCGCTTTCAGAGATGAATAAATACAAAAGATTAATGAATGCTGTAGTTGCGAATTAATTTTTAGTCTTAATAAAAAGGTTTAGTTTTTAGCAAATGGCTATCTTAAAAAAAATTCTAATCATTGAACTTTAAATTTTGAACTCAAAACTAAATGAAATCAAATTTAGTATAAGGAATCAAAACTTCCGGAATTTGAATTCCTTCAGCAGTCTGATAGTTCTCTAAAATTCCAGCTAAAACACGGGGCAAAGCCAAAGAGCTGCCATTTAGCGTGTGTGCCAATTCATTTTTTCCTTCACTGTTTTTGTAACGTAATTTCAATCTGTTTGTTTGAAAAGTTTCAAAATTTGATACAGAACTGATTTCTAACCATCTGTTTTGCGCAGTTGAAAATAATTCAAAATCATATGTCAAAGCAGATGTAAAACCCATATCTCCTCCACACAAACGTAAAATTCGGAAAGGCAATTTCAATTCTTTTAAAATATCTTTTACGTGCTCTACCATTTCTTCCAAAACTTCATATGATTTTGAAGGATGTTCAATGCGTACAATTTCTACTTTATCAAATTGATGCAGTCTATTCAATCCACGAACATGCGCGCCATAACTTCCTGCTTCTCTTCGAAAACAAGGCGTGTAACCAGTTAGTTTGATTGGTAAATCAGAATTTTGCAGTAAATCTCCACGAAATAAATTCGTGATTGGCACTTCTGCAGTTGGAATTAAATATAAATTGTCTTCAGTTGCATGATACATTTGTCCTTCTTTATCAGGCAATTGACCTGTTCCAAAACCAGAAGCTTCGTTTACCAAATGCGGTACTTGCACTTCTTTATAGCCTGCAGCGGTATTTTTATCCAAAAAATAATTTATTAATGCACGTTGTAATTTGGCACCTTTTCCCTTATACACAGGAAAACCAGCACCTGTAATTTTTGCGCCTAAATCAAAATCAATAATATCATGTTTTTTTGCCAATTCCCAATGAGGAAGTGCGTTTTCACCCAAATTAGGAATTTGACCTTCAGCGTAAATCTCTTCATTATCATCTGCAGATTTTCCTGCTTTCACAGAATGATGAGGAATGTTTGGAATCATGTATAAAAGCGATTCTAATTCATCAGCATAGGCAGTTAATTTTTCTGAAAGTTCTTTGGTTTGCTCTTTCAAAAAAGTAGTTTTTTCTTTTAAAATGTTCGCTTTTTGAACTTCACCTGATTTAAAAAACTGACCAATTTCTCTTGAAATTACATTAGATTCGGCCAAAGTATTGTCTAAAAGCACTTGAGTTGCACGTCTGTTTTCGTCAGCAGTAAGCACTTTTTCAATGATGTTTTCAGCATCTGCAAAATTTCGTTTTGCCAATCCTTCTAAAACCGTTTTTTTGTTTTCTCTGATAAAGTTTACTTGTAACATTTTTGGTTGTTTTATGGCGCAAATATAGCGCAAGCATCACAGTTTAGCAATGCAGGTTTATAGTTTGTTTTTTAGATAGATTTTAGCGTTTTCTGCATCGATTTTCAATTGATTTACCAATAAAGAAATAGAATCAAATTTTTGTTCATCACGTAAAAAATACAACAATTCAACAGTAAGTTTTTTTCCGTACAAATCATTGTTAAAATTAAAAAAATGCACTTCAATTGTTTGATAATTTCCATTGACAGTGGGCCTATTTCCGATATTCATCATTCCAAAAACAATATTGTTATCAATGGTTGATTTTACAATATAAACTCCCGTCTTTGGAATTAATTTATACGGCTCTTCAATAGCTATATTTGCAGTTGGAAAGCCAATTTTTCCGCCTAATTTTTTACCACTAATCACGGTTCCATTGAGCATAAAAGGATATCCTAAATAATGATTTGCCATTTGTAAATCTCCGGATAATAGGGCGCGTCTAATTTTTGTGGAGCTTACAGCAACCTCATCAATATCTTGCGCAGGAATTTCTTCCACTTCAAAATTATATACATGACTATATTTTGAAAGCTGGTTGATGTTTCCTTCTCTGTTTTTTCCAAAATGATGATCATAACCAATAATCAGTTTCGAAATTTTTAGTTGATTTACCAAAATATCTTTCACAAATTCTAAAGCAGTCATTCTTGAAAATTCTACAGAAAATGGGTGAATAATCAAATAATCCAATCCTGTTTTTTCAAGCAATTGGGCACGTTCATCAATGGTATTTATAAGTTTTACAGAGGTATCTTTTTGTAAAACCATTCTAGGATGAGGGAAAAAAGTTAGTAAAAGAGACTTTTTTTGTGCTTTTTGTGCTTCAAAAACAAGCTTTTCAATTATTTTTTGATGCCCAAAATGTACGCCATCAAAAGTGCCTATTGTTATATAGGTTTCTGAATCAGAAATAAAATTTGAAGTGTTGTATATTGTTTTCAAAAACGCAAATTTCAAAACGCAAATGTACAATTTCTGAGCTTTAAATTTAGGTAAAAACATTTTTTTAATATGCCTATTTTCCAATTAAATAGTGTTCTTTTTGACAATATCATAAATTTTTTATGTAACTATTTAGAAATTCAAATTTTTTTGTACTTTGCACGTTAATTAACTAATAATTCAAATTATGATAAAAAAGATTTTATTCATTGCTTTTATAGCTTTTGGTAGTTTGTCTATGGTGGCTCAAACTACGATTTCAGGGACTGTAAAAGACGCAAAAACAGGAGAGTTTCTTCCTGGTGCGAATGTAAAAGTTTCAAGAAAATCTGTTGGAACAAGTACTGATTTCGACGGAAGATTTGAGCTTAAAAACGCTGATAATCCGCCATTTACAATAGAAATATCTATGATTGGATACAAAACAGAAGAAGTTCAAATTACTAAAAAAAATCAAAAAGTTGAGGTAAGTTTATCGGAAAATGAAACTTCGCTAGATGAGATTGTAGTATCCGCATCACGAACTCCAGAACGAATTATGGAATCTCCAGTAACAGTTGAAAGAATGGACATCAGAGAGATTAAAAATACTTCTTCTCCATCTTTTTACGACGGTTTGGAGAATTTAAAAGGGGTTGATGTGAATACAAACAGTTTAACTTTTAAGTCAGTAAACACTCGTGGATTTGCCACTTTTGCAAATACTCGTTTTATGCAATTGGTTGATGGCATGGACAACTCTTCACCAGCGTTAAACTTTGCTTTAGGAAATTTGTTAGGAATGTCTGAATTGGATGTAAATACTGTTGAATTACTTCCTGGAGCTTCATCAGCTTTATATGGAGCAAATGCGTTTAACGGAATTATGTTTATGACCAGTAAAAGTCCTTTTGAACATCAAGGAATTAGTGTTTCTTTAAAATCAGGATTAACAAGTCAAGATGCTGCAGGCGATAATGAATACAATGATTTTAATATTAGAATGGCATATGCTTTTTCTGATAAATTTGCTGCAAAAGCTACGTTGTCTTATTTGAAAGGAACGGAATGGTTCGCAACTGATTACAGAAATACAAGAAATGGTACATATACTTCAGGTGATAGAAATTCAGATAGAAATTATGACGGATTAAACGTTTATGGTGATGAGGTTTCCACTAATATCAGAGGTGTTGCACAAACATTAGAACGTTTAGGAATTCTGCCAAATGGAGCATCAGCTTTAGTGCCAAGTGAAAACATCAGTAGAACAGGTTATGACGAAAGAGATTTGATGACCTACGAAGCAAGAAGTGTAAAATTTGGAAGTTCATTAAATTACCGTCCCTTTGGAGATGATCGTTTTGAAATTATTTGGGACTCTAAGTTTGGTGTTGGTAACACCATCTATCAAGGAACAAATAGATACAATATCAAAGATTTCTTCATGGAGCAACACAAATTAGAATTCAGAGGAAAAAACTTTTTTGTAAGAGGTTATATGACCAATGAAGACGCAGGAAATTCGTATGACACTCGTTTTGCGGCTATCAATATCAATAGAGCTTGGAAAGATGATAATACTTGGTTTGGACAATATACAGGAGCTTATGTTCAAGGAACTTTAGCTGGTTTAACTTCTGATCAAGCACATGCAATTGCAAGACAAACTGCAGAATCTGGAAGATTTTTACCAGGAACACCTCAATTTCAAGAAGCTTTTGACAGAATTACTGCGGATCCAGATTTAGTTACAGGTTCTAAATTCCAAGACAATACCAAATTATATCATATAGACGCAAATTACAATTTGCAAGATATGATTGATTGGGCTGAATTTCAAATTGGAGGTTCATACAGATTGTACTCTTTGAATTCGAATGGAAGTATTTTTACGGATTATGATGGTCCAATTGACTACGATGAATTTGGTATTTACACTCAAATGCAAAAGAAATTTTTAGAAGATGATCGTTTAAAGTTAACAACTTCATTGCGTTATGACAAAGCACAAAATTTTGATGGTAATTTTTCACCAAGAGTTTCGTTAGCCTATGCTGCTGGAGAAGGAAAAAATCAAAACTTTAGAGCTTCTTTTCAAACAGGTTTTAGAAATCCAACTACGCAAGATCAATATATTGGCTTAAATGCAGGTAGAGCCTATTTAGTGGGTTCTGCTCCTGATAACTTAGACAGATATCAAACGCAACCATTATTAGTAAGTGGTTTTGGACAAGGAATTTTAGGAACACCAACCACAACAGTTTCAGGAAGAGCTGCTTATGAAAATGCGTTTTCTGCAGAATCTGTAAGCAGAGGTGCTCCAACAAAAGCTAATGTTGCCTTGGTAAAACCAGAAAAAGTAACCGCTTATGAAGTAGGTTATAGAGGTTTGGTTAAAGCAGGAAAACAAAATATTACTGTAGATTTAAGTGGTTATTACAATGCTTACCAAGACTTTATTGCTGGTAAAAATGTAATCACACCTTTTTATGGAACTGTAGGTGACAATTCACTTTCATTAGCTGCATTACAAAACGGAGATTTTACAGTTTTCCAAACATATACAAACTCTGCAGCTGATATCAATTCTTATGGAGCTTCTATTGGGTTAAACACTAAAATCTTTAATAATTTTGATTTAGGGTTCAATTATACCTATGCAAAATTTGATTTTGATCAAGCATCTGATCCTGATTTTGAAGCAGGATTTAACACTCCAGAACACAAAGTTAAAGTACAATTTGGTAATACTAATTTGTTTAAAAACTTTGGATTTAACATGAACGTTAGATGGCAAAATGCCTTCGTTTGGGAATCAACTTTCCTAGATGCTACTGTTGACGGACGTACAGTTTTAGATGCTCAAATAAATTACAGTATTCCAAAATTCAAATCTGTAATCAAATTAGGTGGTGCTAACTTAGGTGGTCAAGAATATTTCAGTGCTCCTGGAGTTGGTGCAATAGGGTCTCAGTATTATATTTCTTGGACAATCAATAATTAATAAAAATATTTAACACATGAAAAATTATAAATATATAGGATTATTTCTAGCATCATTAGCCATCACATCATGTGATGTAAACAATGATTTAGATGAAATCCCGGCAAATCTTCCAGCAGAAGTTGAGTTAAATACAACCGGATTAGATTTCTCTAAATACGTTTCTATTGGAGCTTCGTTTACAGCCGGTTTTACAGACAATGCACTTTTTATTGCTGCACAAGAAAATTCGTTTCCAAATATCTTAGCTGAGAAATTCGGAACAAGTTTTAATCAACCAATGATGAATGATAACATTGGTGGGTTGCTTTTTGCAGGAAATGTAATTCAAGGGCCAAGATTGTTCTTCAATGGATCAGGACCTGCTCCATTAGCAGCAACTCCAACTACCGAAGTTACTGCAAAAGTAACTGGAGCATTACACAATTTTGGTATTCCAGGTGCAAAGAGTTTTCATTTAGTTGCACCAGGTTATGGAAATCCTGCAGGTGTTCCTTTAGGTTTGGCAAATCCATATTTTGCAAGAATGTCAACTAGCGCAAATGCCACCGTTTTAGGGGATGCAATGGCTCAAGCACCTACATTTTTTACACTTTCTGAAGTTGGTGGAAATGATGTATTGGGATATGCACTTTCTGGAGGCTCAGGAGTAAATCAAACAGGAAATTTAAATCCAGCTACTTATGGTAGTAGTGATATTACAGATCCAAATGTGTTTGCAAGTGTATTCAGTAATATGGTAACCACACTAACTTCTGGAGGCGCAAAAGGCGTCGTTGCTACAGTTCCTTATATTACCAACTTAGCACATTTTACAACAGTTCCACACAATCCTGTTCCTTTAGATGCAGGAACAGCTGCTGCTGTAAATGGCGCATATGCTCCTTACAATGCAGGAATTCAACAAGCGTTTGGTGCATTAGTTCAATTGGGTTTAATGCCACAAGCGGTTGCTGCAGCTGAAATTGCAAAAAGAACGATTAGTTTTTCAGCAGGCGCTGGAAACGCCGTGGTTATTGTTGATGAGGACTTAACTGATTTAGGAGCAATTAATCCAGCTTTTGCGGCATTGCCACAATATAGACAAGCAACCGCTGCAGATTTATTAGTTTTGCCAAGTTCTACTTTTATAGGAACAACTGTTGGTGGAAATCCACAATTAATCAATGGAGTTACTGTGCCATTGGCTGACAGATGGGTAATTACACCACAAGAACAAACAGCTATTAAAACAGCTACAGATGCTTATAATACCACAATTGCAGCGGTTGCTGCAGCGAACCCAAATGTTGCTTTGGTTGATTTTAAAGCAGTTTTAGAAGAGGCTTCAGCGGGTATCAGATTTGATGGTTATACAATGACAACAAAACTTGTTGTTGGTGGTTTAATCAGTCTGGACGGTGTTCATTTAACTGCTAGAGGATATGCCTTAATGGCAAATAAAATTTTAGCGGCTATGGATGCTAAATTTGGTTCAAACTTTACAACGGCAACTAATGGTTTAGCGAAAGCAGGAAATTATCCAACAAACTATTCACCAGCTTTAAGGTAATTTGAAATAAATAGATAAACATAAAAAAAGGTTGAGAATTTTCTCAACCTTTTTTGTTTTAACGCACTTTTATTTTAAAAGCAAATGTACTATTAAAAATTACGAAAGCATCAAAATTGCCTTATGAAGTGCTTTAATCATTACATCAATTTCTTCCTTAGTATTATAAAAAGAAAATGATGCTCTCACAGTTCCTGGAATGTTATAAAAATCCATAATTGGTTGTGTGCAATGTTGTCCTGTTCTTACAGCAATCCCTAGTTTATCTAAAATTGTTCCAATATCATAAGGATGAATGCTACCAACATTGAATGAAATTACAGCTGTTTTTTCAGGTGCAGTTCCATAAATTCTAAGTCCTTCGATTTTTAAAAGTTCTTCAGTTGCATATATTAAAAGTTCTTGTTCATAGGCTGCAATCTGTTCAAAACCAATAGAATTCATATAATCAATAGCAGCACCAAAAGCAATTCCTCCACAAATGTTTGGAGTTCCTGCTTCAAATTTGTGAGGCAAACCTGTATAGGTTGTTTTTTGAAAAGTAACGGTTTCAATCATTTCTCCTCCACCTTGATATGGAGGTAATTTTTCTAACCATTCTTGTTTTCCATACAACATTCCAACACCTGTTGGGCCGCACAGTTTATGTGCAGAAGTTACATAAAAATCAACATTTAATGCTTGTAAATCAGCTTTGATATGAGGCGTTGATTGAGCACCATCAATCAAAATAGCAGCTCCAACATGATGCGCAGCATCAATAATTTCTTTGATGGGGTTTACTGTTCCTAAAGCGTTAGAAACGTGATTACAAAAAACCAATTTAGTGTTTTTATTTAAGATTTGATGATAACTTTTCATGTCCAAAGTTCCTGCTTCAGTCATTGGAATTACCTTCAAAATGGCACCTGTTTTTTCGCACAACATTTGCCAAGGAACAATATTGGAATGATGTTCTAAAGCCGAAACTATAATTTCATCATTCGGATTTAAAATTTCAGAAAATCCAGAAGCAACCAAGTTTATTGCATGTGTTGTTCCGGATGTAAAAATGATTTCATAAGGATGTCTTACATTGAAATGCTGCTGAATTTTGATTCTTGCAGCTTCATATTTGTCAGTAGCTTCTTGGCTCAACGCATGCACACCCCTGTGAATATTTGCATTGTAATTGCTATAATAATCTACAATACTGTCAATCACAATCTGAGGTGTTTGAGAAGTCGCTGCATTGTCAAAATAGACCAAAGGCTTTCCATTGACAAACCTTTTTAGAATGGGAAAATCTTTACGAATTTTAGCAACATCAAACATAATCTTCATTTTAGAATACAAAGATAAAGGTTGATTTTCGATTGATGTAAAAAACTCCATATGAATTTCTTATTTTTACATATTCAAAATTTACTTATGAAAATTTTTAAACGCATTTTACTTCTTGTTTTTTCAATGGTTTTATTGATAATAATCTTCAATTATCCAAAATTGAATATTATTACAGGATATTCAGCAAAAAATGCAGCATCTTCCGTTTTTTTAGCAGAAAGGAGTTTGGCTTTTACAGATGCAACTGACAATAATTTTTCGCCAATAAATCTGGCAACTGATAAAATTGATCTTAACAATAAATTTGCCACATCTTCAGCTTTGGGTTTGTTAACCCGAAAAGCCATTTTTAGAGAAGGTTTGGGTGCCGTTTTAACCTTAGATAAGAGTGATGAAACTGCGAACTATCTGCAACCAAAAAGAGTAAAACCAGATAATGTTACTCCATATCCTTATGGAAATGCGCCTCAAAAAGACACGTTATTTGCGAATATAAATTATGAACAACTGAATAAAACAGTAACTTCTGTTTTTGATATCGAAAAAACAAGAGCGGTTGTTGTCATTTATAAAGATCAAATTATAGCAGAAAAATATGCTGATGGGTTTGATAAAAACTCCAAAATTTTAGGTTGGTCAATGACTAAAAGTATTACAAGCACCATTTTTGGAATTTTACAATATCAAAAAAAGATCTCTGTTTATGATACATCTCCTATCAAATCTTGGCAAAATGATGCACGAAAAAACATCACGATTCATAATTTATTACAAATGAATTCTGGGTTGGAATGGGATGAAAATTATGATAAAATTTCGGATGTTACTAAAATGCTTTTTTTAGAAAAAGACATGACAAAAGCTCAAGAAAAGAAGCCTTTAAAAGGAAAAACAAACGCTTCTTGGAACTATTCGTCAGGAACTACAAATTTATTGTCTGGCATCATCAGAAATCAGTTTAAAACGAATCAAGAATACCTCGATTTTTGGTACACTAATTTAATTGATAAAATTGGTATGAATTCCATGACTTTAGAAACAGATTTGGCAGGAAATTATGTAGGATCTTCTTATGCGTGGGCAACTGCCAGAGATTGGGCAAAATTTGGATTGTTGTATTTGCACAAAGGCAATTGGGAAGGCGATCAATTATTTGATGAAAGCTGGGTTGATTATGTTTCAACTCCAACACCAACTTCTGATGGAACTTATGGAGCACAGTTTTGGTTAAATGCAACACCCACATTTAAAGACGTTCCTAAAAACATGTTTTATGCGGATGGTTATCAAGGTCAACGTGTGTATATTTTACCAGATCAAGACTTGGTTGTGGTAAGAATGGGACTTTCTCAAATGGATGAAAATGCTTTTTTGAGTGGGATTATTGCATCAATAAAATAAAAAACCATGCAATCTGCATGGTTTTTTATTTTATGTATAGAAATTAATTATAGATTAAAACCAATATTTACTTTCAGTTTTTGAGCAATTAATTTGGTGATTCTCTTTTTGACTTCAGGGATTTTTACGCTATCCAATACTGTATTTGCAAACGCATACATCAATAACGCTTTTCCTTCTTTTTTCGGGATTCCACGTTGTTGCATGTAAAATAATGCATCATCATCCAATTGACCAATGGTACAACCATGTGAACATTTTACATCATCAGCAAAAATTTCTAGTTGAGGTTTTGCATTTACAGTGGCTTTATCACTCACCAAAACATTATTGTTTTGTTGATATGCGTTCGTTTTTTGCGCTTCTTTTTCAACAACTACTTTTCCATTAAAAACTCCTGTAGAACGCTCATCATAAATTCCTTTATAATCTTGATGACTTTCGCAATTTGGTTCAATATGATGCACCAACGTATGATGATCCACATGTTGTTTTTCTTCAATAATGGTAATTCCTTTCAAAATAGAGTTGATATGTTCTCCTCTTTGATAAAAATTTAAGTTGTTTCTGGTTATATTTCCTCCAAATGAAAACGTATGAACAGACACTTCACTATTTGTTTTTTGTTCAATGTATGTATTGTCGACCAAAGACGCATTTAAATTGTCATTTTGAATTTTGTAATAATCAATAGTCGTATTTCTGGCAGCAAAAACTTCAGTAACCACATTTGATAATACAGCATTTGAAGTTAAACTTTGATGACGCTCAATGATTTGAACATGTGCATTTTCTTCTACAACAATTAAGTTTCGTGGCTGCATCATCGTTGCAATCTCAGCTCCAGTTGTAAAATTTACAATTTGAATCGGCTTTTGAACTTCTACATTTTTTGGAATGTAGATATAAACGCCTTCTTTTGCAAAGGCGGTATTTAAGGAAGTTAAATTGTCTTGTTTTGCAATTTTATTGAAATAATTTTCAATGACAATTTTGTATTTTGGTTTTGTTAATGCAGCTGACATCAGGCAAACATCAATTGTATCGTGTGTAGTTTCTGATAAAAACGAATTGTATTTACCATCAATAAAAACTACTTTATACGAATCAATTTCTTGAATGAGATATTTTTTTACATTAGCCAAGTCAATTGGAGTTTCTTTGTTTGGAAACAAGCAATAATCATTTTTTAAAATTAAATTTAAGGAAGTGTATTTCCAAGCCTCTAATTTTTTTGATGGAAAACCGAGTTTTTCAAAATTTTCAAGCGCTTTTGTACGAATTTCATGAATATCAGAATTCATATCCATGTCGTTTTCAAATGCTACGTATGATGAAAGAATTTTATCTTTTAATTCCATTTTTTTAAGTTTTAATTTCAAAGTTTTGAGTCTAAAAATTTTCCAACTTTGAAGTACAAGTTTTGAATTTTGAAGAAGTTTTAGCTTACCAACTCCTGTTTAATCCAATCATATCCTTTTGCTTCTAGCTCTAAAGCCAATGATGCGTCACCTGTTTTAACAATTTTTCCATCATACAAAACGTGTACAAAATCAGGAACAATATAATCTAACAAACGTTGGTAATGTGTAATTACAATCACAGCATTGTCTTTTGATTTTAGCTTATTTACGCCATTTGCAACGATCCTCAAGGCATCAATATCCAAACCAGAATCTGTTTCGTCTAAGATGGCTAATTTTGGTTCTAACATTGCCATTTGGAAAATTTCGTTGCGTTTTTTTTCTCCACCAGAAAACCCTTCGTTTAAAGAACGTGATAAAAATTTACGATCAATTTCTAACAATTCTAATTTTTCACGGATTTTTTGTAACATGTCTTTGGCGGGCATGTCTTCCAAACCTCTCGCTTTTCTGGTTTCGTTGATGGCAGTTTTAATGAAATTGGTAACAGAAACTCCAGGAATTTCTACAGGATATTGAAACGATAAAAACACGCCAGCATGCGCTCTTTCTTCTGGAGTCAATTCGCTAATATCTTCGCCATTCAATTCTATAATTCCCTCTGTAATTTCGTAATCTTCTCTTCCAGCAATGATATTTGCTAAGGTGCTTTTTCCTGCTCCATTAGGCCCCATAATTGCATGAACTTCTCCTGCGTTTACCTCTATGTTCAATCCTTTTAAGATTGATTTTCCCGCTACTTCTGAATGTAAATTATTGATTTTTAAAATCATAATAAGAACTTATTTTTTTAATAATTTTTCTAATTTTTCGAAATCTTTTGGTGAATGTTGAATAATAACTTCTGCATTTTTTTCTTTTGCAAAAGCCTCAAATTTCACCATACTTTCAAGTGTTTGTTTTACATCATAATTAAACGACGGAACACCTTTATTTGTTCTGTTTTCTTCAAAATGATATAAATCGCCAGTTAGTAAAACCGGTTTTTCTAAACCAGAAACTTCAACGTATAAGGCTTGATGACCCACAGTATGACCTGGTGTGTATTTGATAATCACAGTCCCATCACCAAAAACATCATAATCACCATTGATTTTTTTAACCTTCGTTAACGAAGCAACTGACGCATCTTTTTGAGCTAATGAATCTCCCAAAACCGAATTGTATTCATTTTCTTGCACAATCCAAGTAGCATTTTTCATATAATTTGCATGACCTGTATGATCAAAATGCGAATGTGACATGGCAAAATATTGAAAATCGTCTACTTTAAATCCAATAGATTTTAACTGATTTACCAATGAATCTGGACGTTGAATTCTATAAACGCCACTTGGTTCATCATAAGGTTCTGGCATTACTAATTGTTCTGGCAAACCTGCATCCCACATTAAGTTTCCTTTTGGATGAGAAATCACATAATAGGCATCTGTAAATTGTTTTGATTGACCAGTATAGGTTGTGTCTTGTGAAAAAACTTCTAATTTTTTTACCAAAATTGAGCCACCAACCAATTGATAGATTTTTACTTCTGGTGTAGTTGTTTCGTCAGCTTTTTTTTCTGAATTTTTACAACTAACAATGGTAATTGCTAGTAAGAAAAATAATATTTTTTTCATTTTTGAGATTATTTTTAGTTTATCCTACAGAACCTTCTAAGGATATTTCTAATAATTTTTGAGCTTCTACAGCAAATTCCATTGGCAATTTATTCAACACTTCTTTGCTAAATCCGTTTACAATTAATGCAATTGCTTTTTCAGTGTCAATACCACGTTGATTACAATAAAATAACTGTTCTTCACCAATTTTACTAGTGGTTGCTTCGTGTTCAACTTGTGCTGTATTGTTTTTTACTTCAATGTATGGAAACGTATGTGCACCACATTCATTACCCATTAATAAAGAATCACATTGCGAAAAATTACGTGCATTTTCTGCTCTTGAATTTATTTGCACCAAACCACGATAACTATTTTGGGATTTTCCAGCAGAAATTCCTTTGGAAATAATGGTTGATTTTGTGTTTTTTCCCAAGTGAATCATTTTGGTTCCTGTATCTGCTTGTTGAAAATGATTGGTTACTGCAATAGAATAAAATTCACCAACAGAATTATTTCCTTTCAAAATACAACTTGGATATTTCCATGTAATTGCAGAACCCGTTTCAACTTGAGTCCAAGAAATTTTAGCATTTGTTTCGCACAAACCTCTTTTGGTAACAAAGTTATAAACCCCACCTTTTCCATTAGCATCACCTGGAAACCAGTTTTGAACCGTTGAATATTTGATCTCCGCATCATCCAGTGCAATCAATTCAACAACAGCTGCATGCAACTGATTTTCATCTCTTTGTGGTGCTGTACAGCCTTCTAAATAAGACACATAACTTCCTTTGTCAGCAATCACTAAAGTTCTTTCAAATTGACCAGTTCCCCCTTCATTGATTCTAAAATAGGTTGATAATTCCATAGGACATTTTACACCTTTTGGGATGTAACAAAATGATCCATCAGAAAAAACAGCCGAGTTTAGTGCTGCGTAAAAATTATCCGTTGTTGGTACTACAGAGCCTATATATTTTTTCACCAATTCTGGATGTTCTTGAATCGCTTCAGAAATGGGCATAAAAATAATTCCTTTTTCTGCCAGTGTTTTTTTAAAGGTTGTTGCTACAGAAACGGAATCCATTACAATATCTACAGCTACATTTGCCAATTTTTTTTGTTCTGCTAACGAAATTCCTAATTTTTCGAAAGTAGCCAACATTTCTGGATCAACTTCTTCTAAAGAATTGAGAGTTGGTTTCTTTTTTGGTGCGGAATAATACGCAATTTCTTGAAAATTTGGTTTTTGGTAATTGACGTTTGCCCATTCTGGTTCTTTCATTTTTGTCCAACTGCGATACGCTTCTAAACGCCAATTTGTCATCCATTCTGGTTCATTTTTCTTTTTGGAAATCGCACGAACCACATCTTCATTCAGCCCTTTTGCAAAGGTTTCACTCTCTATTGCTGTGTAAAAACCATATTCATATTGCTTGGTTTTTAATTCTTCTTTTAAGTCTTCTTCAGTATATTTACTCATAATTTTTTCGTTTTACTCCTTTCCCTTGGGAGGGGCTGGATCGGCATTTACAGAGAAAAACTCTCTCCACAACCACATGTTCTATTGGCATTTGGATTGTTAAAAATGAATCCTTTTCCGTTTAAACCTCCAGAATATTCTAGTATGGTTCCTACTAAGTATAAAAAGCTTTTTTTGTCAACGATTATTTTGACATCATTTTCTTCAAAAACTTTATCATTTTCATATTGTTGGTTGTCAAAGGTTAAATTGTATGACAAACCAGAACAACCTCCACTTTTTACGCCAACTCTTACAAAATCTTTAGCGGCATCAAAGCCATCTTCCGTCATTAATTCAATGACTTTCTTTTTTGCTGTGTCTGAAACTTTTATCATAAACTTAAATAGATTAAATCTAAATTGGGTACAAATATATTACAATTTCATTAAAAAAATTGTTAATAATTTATTATCAACTACAATCTAACTATTGATTTTTCTTATGGATTTTTAAATGCTAGATTGTTGATAAACTCAACATCCGATAACGAAAGTAAAAAAGCTTTCAAAGCTGCTTTGTCTTTGGCAGATAATTGTACTCCACCTTGTGATACTTTTTTCATCAAAGGATCTATTGTTGGTGAGAATTGTAAGCCCTCTGAATAATGATTGATCACTTCTTCTAAAGTAGCAAATCTTCCATCATGCATATAAGGAGCAGTAAATGCTAAGTTTCTGATGGATGGCGATTTAAATTTTCCATTGTCTTTAGGATCACCTGTTTTTGCCCCTAAACCAAGGTCAGTAAAAGTTTTGTCTAGACCATTGTTATGAAATAGATTGTCTGTCCAAAGAGGATTGTTATTGCTTCCATGACAATGAAAACAATCACCTCTTGCTTCGTCCATAAATACATTAAATCCATTTTCTTCTTCAGGAGTTAACGACGTTTCGCCCCTTAAAAAACGGTCGAATTTTGAGTTTCCAGAAATCAATGTACGTTCAAATTGTGCAATTGCTTTGGTGATTAAGACAGAATCTATCGTTGATGTTTCAAATGCTTTTTTAAATAAGGTTGGATATTGTGGATGATTTTGCAATTTTTCAGCTACATTTTTCCAAGTTTCGTGCATTTCAATAGGATTTCTAACAGGTTCAAAAGCCTGGTTTTCTAGGCTAAATTCACTTCCATCCCAATTGAATAATTCGTCAAAATTCCAAGCTAAATTAAATAATGGCATTGCGTTTCTAAATCCTTGATTTCCATCAATTCCCTTGCTAAACTGATTTCTATCTGAAAAAGCATTTTGTGGATTGTGACAAGTTGCACAAGATTGAGTTCCATCTGCTGAAAGCAATTTTTCGAAAAATAATTTTTTACCCAACGCAACACCTTCTTGTGTTAACAGATTGTTTGAAGGAATGATTGGTGCAATTAATTTTTGAGCAAAAAGAGAGGGGATCTCTAAATTATACGCAACAGGGGTATAGATTTCTTCTTCTTTAGATGAGCAATTCATCAAAAGAAAAACGAGAGATAGAAAAACCCAATTTTTAGTCATTATTTATTTTAAATTTTTCCCAAAGAAAATACATTTTTACCATTTTCATTCATCATTTTTTGAGCATTAAAATTGGGCATTAAAACGGTATTTAGAACTTTTAAATCCCATAAATTTGGGTTTTTAAACCACTCAGCAACATTCATTTTTATTTCGATTGTGGTGTTTTTTGAAAACTCAAATGCGCCAATTTCAACTTCAAAAGAAGTGTCTTCCAAAATCAAATTCATAGGGTTTGACATATTTACAGCTCTGATTGTATGGTAGTTAAAATTAGCATTTTGATTATTGATGTCTTTATATTTTCCATCAAATTGCATGTAATGATAACCTCCACCCATCATCATTGGCACATTGAATGAAGAAGAATTTAAGTCTTGATATACACCATCCAAATTATCTACATCTGCAAATCCAAAACGAAATTTCACAAAATTGTTTCCTTGAGGAACTTGATTTAATACAATTTCAGTTCCTGTATTTTCACCAACATTAATGAGTTGATATTTCTTATTAATTTGCCCAATAGTTACATTAGAAACGACATATCTTAAAAGCTCAATACTGATCAATTCTCCGTTTTCAGTTGTAAATTTAAAATTGTCAAAATCGTTCTGATTTATAGGAGTTCCATCCCAATTGTGGGTAAATTTTACAGTAACAGTGACAGGATCAAAATCAACAAAACAGTCTTTTTTTTCGCAAGAATTAAAAAGAAAAGTCAGTAAAACAAGTACATAAATCGGTTTCATTTTTTAATTTTTTAGTTTGATGAGTAATCCATCAGAAAAGCCTTTATTGATTGGAATTAATCCATTATTACTGTAAGATTCACCAATAGCAATGATTGAATTGTCTGGCATTTCAATAATATCATTTAGAAAATCATTTTCAGAACCTCCATAAAATTGTTGCCAAATTTGATTTCCTGCATCATCAATTTTTAAAATCCAACCATCATTTTGACCTAAATTACTAAAGTTTGCATTTTCACTTCTAGAGTTTCCGGCAATTATAAAGCCGCCATTTAGAGAGGGAAAAATAGCTCTTCCAGCATCAAAACTACTTCCTCCAAAAGTTTTTTCCCACAACAAATTTCCATCAGTATTAATTTTTACCACCCACAAATCTGCAGCACCATTGTTCTTAAAAACGTCTTTATCATTGCTTCTAGTATCGCCTACAATCATAAAATTTCCATCATTGGTTTTGCAAATGTCTCTTGGTTCTTCAATTTCAGAACCGCCAAAATTCTTTTCCCAAACCAAGGTTCCGTTTGCATCAATTTTAAAAATCCAAAAATCATATTGCCCTTTGTTGTTTGAAATATTAAAATCATTGCTATCAGAAGAAGCGCAGATTAAAAATCCATTATCATTGGTTTTTGTAACCCCAAAAGGAGTATCAGTAAATGTGCCTCCATAATAATTTTGCCATTGTTTATTGCCTGATTCGTCTAATTTTATTGCCCAAACGTCACCACCTGCGTGTTTTTGAACAGATTTATTTCCTTGTCCACCAGAAGCACTTACATCTAAAACACCTGTAAGTAAAAATCCATTATCATTGGTTTCAGTGATTGCATAACCAGTATCAGCGCCAGAAAATCCAAAAGATTTTTGCCAGGAAATATCCCCATTTGCAGAGATTTTGACTATCCAAAAATCTTGATCACCATTATTTTCTGTGAGATTTCCATCACTACTTTTGCTGTATCCTAAAATTGCAAAACCACCATCATTTGTGGCAATTACCTCTGCTCCTCTGTCATCTTCTGACCCGCCAAAAGTTTTGCTCCATTGTAAAGTATCATCTGATGAAAATTTTAGTAATAAATAATCAAAACTTTCATCTGTTTTATCAGTAATATCATCATCATTACTTTGAGTGAAACCTAAAATGGCATAACCACCATCTGTTGAATTTATAATGGATTGAAATGAATCATTTTTAGATCCTCCAAAGGTTTTTATAAATTCGATTTTTGGCGAGTTTTCTTCATTTTCAGGAAAAAAAATTCCGTTGTGTTTTGAGCAATTTATGAAGAAAAAAAGCATAAAAAAAAACAGTAATTTTTTCATAAAAATCAAAGAATATTATTGTGATTTTTTGACGATGAATAGGCCATTATCAATGTCACTAATTACGATATTTCCACTTTCAAAATAAGGATACACACTCCAAGCTCCATTAAAACCAGCGATATTATTTGTTGGATAGGTATCAAAAAAACCAACTTCAGTCATCGATTTATTGGCAATATTGGTAATGTCAATAATTCGAATTCCAGCAGTATAATTTGCCAAATAAAACGTATTGTTTTTTACATAACCATTATGATCAATGGCATCCGTTGGTCCAAAATAATTGAATGATAACTGAGGATTGTCCAAATCAGAAAAATCAAAAATAACGGTTCGTGTTTTGTTCCCAAGACGAATTTCATCCAATTCATCTCCCAATAAAAAGTAACGCATATCTTGGGTAAACCAACCTTGATGCGCATAACCAACATTCGCGTAACTGATTGTTGAAAGTTTAATTGGATTTGCTTTGTTGGTAATATCAACAATGACAATTTCGGTTTCATTGCTGCCGATTAAAATTTCTTTTCCTGTGTGTTCAGTATCAGGACCTTCATAAGTAACTACCTGAGCATCATGACTATAGTTTCTAAATCCACCTTCACTTATAGGAGTTAAAGGATTTTGAATATTGATGAATAAAGGACCTCCTGCATAAGGGCCACTTCTACTTGTACCCACAGGAAAAGCATATCCTTTTGATTCGTTGATAACAATATTATGGGCTCTTCCAAAATCAGTAAATGTAGTTTCTGCAGTAAAATTTTGAGGAGGATTTGTTACAGAACGTAACTTTGTCAAATCAAATACTTGCATTCCGTGATTGTTTGCTTCGCTTACAACAAACGCATAATTATTGTAAACCTTTACATCTCTCCAATCGCTATTTACAGTTGCTGTTGGTAATTTTCCTAAATAAATAGGGTTTTCTGTATCAGTTACATCTACAAAGGCGGTTCCATTATCAAGACCTATAATTGCATATTCATGATTCGTTGAAGTGTCAGTCCAACCCCAAGAATCGTTTGCAGATGAAGCGTTGAAAGTAGATAAAGGAATGTGTAGCAATAAATCATAATTGTTACAAGGATAAATACCCGCAAAACCATTAACACAAATTACTTTGTTAGATGGCGTTGTATCACAAACGTCACCAAATCCATCTCCATCAATATCTTCTTGATTCGGATTTGCAATTTGAGGACAGTTATCTATTTCATCTGCAATTCCGTCATTATCAGAGTCGTTAAAATCATCACAGGCGTCACCAATTCCATCTCCGTCTTTATCTTCTTGATTTGGGTTTGCAATTTGGAAACAATTATCAATATTATTTTCAATTCCATCATTGTCTATATCGTTATTTACTTCTTCTTTTGAACAAGAAGTGATCACTAAAAAAAGTATGAATAAGGCTATTTTTTTCATCAATAAAAATGTTGAGTATTTTATTTATAACGCAACAAATAACAAATCTATTTTAATTGCATCAAATGTGTTTCAACAAATGTAATTAATTATTGTCCAAAAGAATCGTAAACCAAATGAAGATTGATAAATTTCAGACTCAAAAAATCAATTAAAAGTAAAGAACTTGTTACTTTTGCAACATGTTAGAAGATAAAAATCCACAAAGAACATCATTGGCTGAATTGGGTGAGTTTGGACTCATCAATCACATCACGAAATATTTTACCATTTCTCACACATCAACTGTTAAAGGTGTTGGAGATGATGCTGCAGTTTTAGATGCCTCCACAAAGCAAACGGTTATTTCTACAGATTTGTTGATTGAAGGGGTACATTTTGATTTAAGCTACATGCCTTTAAAACATTTGGGCTACAAAGCTGTGATAGTCAATTTGTCTGATATTTATGCAATGAATGCCACAGCTGAACAAATTACAGTTTCACTGGCAGTTTCTAACAGATTTCCCTTGGAAGCTATTGAAGAATTGTATGCAGGCATTCAATTGGCCTGTGAAACCTATAAAATTGATTTGATTGGTGGCGATACCACTTCATCAACCAAGGGAATGTTGTTGTCAATTACTGCCATTGGCAAAGCAAATAAAGAAGATTTGGTGTATAGAGATGGTGCAAAACCAACCGATTTAATTGTGGTTACGGGCGATTTAGGCGCTGCTTATTTAGGTTTGCAAGTATTGGAAAGAGAGAAACAAGTGTTTAAGGTAAATCCTCAAAATCAGCCAGATTTAGAAAATTATACCTATTTAATTGAACGTCAATTAAAGCCTGAAGCTCGAAAAGATATTGCTGATTTGTTAAAAGAATTGGACGTAAAACCAACTTCGATGATTGATGTTTCTGACGGGATTTCTTCCGAATTATTTCATATCTGTACGCAAAGTAATGTTGGATGCAAAATTTATGAAGACAAATTGCCTTTAGATCCACAAGTGATCAGTGCTTGTGAAGAATTTGAATTGGATTCAACCATGGTTGCATTGAGTGGCGGTGAAGAATACGAATTGCTCTTTACAGTCTCTATAGATGATTTTGATAACATAAAAGGCAATCCAAATTTGTCAATTATTGGGCATATTACTGAGCAAAACCAAGGATTACAATTGATTACAAGAGGAGGTCAAGAAATTGAATTGCGCGCACAAGGTTGGAATGCTTTGAAAGATAATTAGGCTTTTTGTTATTTCAAAAAGCTTTGTAAAGCGTCTAAAAGTTGCTTTGTATTTTCCACATAACTCATATGTCCACCATCAAGAATTACATATTCGCTGTTGGTTTTTTGAGCTTCTTCCAAAGAAATGTTGACATCAATTACTGGATCTTTTTCGCCAATAATTAGTAGTTTTTTGAAAGTAGCGTTTGTCAAAATATGATTTCTATTGGGCCTGATTTTCATGCCTTCTTGCGCGGCCAAATATCCTTGCAAAGAAGTTTTAAGTGCTTCTTGTTTGAGAAAATCAATTTCTGAAGTAAATTTTAACAAATTTTCATGATAGAATAAATTTGAAATTGATAATTGAATCATGTTTTTCAAATTGGTTTGTGCCATTTTATTAGCACGCGTTCTAATGTCTTTTCGTTCTTCAGAATCTTCATTAGAAGTGGAATTCATCAAACACAAGCCTTTTACTTTTTCGGGATGTTTTTCAGCCAAAGCCAAAGCAACATACCCCCCTAAAGAATGGCCAACAAGCGAACATTTTCTGATTTTCAACTGTTTTAAAACAGCATACACAGTTTCTGCAAAAAGTTCCATGGAATGAACATAACCCAAACAATCAGAATTTCCATGCCCTAACAAATCAATGGCAATCACTTTGTTTCGTTTTGATAACTCAGGAATCAAATCTTTCCACATGGATGAATTTTCTAAAAAACCGTGAAGTAAAACGATTGCAGGTCCTTTTCCATACGTTTCAAAGTAAATATTGGTTCCTTTAAATGCTAAAATCATCCTACAAAGAAAAAAATAAAAGCGAGTTTTTACTCGCTTTTATAGATAAAATAGTTAAAAAAATTTAGTTTACTGTCAAGTTAAATGTTGCTTCAACATCAGTTTCTCCTCCAGCATTGGTAATGATTCCCGCACTCACTCCAGATGCAGCTTTGTTTGGTTCATGACGTAAAGTTACTGTCAAATTTCCAATTCCGGCAGTGGTTGTTGTTAAATTAAAAGTAATTCCAATAGGTCTGCCATTTTTGTCTTGATCTGTGTAAGTTGCAGTTGCGATACTATTAGAAAATGTATAAAAAAACTGGTGCTCATACCCTTCTTCTTTTACTTCTAAAGTAATATTTTCAGCAGGAGACTCCGTTTCGTTCAACACTTGAGTTACTCCAGTATATGTTTTGTTAGCTTGTAAAGGCCCTGAAACATTGGTTACAGGAGCATTTGGACCATTTCCATCCAAATCTTGCAATTGTAATGTAACAGTAGTTCCTCCACCTTGAGGGGTTAACGTTACTCGCAAAGTGGTGATCAATTCTTCTTCGTTAACGATTTCTGGATCTTCACTTGAACAAGAAGTTAATGACATGATTACTAAATAACTAAATAAAAAAATGTATTTTTTCATGATATTTAATTTTTAAAATTTTTAATAATTAATTTTAATTTGAAGTTGAAAATTTCTTCCCAAATCATCTGCAAAAAATCGAAGTCTGTTCAGATAATTTCGGTAAGAAGTGTTTAAAAGATTATTAATGTTTAAACTTACCTGAATTTTGGAATGTTTTCCCAAATCAAAATTCATGGTATTGTTTATATGAAACAGATGATATGCATTTGGTGGCGTACTAATATCTACTAAAACTGTCGTGTTTGTTTCTGCAATAAATTGATTGAAATTAAAGTCAGGAAAACGATTTTGTCTTCCTATAAACTCGCTAATCAATGTACTTGAAAATCCATGCCAATCATTGTTATTGTAGCTTATCGAATTTTTCATTTGAAATGGAGGCATATCAATAATAGGCATTTTATTCTCTGTATCTTGAGCATAGATGTAGGAAGTATTCAAAGAATATCCCCAATTTTCTGAAAATTCTTTTTGAATATTGATGTCAAAACCAACCAATAATGCATCTGTTTGACGGTATTCCCACTTTGGAAAAGCACCTCTTATCGTTTGTTCTGTGCCATTTGGAGCAATGAAAATATAATCTTGAATGGTATTTATATAGGTGTCAATTTGCCATTTTGAGGAACTATTTTCTTTTAAAAATGACAACGAAAAACGGTTCGATTTTTCTGAATTTAGCGTCAAAGAACCCAACTCGATTCTTGCTGCTGAATGATGCAAACCATCACTAAAAAGCTCAGCAATGTTTGGAGGTCTTGTAGCCATTGTATAATTGAGCAACAATGAATTTTCTTCAGAAAGTGTTCTTTTAGCTCCCAAAGACATGGCGAAATTGTGAAAACTCAACTCCGGATTTGTCAACAATTGTGTTCCTAAATCTTGAATTACCAATTCTGGAAACAACACGTCATACCCCAAAACGCTCCAACGACTTGTTTGATAAAACTTTTTCACACCATAAAAGTTAAAATCATAGCGAAAGCCAGTATCAAACAACCAATTTTCAGAAAATTCATGTTTGATGGTTGTGTAAATTCCAGCGTCCGTTTTTTGATAATCAGGAATTAAACGACGCACACCAGTTGCTGGATTTGCGACATTTTCTTGAAAACGAAACAATGTTCCTGATTGAAAAGTCCATGAATTTTTGGCATCAAACAAAAAATCGGCAGTGGCTGTATGTGTTTGTAAATTCAAATCTACAGCAGGAATAAATCGATTATCGCCAATTCTACGATCATATTCAAATCGTTGATTTTCTTGAAAATCATATTGCAAGGTCAATTTTCCAACATTTTGAAAACGTTTAAAATAACTTGCCTTGGCTATAAAATGAGTTACATCTTGTTTTGGATTGTCAATCCTATAGCTAAAATCATTCTGAATCAAAGGTTGTTGGCTATTTAAAGCATTCACCAAATCTTGAATTCCCCCAATATGCGAAGCTCCTAAAATGCCAATTTCATTAGCAATGGAACTTACAAAAAGATTCCAGCCAGTTTCAAAAGTTTTATACCCAACATTCAATGAAAATGCGGTCGATTTTGAGCCTGTATTTGTCAAAAAATAATCAGGTGCTCTAAAATCCCCAAATCGTTTGTGAGTTGCATTGGCATCTAAAAAATAACCATTTTTATAGGTTTTATGTAATGAACTAGCAATATTATACGCTTTTCCATTGGTTTGAAATCCAGCAATGGTACTTCCAAAAAGCGAATCTTTTCTAATAGGATTTTTTGGATTTAAAAGCACAACGCCACCAATGGCGTCACTTCCAAAAGCCAAAGCACCTGCACCTTTAATGACAGAAACACTTTCTGAGGAATTCAAATCGATGTTTGGTGCGTGTTCAATTCCCCATTCTTGGTCTTGCAAACGCACACCATTGTTCATCACAATAATTCTGCTACTGTGCATGCCATTGATCATGGGTTTTACAATCGCATTTCCAGTATTGATGGATGAAACTCCCGCAATTTCTTTCAAAGCATCACCCAAAGAAGCTGCACTATAGTTTTCTAACATTTTTTTAGATAAAACAGTTTCTGAAAGTGAGGCTACTTTTTTGACCACTATTTTTCCTTTCAATGTCACTTCTTCTAGTTCCTCTGAATGATGTTCTAGTAAAAATTTTCCTGTATAGTTCCCATCAATTTTGATAGTTTTTTCGGAAGTTTTACAACCAATATGCGAAATAACCAAGGTGATTTTACCATTGCAAACATTTGAGATAGTAAAATTCCCTTCACTATCTGAAACAGCAAATTTATTGGTGTTTTTTATCAAAATGGTCGCATCGTCTATGATTGATCCGTCATGGAAATCTACAATGGTTCCTTGTATATTATAAGTGCATTTTTGACTGAATATCCAAAAGACATTCATGCAAAAAAACACGACGAGTATTTTTTTCATCTGTTTGTGTTAGTTTGTTATAAAGCGAATACTTTACAACAAACTTGGTGGTCCTCTTAGAAAAGATATTGCTTTTTCTGATGAAGAAAAGACGAATAAATAAGGGAAGTTTTTTTCAGCAAAAAAACCGTCCTCCTTTGTTTCAAAAACCAAATTAGATGGACTATTCGCTGAGTTTATAGTATAATTTAAAAAATCGCAATCCTCATTTAATTGGTGAATATGACTTTCTGTTTTACTTTTACAAATATTGTGATTGTGATTTTCAAAAATGTGTTCTAATTTCAACGCAAAAGGTAGTAAAAGCGCGAATAATAGCGCAATACTGAGCGTTTTTTGCAGTAAATTTTTAATAAATAGAAACATTTTTTTATCAAAAAGTTTAGCAAAGATAAGTCAAATCACTTTTTAATAGTGAAACATTGTTATTTTTAACGAAATTATCACAAATGAATACGCTTAAAAATAAAGAAATTTGGATTAGTGGTTTTGCCTTATTTTCGCTTTTTTTTGGTGCGGGAAATTTGATTTTACCTACTTCATTAGGTGTAAAATCGGGTTCAAATTGGTGGATAGTATTGTTTGGATTTGCGGTCACAGCAGTTGTAATTCCAATTTTATCCATTTTTGCACATGCCAAATTGCAAGGAACTTTGTATGATTTTGGCAAAAAAGTGTCTCCAATTTTCAGTACTGTTTTTTGTTTTCTTATTTATGCCATTGCCATTGCAATTCCTGGTCCAAGAACAGCTGCTGTAACTCACGAAATGACTGTTCGGCCTTTTTTTGATGTAAGTCCTTTACTAACAAGTACTATTTATTTTGGATTGGTATTTATTTTTGTCATCAATCGTTCTAAAATTATTGATGTTCTTGGAAAATTTTTAACGCCTATTATTGTTATTATTTTATTGATTATAATAATATTGGCTATTATTTCGTCACCTAAAACTAACTTATTGCCAACCATAAAAAATCCTTTTGCAGATGGAATTTTAGAAGGCTATCAAACTTTTGATGCGATTGCTGGTGTTGTTGTTGGAGCAGTAATGATTGTCTCTTTAAACTTTGGAAACCTTCACACTTTTGATGAAAAAAAGCAAGTCATTTCAAAATCAGGTTTGATTGCAGGTGTTGGATTGTTGCTCATTTATGGCGGATTGATTTTTAGTGGCTTTTTGTTCAGTGCTACTTTTCCTGAAAATGCCACAAGAATTGATATTTTAACGAGTTTGAGTTTGCAAACTTTGGGAGGTTTTGGTAGGATTTTCTTGAGTGTTTTAGTGGCTTTGGCATGTTTTACAACGGCTGTTGGCGTGGTTACAGGTACTGCAGATTATATCAAAGGAATTTGTAAAAACTCGCAAAAAGCATTTGTAATTACTGCAGTAATTTGTTCGATTATTGGCATTTTGGTAGGCAGTTTTCAAGTAGATTTTATCATCATTTTGGCTGTCCCTGCCCTGATGTTTTTATATCCAATTACAATTGTGTTGATTCTATTGAATGTTATTCCAGATAAGTTTGGGTCAAAAATAGTTTTTAGAGCAGTTGTTTTCACCACATTTCTGTTCAGTATTCCTGATTTTTTAGGATTTATTATTGATGAAAAATATCTCGTAACGATTAAAAATATCATTCCTTTAGCGAATAATAATATGGGTTGGGTGTTGCCAAGTTTATTGGTTTTTGTACTGGTGAATTTCTGGGACCATAATAAATTTAATTTAACACAAATTTACTTTTCTTAATTTTTCACAATTTTAAAGTCAGTAATAAAATTCCTATTTTTGTTTTTTTTAAATCCAATATTTGCTACACTATTATTCATATCCAAATACAAACGCCACAGAATGGGTTACCTTTGTGCATGGTGCAGGAGGAAGTAGTTCTATTTGGTACAAGCAAGTACGCGATTTTAAAAAAGAATTCAATGTGTTGATTTTAGATTTGCGTGGTCACGGAAATAGTAAACCTACATTGAAAGATACTTTCAATTCAAAATACACTTTTGATTCAATTACTAATGACATTGTTGAGGTTATTGAACATCTAAAAATTCAAAAATCGCATTTTATTGGGATTTCTTTAGGAACCATTTTGATTCGAAATTTAGCAGAAAAAAGACCAGAATTAGTGAAAAGCATGATTATGGGAGGTGCAATTATCAAATTGAATTTCCGCTCTCAAGTATTAATGAAATTGGGAGTTGTTTTTAAGTCGGTAGTTCCTTACATGCTATTGTATAAGCTGTTTGCATTTATCATTATGCCTAAGAGAAATCATAAAAACTCTAGATTGTTGTTTGTAAATGAAGCAAAAAAGTTATATCAAAAAGAGTTTATACGTTGGTTTAAATTGACAGCGGAAATCAATCCGCTGTTGCGTTTTTTTAGAGCGAAAGACATTAAAATTCCAACTTTATACATCATGGGCGCTGAAGATCATTTGTTTTTGCCCTCGATCAAACACATTGTTTCTGAACATCTTAGCTCTACAATTTTTGTGATTGAAAATTGTGGTCATGTTGTGAATGTTGAAAAACCAGTAACATTCAATGTGCAAACGATTCGTTTTATTCAATCTTTAGCATAAAAAAAGCGAGTTTTAAAACCCGCTTTTTGTTTTTCATTGATTCATTAAATCTTCAATCTCATCTGCTTCAATCGGAATGTTTTTCATCAAGTTAAAAGGTTCTCCTTTTTCTTGTACGATAACATCATCCTCTAAACGGATTCCAAAACCTTCTTTTGGGATGTAAATTCCAGGCTCAACAGTAAACACCATATTTACTTTTATTGGTTCATGAATCAATCCATAATCATGAGTGTCTAAACCAATATGATGACTTGTTCCGTGCATAAAATATTTTTTATATGCTGGCCATTTTGGGTCTTCATTCTGAACGTCTGCTTTATCTATCAAGCCTAATTTTATCAATTCTGAAGTCATAATTTTACCAACCTCTACATGATACTCTTTCCAAAAAACACCAGGGACTAACAATTTTGTAGCTTCTTTTTTTACATGATTTACAGCGTTGTAAACTGCTTTTTGTCTGTCAGAAAAACGCCCAGAAACTGGAATTGTTCTCGTTAAATCACTTTTGTAATTGGCATATTCTGCGGCAACATCCAACAATAATAAATCACCAGCTTTACATTGCTGATTATTTTCGATATAATGCAAGACGTTCGCATTATTCCCAGAAGCAATAATGGGTGTGTAAGCAAAACCTTTAGAGCGATTTCTAACAAATTCGTGCAGCAATTCTGCCTCTATTTCATATTCCCAAACTCCTGGTTTAACGAATTGTAACAATCTGCGAAAACCTTTTTCAGTGATATCGCAAGCTTGTTGCATTAAATCCAATTCAATAGGATCTTTTACAGAACGCAAACGTTGCAAAATCGGATTGCTTTTTGCCACAGCATGTGCAGGATATTTAGCCAACAACCATTTTGTAAAACGATCTTCGCGTGTTTCTGTTTCTACTTTTGCACGATAATGTTCGTTGGTATTGATATAAAAAGTATCGCAGTATGAAGCTATTTCAAACAATATTTTTTCTAAATCTTGTAACCAAAAAACAGATTGAATTCCTGAAGTTGCAAAAGCGGCTTTTTTGGTTAGTTTTTCACCTTCCCAAACAGCAATGTGATCGTTTGTTTCACGTACAAAAAGTACTTCACGCAATTCAGGATTTGGGCAATCAGGGAATAGCATCAACACACTTTCTTCTTGGTCAACACCGCTCAAATAAAAAATATCTCTATGTTGTTCAAAAGGCATGGTGCCATCTGCACTTGTTGGATAAATATCATTCGAATTGAAAATCGCCAAACTATTTGGTTTCATTTGCGAAACAAAATTTGTACGATTTTTGATGAAAAGTGTTGAATTTATAGCTTGGTATTTCATATCAAAAAAGTTTGAAATACAAAGGTAGGAATAAAATTAGCAACTCAAAATTTGAGTTTAACCACAAAGAAGCCATGCTTTTTTGATGTGAAAACCTAACCACAAAGTCATTAAGTAAAAGCAACGTACACTAAGATTTTAAAATCTTTCAGGAACTTTGTGATAATTCTTTGCTTCCTGGCAGTTAATTTCTTTTAAATTTCTTTTCAGCAACTGAATTTCCAGAGTTATTTCGACTGAAAAAGGCTTTCTTTTTTGTTGACTTTACCTCAGGATTTGCTGTAGTTGACGGTTTTTTCTTTTTTCCAAACGAACTTTTGCTCTGAGTTGCCGCTCTTTTTGGCTCTGCAGTGTCTGTGGGTTCAAAACCTTTTACAATTTCTGAATCTAGCTTTTCATTGAGTAGTTTTTCAATCTCATTTTGATATTCCGTTTCTTCGCTACAAACCAATGAAATTGCTTCACCAGCAGCACCAGCTCTTCCTGTTCTTCCAATTCTGTGCACATAATCTTCAGGAACGTTTGGCAATTCAAAATTGATTACATGAGGTAATAATGGGATATCCAAACCACGAGCAGCTATATCAGTTGCCACCAATACTTTAATAGAATTTTCTTTAAAGTTTTTCAAAGCTTTTGTTCTTGCACCTTGACTTTTATTTCCATGAATGGCAGCAGCAGAAATGTTTGATTTTATCAATTTTTCTGTCAATTTGTTTGCACCATGTTTTGTGCGTGTAAAAACCAATACTTGCTTCCAATCATTCGCTTTTATGAGTTGAATCATAAAATCCGATTTCTTGTTTTTATCGATTTTATACACTTTATGTGTTACTTTTACGGCAGTTGAATTTTGTGGTTCAGCAGCGACAGAAATAGGATTGTTTAAAATCCCTTCTGCTAATTTTCTAATTTCAGGAGAAAAAGTTGCAGAAAACAGCAGGTTTTGACGTTTTACTGGCATAAAACTGATGATTTTGTTCAAATCTCTTGCAAAACCCATGTCTAGCATTCTGTCAGCTTCATCCAAAATCAATACATCGATTCGTTTGAATGAAACAGCATTTTGACTATGTAAATCCAACAATCTTCCTGGAGTTGCCACCAAAATATCCACTCCATATTTGAGCATTGCTTTTTGCGAAACAATATTTACGCCACCAAAAACCACTCCTGATTTTATGTTGGTATATTTGCTGTATTCTTTGATATTTTCATACACTTGGGCAGCTAATTCTCTTGTTGGTGTCAAAACCAAAGCGCGTAAAGGACCAAATTTTGGATGTTTGGTTTCTGTTAAATATTGCAACACTGGCAATGTAAAACTTGCTGTTTTTCCAGTACCAGTTTGTGCAGAAGCTAATACATCTTTTCCTTGTAAAATATGTGGAATTGTTTTTTGTTGAATGGGAGAAGGAGTTGTATATCCTTTTTCCTCAACTGCTTTTACAAATGCAGCTGTTAATCCTAAAGATTTGAATAACATAAATAATTTTTAAAAAACAACGATTTTTGTTGTTCTAAATCTGGAACAAAAGTAGGTTGAATCTTGGTTATAAAACGACAAATAGTACATTTTTATTCAAAATCGGTATTTATTGCCATAAAAAAAGTGATTTTAAA
>Ga0102812_10000144_pt1 | contig 50108 bp, 39 predicted proteins | sample ColrivemetaGS713_FD_79334 | JGI IMG/M metagenome (GOLD analysis project Ga0102812, IMG submission 79334) | Estuarine microbial communities from the Columbia River estuary - Flood tide ETM metaG S.713 | ecosystem: Environmental > Aquatic > Marine > Intertidal zone > Estuary | place: USA...
AAAATCCTGTTCAGGAAAGGAATTCAATAGAAAATGATTTTTACTATTTTCCTATTTACGCAATTCGTGTGCCCTACCCTTAAATTTGCTGGAATGTCTTTCAAGATATGCTTGCATTAGCTTTTCATTTTCAGTTCCGATCACTTCCTTATCGTACATCCCCTTTTGCTTTCTTTGGCGGAAAGCTTCGTATAACGTCACTGCACAGGCAACTGATATATTCAAACTCTGGACCATTCCTACTTGCGGGATCATGAAATTTCCGTCCAGGTGTGCCAGTGTCTGATCTGTGATACCCGCATTTTCATTGCCAAAAACCAGAGCCATCGAACTGCTTAAATCAAGTTCATACAAGTCTACTGCAGATTTTGAAAGATGGGTGCCAAATACTTTATCGTACCTGGACCTCACTTCCTTGAAGCACGCTTCTGTATCGTTATAGAATCGAACATCAACCCATTTCCTGGTACCTGAGGAAGAATTTTTCCCGATTACAAGAAAATCCCTGACCAGTTCAGGCGTATTATGCAAAACAAAAATTTCTGAAATCCCCACGGAATCACAGGAACGAATTACCGCTCCGATATTATGTGTATCATGCACATTTTCCAAAATAATGGTAAGATCCAATTGCCGTTTTGCAGCTACATCCGTGATCTTTTCCAGCCTTTTCTGTGTAATATTCATCGGTTAACAGAATTAATCCATTATTTGAAAAGCATTATACTCAAAACCCATGATGTTGATGTGTACATTTTCATAATAATCAATCTGATCATAAATTTCTTTCTTTAGATTTTCATCAGAAATAACTGATTTGATATCATATGAAGTATGCAAAAACTCCTGTTCAACATCAGGTAAAAAATACTGAAACTTCGTACCATGGTTGATCAGATTTGTTCCGAGGTAACTCATTACATCGTATCCACTAAAAGCATCAATGTTAGGAATGGCTCCATATTTATTGTAATATTTCTCCCTGAAATCAATAACCCGGTAATTTGATTTATCGATATAAGATTCAAGGGCAACTCTTAAATTCAGGTTTTTGTATAAATTGAAACCAATTTTATCTGTTTCAACCATAATGGGCATACCATAGACAACCACATGAACATCCAGCTTTTCTGCATTCAGTTTACGCATGCAGGAATAGATGAATTGTTCATCTCTATAGGACCAATTGGGAATAATGACAGCAATCTCTTTATTCTTTTGTTCAAAAAACAAGCTATCAAAAGCAGTTTCACCCATGCTTAGAGAATCTTCTACTACATAAAAAACATTATAGGGGGTTGATTTTTTTGAAGATGGCCCAGCATCATTGCTGAAATGAACCTCCTGAAAATAACTTATTCTTGATGCTTCCTGTCTATTGAACTCTCTGCCAACCAGATAAACCTGATCCGCACTAAAATGCTTGTCAGTATGTTCAACAATCGCATTAAAGAATGTTTTGATATCAGGTTTGAGCTGGACATAGTTCGGATTATCTTCTGTAATTTTTGAGCTGGACTGCCAGGGGGAAATCACAGGAATATCCTTCCTTTTACCATATCTGGCAACTTCCTTGAGTAATTCCCGGTCATAAGGACCAATGATCAAATCTAAATTTAGCCGGTTCAGTTGATTCATAAGCAAATAACCATCGTTTTTGCTCATGGAGGAATTAATTATCTCAACATCGAATCCAACCTTGCTATTTTCCAGGTCTTCCAATGCTAGAAGCAGCCCTCCATAATAATTGACAAATCTATAAGAGACATCCTCTTGTAAGGACGCCAGATCTTCAGGGTGATTTTTTCCTTTAAGGGGAAGAATCACTCCAATTTTGTATTGATTCTTGAATTCTGACCCGTATTTTTCATAGAGATCCTCTTCTTTTATTTCAGGGATCTTGACCACCTGGTCGTTTTCAATTTCAAAGGTGTCCTTTTTTATTGGATCAGCTTTTTTATTTGGCTTATGTGTGGTTTTAGGTCTTTTATATCGCTTTTCCTGTACAAAAATTCCACAAGATGACAATATGCTAACGATAAGCACCAAAATTAAAATCTTACTCCCACTCAATCGTTGAAGGTGGCTTCGTACTGATGTCATATACAACTCTGTTTATTCCTTTAATATTATTAATTATTTCACTTGAGATCTGCCCCAAAAGTTCATGAGGCAAAGGACTCCATGAGGCCGTCATCCCATCATTAGAATCAACACTCCGTAGAGCAATTACATGTTCATAGGTTCTTTCATCACCCATAACACCAACGGATTTTGCATTGATCAATATTGCCCCGGACTGCCATACTTTGTCATACCAGCCTGATTTTTTTAAATGGTCTATAAAGATTGCATCTGCTTCCCGGCACAATTCAAGCTTCTTTTTGGTAATCTTCCCCAATATTCTGATGGATAATCCAGGACCCGGAAACGGGTGCCTGTTCAAAATATAAGAAGGGATTCCCAGTTCAGCTCCTACTCTTCTGACCTCATCCTTAAACAACATATTGAGTGGTTCTACAATATCAAGTTCCAGCCGTTTTGGTAATGCGCCTACGTTATGATGAGATTTAATGGTAACTGAAGGGCCATGTACCGAGACGGATTCTATCACATCCGGATAGATCGTTCCCTGTCCCAGCCATTTGGCTCCTTTTATTTTTTTTGCTTCCTTTTCAAAAACCCTGATAAACGTTTTTCCAATGGCTTTCCTTTTCTTTTCCGGTTCACTGATTCCTTTCAATGCATCCAAAAATCTTTCTGAAGCATCCACTCCTTTTACATTCAGTCCAAGTCCTTTATAGGATTTCAGTACTTGTTTATACTCATCTTTTCTCAACAAGCCATTATCTATAAAAATACAATGCAACCTGTCGCCGATCGCTCTGTGAAAAAGAAAAGCTGCAACGGAGGAATCCACACCACCTGATAAACCCAAAACGACATGATCGTCCTTTAATTCTTTTTTTAGTTGCTCTACTTTATCCTGAACGAAAAAACCAGGTGACCAGTTTTTTTCAACTTTGGCGATTTCAAAGAGAAAATTGGATAAAAATTCCTTACCTAATTCAGTATGAGTTACTTCGGGGTGAAATTGAAGGCCATAAACCGGTTTTTTGTATGCATCGGATTTAGACCTGAATGCTGCAACAGGGATCGATTCTGTAGAAGCGATCACCTCAAAATTATCGGGTAATTTGATTATTGAATCGCCATGGGACATCCAGACAACAGAACCTTTCGTGATCTCTTTTAAAAACTGATCATCTTTAAGACTTCTTTTTAAAACAGCTTTCCCGTATTCCCGCTTTTTTGAAGCCTTCACTTTTCCACCAAGATTTTCAGCCATCATCTGTGCTCCGTAACAGATCCCGAGTACCGGATATTTATTTAACAACTGATCCAGATCAAATTTTAAAGCATTGTCATCTTTTACCGAAAATGGACTGCCAGATAAAATTACAGCTGAAATATCAGAATCATTTTTGGGGAATTTATTGTAGGGAAGAATTTCACAAAATACCCCCAGTTCCCTAACCCTTCTGGCTATCAACTGAGTATACTGTGATCCAAAATCAAAGATTAACACCTTTTTTCTCATATTGATTTAAATTGAGCTTGAGCTTATTATTAATTGAAATGTAGAAAATAAGGTGACAAAGATAAAATTTTTATTTCTATTATTTTTTCAAAAATTTTAAATTAGAAATTGGTAAAACTCTTTTATTACTATACTTTTAAGAAATATTCTAAATAGAATTGTTTAAAGCACGATATGTGTTACAATATAAATATGATTGTAATCTTTGGTGTTATTTTTACTTTTGTGGCAAAGCAATTGCTGAGTATTAAAACCATTTTGCTAAATTGAATAATAAACAAAACATTAAAACATGAAAGGATCTTTTGAAGTCATTGGATATATTAATAAAGAGGAAGAGGTTAGTGGATTGAGCCACAGTATCTTAAAAAACACATTTGTTATTGATATCAGTCATCCTTTCCCTGGTTACAGCAGAGAAAAAATCAGTACACTGACTACCCCACGAGGCGTTTTATTTCTAACGAATAATAAATACGATTGGGATAAGATTCTGAGAACAACCAGAAAGATCAATTCTTTTCTGGATTATGATATAAATGGATCATATGCCAGTATCAATTTATGGAATGGGGACTACCATGCATTAAGAATCAAAGGAATTCCTTCTTATGAAGAAATTCCGATCATTCAGCATGCCTTTCAGGAGGAAGGTTATGTTTTCATGAAGAAAAGAAGCATGAAAGGTGATATGACAGCCCAGATCAAGGTTAAGAAATTCTTTAGTCTACAGGAGGTGGGAGAAGGTATATATATGGATGGGGATTCAAATGACATGAGTTATATTAAAATCAATCAACTTCTTAACTGGGAGCTCTTCCGAAAAATAACGATGAAGATCAAAAATAACATCAGCAACAGAAATTATGATGTTGTAAATGGTGCTTTTTATAAGGATCATTCTGTTGTGGAAATGATCAGAATTTACAAACCTGATATGTCCAAAAAATTATTGGAAGAAATCAGGGACAACTACAATAAGGAAATTGCCAAATATTTTTAAAAGTATCAATAACCATATGAGACAAAAAATAGCAGCGGGAAACTGGAAAATGTTTAAAACCCGTCAGGAATCTATTGAGTTCATGGAAGAACTCACGAAACATAATATCCCGGGTGACGTAAAATGTATCATTGCTCCACCTTATTTATATTTGAATGAACTTACAAACCTGGCTAAGGGCCATGAAAGAATCCATTTAAGTGCCCAGAATTGCCATGAGGCAAAAGACGGTGCATACACTGGAGAAATTTCTGCTCCCATGCTAAAATCGATAGGTGTACCTTATGTAATTATTGGCCACTCTGAAAGAAGAGAACAGCATTGCGAAACACATGAGATGCTGAAAGACAAGGTACTTGCCGCACTTGAAAATGATTTAAAACCAATTTTCTGTTGTGGTGAACCTTTGGAAGTCAGAAAAAGTAAAGAACATATTGCTCATGTGACAGAGCAACTCACGAATAGTCTGAAAGGATTGTCTGATAGTCAAATGTCTAATTTAGTAGTTGCTTACGAACCGATCTGGGCCATTGGAACCGGGTTGACCGCCAGTCCTGCAGAAGCACAGGAAATGCATAAGGCGATCCGGGAACATTTAAGAGATTTGTTCAATGACGAAATTGCAGAAGCCATGCCTATTTTATATGGAGGAAGCGTAAAACCTTCTAATGCAAAAGAACTTTTTAGCAATGCAGATGTGGACGGCGGACTTGTAGGAGGAGCATCTTTGGATGCTAAATCCTTTTCTGAAATAATTAATGCATTTTAAAATCAACAATTTTTTAATTTACATTGAGCTGCCGGGTAAAGTATTTATCTTTGCCACAATATTATAGTGTTTATTGCCGTAAATAAGGATTATACTTTATATTTGCGGAGTTTTTTCAAAAGTAGAATTATAAATTATAAATATAATGCAAGTAAAAGGAATCGTTAAAATATTCTTGGTATTGTTTACATTCGTAGTCGTACTGCAGTACCTATATATTTTACCAACGTATAGAGTAGAGAAGGATGCTGAACAGTATGCAAAGAAAATTGCTCAGAATGCCCCCGAGGGAGAAGATATTTATGAAGTAGAAAAAAGGGCGAGGATCAATTATCTGGATTCAATGTCCAGTGAAAAAATATTCAAGATCCCTCTCTTGAAAGAGTACACTTATGATGAACTTAAAAAATCACAACTGGCTTTAGGTCTTGACCTTAAAGGTGGGATGAGTGTTGTGTTGCAGGTTGACCTGAAGGAATTTCTCATTGCACTTTCAAATAGCAGTACGGATCCAACTTTCAGAAAAGCGCTGGCAAATGCAGATATTGCACTTACCAACACACAAACTGATTATGTTACTTTGTTCTTCAATGAATGGACCAAAATTGCTGAGGATAAGAAATTGGCAAAGGTTTTCATCAGAAATCAAGCATTGAGAGATGTCATCAACGTTAATTCAAGTGATGAGGAAGTTCGCAGGATCTTAAGAAAGAAAGCTGACGAAACGGTTACGCTTACTTTTAATATGCTAAAGCAAAGAATCGACAGACTAGGGGTAGCCCAACCAAACGTATCGCTTGATAATGCAAGAGATCTTATTTTGGTTGAACTTCCTGGTATTGATAACCCACAAAGAGCGCGTAATTTCCTTCAAGCGAGTGCAAAACTTGAATTCTGGGATGTTTACAGAGTATCTGACCCGGGTGTTCTGGAAGCGTTTGTAGAGACTGACAAAATGTTGGATAATATGATCCAGGCTGACTCAACGTTAGCTGCTGCTAATATTATAGAGGAAACTTTTGATACGATTTACACACCCGTGATGGATTCACTGGGCAACGTGATCGATTCCACATTGGATGTTATTTCAACGCAACAAAATCCATTCTTGAGCAACGGACCTCTATTAAGCAAACTAACGCTTAATAGTTCAGTAGAAGGTGGATTACTTTATCCGTTAAGTGTAATGGGTGTTGCAGATAAAAATAAAATGAAAGCCATCAATGAAATGTTGGCTAAAGATGAAATAAGAGCACTATTCCCAAGAGATCTAGTTTTAAGATGGTCATATAAACCTTTTAAGGATTATGAAACCAATGAATATACAGATCAGTATATGCTTTATGCTATCAAAAAACAAGGTGGAAATGATAAAGCACCTATCGAAGGTGATAAGGTTATCAGTGCTAACTCAAGTCCTGATCCGACCACCGGAGAAATGAGTGTTAACTTAAGAATGGATGTACAGGGAGCCAAAAAATGGGCTGACATGACAACCAAAGCTTATGAAGCAAATAACAGAGAGATCGCTATCGTATTAGATGATGAGGTGGTTTCAGCACCTAGAGTAAACAGCCCGATTACTGGAGGTAGTTCTTCTATCACTGGTGATTTCACTGTATCTGAAGCATCTGACTTCGCAAGTATTCTTGAAATTGGTAAATTACCTGCAAGAACAACTATCATTCAGGAAGCAACGGTAGGACCATCCCTTGGAGCTAAGAATATCTCAAGGAGTGTTAACTCTTTGATGATTGGATTTATGTTGGTTATCGTGTTCATGATCGTATATTACGGAGGTGGTGGAATTGTCTCCATTCTGGCTTTGTTGGTTAACTTGTTCTTTATTTTTGGAGCACTTGCTTCTTTTGGAACTGTTCTTACACTGCCTGGTATCGCTGGTATCATTTTAACCATTGGTATGGCGGTGGATGCAAACGTTATCATTTTTGAGAGGATTCGTGAAGAGCTTCGGGAGGGGAAAAGCACGCTTTCATCAATTAAAGATGGTTTCATGAATTCATATTCTGCGATCATTGATGCAAACGTTACAACCATTCTTGTTGCATTCGTACTATCCTACTTTGGACTGGGACCAATCAAAGGTTTTGCAGTTGTTTTGATCATCGGTGTACTTTCATCTTTGTTTACAGCTGTATTGTTTGGTAAACTTATGATTGACTCATGGACAGAAAAAGACAGAAAAATTAGTTTCTGGTCACCAATTTCCAAAAATGCTTTGGCTAATCTTAATATCGATTGGATAGGTAAAAGAAAAATCGCTTATGTTGCCTCTACTGTATTGATCGTTTTAGGTTTGATCTCTTTATCAACCAGAGGTCTTGATCTTGGCGTTGACTTTAAAGGTGGATTTTCATACACAATTGAATTTAAAGAAGATGTTAAAGTTGATGCACAGCAGATCAGAGATGGTTTGACTGAGTATCTCGAAGCAACTCCTGTTGTAAAAGCAGTAGATGCACAGAATACATATAATATAGTAACAAGCTACCTGATCAAAGACAATTCTGAAGATGTTGCAGAAAAAGTTTCTACTAAGATCTTTGAAGGGCTTAATGCAAGTTTTGGCGGGATGGATTACGAGATTTTCCTGAAGGAAGATGCACACGATGCTACTCACATTATCAGTTCAAGTCAGGTTGGGCCAACCATTGCAGATGATATTAAGAAGAGTGCCTTCTTAGCGGCTTTATTCGCGTTAATCGTAGTCTTTATATACATTTTTGTAAGGTTCAACAGATGGCAATATAGTCTTGGTGCGGTTGCTGCATTGTTCCATGATACACTTATAATTATAGGAATATTCTCCTTATTAAAAGGATATCTTCCATTTTCACTTGAGGTTGACCAGGCATTTATTGCCGCGATATTGACAGTAATTGGTTATTCTATAAATGATACAGTGGTCGTATTTGACAGGATCAGGGAAGCCTTAGGCAAATACACTGATAAATCAACTGACGTAGTAATTAACATTGCGATCAATACAACATTCAGTCGTACGCTGATCACATCATTGACAACAGGTATCGTGGTTCTTATCCTCTTCCTGTTTGGTGGATCAAGTATTAAAGGATTTTCTTTCGCCTTGTTGATTGGAATTATCGTTGGTACGTATTCTTCAATTTTCGTTGCAACTCCGATTGTGAGAGACCTTGCAAAAGAATTGAAGCCTAAGAAGCAAACCAAAAAGAGTTTTTCAAGAGCTTCGACAAATGCATAACTCTTAAAATCATATAAAAAAAAAAGCCTTTCAATATTGAAAGGCTTTTTTTTTTGGATTGAAGACAATAGCAATACAAGTCTTTTGTTATATTATTGTATTTATAACTCGACTCTAAAATACAATGCGCAAATCCTTATTTCGTATTATTTTCTTGCTTAGCATCATCAGTTCGGTGATAGCTTGCGTTAGTATCGAAAAGATCCGTACAGGCGAACAGGCTTTGGAGCGAAAGCAATATGCACTCGCTCAAACGCTTTTACTAAAGGATATTGAAACCAGCCAGGGATCCGCTAAAGCTAAAAAGGCATTTCTTTTAGGTATAGCCTTTGAAAAAACGAATCAGTTCGATAATGCCTTGCAGTGGTATCTGAAAAGTGAAAAGTATGGTGGCACAAACCCTCAATTGATCTGGAATATTGGGAGAATGTCAAAAAACACGGGTGCATACGAACAGGCAATTGACTATTTCACTAAAATTGAGGATAGTAAAAATATTGAGATCGCGGCACTAGCAAGCAGGGAAAAGGACATCTGTAAACAGATAATCATCTGGGATACCAGGGGCACTGATATGGGTGTTGAAAAGCTTGATATTCGAGATGACGGATCAATGTATTTTAGCCATATCAATTTTGATGGTAAATTGATCGTTACATCAGATCACAAAAATATGCGGACGGACAAAAATTACAAATGGACTGGTCGCTATTTTACGGACATCTACGAATTTAATCCTGATCAATCTGGTGAAATAGAACCCCTGCCAAATTGGAAGCACAAAAATTTTCATCAGGGAAGTCCAAGTTTTAATTCTGACAATACAGAAATTATATTTACCATTTGCAGCAATGAAGACTACGCGGAAAATTACTGTAAATTGTATTCAAGCAAATTAGTTGAAGATCGTTGGCAGGAGGCCAATCCTCTAAATTTCATAAAGCCCGGAATTAATTACAGTCACCCATTTTTAAATAGGGATTCCATATTATTTTTTGCCTGTGATGATCCTTCCGGAGCTGGAGGGTATGATCTTTATTTTTCAACGCGGACGAAAACGGGTTGGCGCAATCCCATTTTATTACCAGGAAATATAAATAGTTCAGGGAATGAGAAATTTCCAACCATTTCAGGGGATAGTCTTTATTTTTCTTCTGACTATTTTCCCGGATATGGAGGCCTGGATGTATTTAAAGTATATATTTTGCCTAATGGGCAATGGAGTCCCCCATATAATTTAAAAGCCCCAGTCAATTCACCTTATGATGATTTTGGTATTCAATATATATTTAATGATAAATCAGATCTCATAGCTTATTTCAATTCCAACAGGGAAGAACCTCAAGGATTTGATAAAATATTTAAACTTAAAAAACTTAAGGCAACGAATTCTGAAGAAAATCCAAGTAAAGAAGCGTTGGTCAGTGATAAAAAATACACACTGTTTCTTTCTCTTAAAATTGTAGAGAAAGTATTTGAAGATCCGAATAATCCAAATAGCAGGGTAATTGGTAAAAAACCGATAGCTAATGTAAGTGGTGAATTTGAAAATAGTAAAAAGTTTGAATCAAGGCAAGATGGCAGATATATTACAGAATTGAGTTTTGACTCAAGTTACACCATCAAATTGATTAAAAATGGTTTTCTCCAATCCACGATCACTATTCCACCAACAGCCTATCCAAGTGCCAATGATAATATGGACAGACCAACCATTTCAATTGAAGCGGAGTTGGTTCGCCCCTATTATGATAAGGAGATTGTTCTGCAAAATATTTATTATGATCTGGACAAATGGAATATTAGAGAAGACGCACGGCCTACCCTCGACATACTTGTCAATTTATTGGATTCTAATACCGATTTGAAAGTATTGATCGGAGCTCATACCGATTGCAGGGCTGATGAAGAATATAATCTAAATTTATCTCAAAAAAGAGCAGCAGCAGTTGTAGAATATTTAAAGCAAAAAGGAATAGCACCACAACGCTTAAAATTTAAAGGCTATGGTAAAAGCAAATTGATAGAGGATTGTATTTGTTCTGATTGTACAGAAAAACAACATCAAAAGAACAGACGTACAACTTTTGTACTATCAAAATAAAATAAGAGCCAACATATAGCTGACTCTTATTCATTAATATAAAAACTCTACTTTTCTATTTGCTACCTAACAAATCTCTTTGAAAGGCAATTTTTCTTCCCAACTTACTTAGTCATACATGAAAGGCAGGGTATCAGAAGCTTTAACCTGTGAAAGGGTCATAAGCGTCTTGACATGTTCTGCTTCCTCGATCTGAGACAACTGTTTAAACAACAGGTTCTCATAAGATGGTAAGTCTTTCGTAATAACTTTCAACAGCAAATCTGCATCACCCGTAATGATAAAACACTCAGTGATTTCATCAATCTTTTGAATTTTCTTGATGAAATTTTCCAAAGCATTCTCTTTTTTCCAAAGTAAGTTAACCAAAACAAAAGTTTTTACGTTGAGCCCGATTGATACGGGATTAACTTTTGCATGGTAACTATCAATGATACCTGTCTGCTCTAATTTTTTCACCCTTTCCAATGTAGGAGCTGGGGAGAGCCCGATTTTCTTTGAAAGATCAAGGTTTGTAATTTTGCTATTTGTTTGAAGGATCTTTAATATTTTAAGATCAACTTTATCTAGTTTATTTGTCATAACACAAATATTTGTTTCTATAATTTATTTACAAAATTACAAAATATAATTTAGTTTTCAATTGATATCCCAAATTATTACTATATTTTGATTGATTCTAAAATACATTTTAAAATATAGTATCAAATACCCTTATAAATGCTAACAAATCCCAGTTACAATACTCAAAAATATGGCATAACAGTCAAAATATGCACGTAGTTTATTTATTATTTGTGAATTATAAAATGACGAACTTAGAAAAACTTAAATAAAAGAATATAATTTGGTAACAAAATAGTTTTAATATTAATGCTTAACTATTTGATTTAGCCCTGAACCCAATTCTTTTATGTTCAAACACATCTCCCTGACTATCCTTGACTGATTTTTTAACATCTTCAAGCTGGATCATTGAAATATTTTTGTTTTTACGATCTTCTTTTGACAATGAAGCAATCCTCAGATTCTGATTTTCAGTCATAGTCGTCACTAATTTCCGAACATTTCTTGCGTTGCCAAAATATTTATCTTTTTGGCTCACCAAAACATCCAGGTGAGCAAGCAAAACCTTAAGTGCCTCTTTCGAAATAGACATGCTTTGTTCTTTCAGCATACTCAGAGCGATCTCCTTCAATTCAGAAGTAGCGTAATCATCAAATTTCAACATCTTATCAAATCTTGATCGCAACCCTGGATTTGCTTTGAGAAATCTTTCCATATTTTCAGGATACCCGGCTACAAATACAAAAAAGGCACCTCTGTGGTCTTCCATTCGTTTCAACAAAGTCTGAATGGCCTCATTTCCAAAATCACCCTGTGCAGAAGATCCTCCTGAAGTTAGTGCATACGCCTCATCAATAAATAATACACCACCCATCGCTTCATCGATCTTTTCAGCCGTTTTTATTGCTGTCTGCCCAACGAAACCTGCAACCAACCCTTGTCGATCCGTTTCAACCATATGACCTCTTTCCAGGATTCCGAGCGCTTTATAGATCTTTGTTAAAATACGGGCTATTGTGGTCTTCCCCGTCCCCGGATTTCCGACTAAAACCGTATGCATATAGAAATTATTCAAAACATCCTTACCTGTTTCCAGATGATAGCGTACTACCCCAACAGTTTCGATGATTTCCTGCTTCACTTTTTTCAGCCCGATCAGACCATTAAGTTCAGCCATCGACATCTCCAGCAATTGTTCATCAATAGGTATTTGAGGAATCCCCCTGACTTTTTCAAGAGCCAGATCTTTCACGTCTTTCATCAATATAGAAGAGAGGGCAACCTTATCCAATTCAGTTGATTCCGCGTGCCCCATAATCCTTAAACCAAGGTTTATCTTTGCTTTTTCAATCAAATCAAAAACAAATCTAGCGTTTCCAAATGTCTTATCTCTTTTACGGTATGCTTCCAATATCAATTCATCTATTTTCATCCTGGCAGCAGGAGTAAGCGAAACCTCTTTTTCTTTACCAGCGACTAAAGCAATTTCAGATAATTCCTGCGGAAGATAATCCACAAAATCAAAGAACAACTTAAAACGTGACCTTAAGCCTGGATTTGATTTAATGAAGTATTTCATTTCCTTTGGATATCCTGCAACTATCAGTACGATATCACCAGGGCCATCAGACATTTCTTTAACCAATATTTCAATTACCTCACGGCCAAAATCTTTGCTGTCATCATTTTCACGGGCAAGACTATAGGCTTCATCAATAAACAACACCCCACCCCTTGCTTTCTCAATCGCTTTTTTAACCTTTGGAGCTGTTTGACCAATATATTCACCCACCAGATCAACCCGATCAACTGAATGAACGTGTCCCTTGCTCAATAATCCCATATTTTTATACAGCATACCCATCATGCCGGCAACCGTTGTTTTGCCTGTACCTGGATTGCCCATAAAAACAGAGTGAACATCCACATCCCCTGTCTCTTTAAATCCTTTTTTCTTTCTCAGCTCAATAAATTGAATATATTTCGCATGATTCTTAATCTGATTTTTAATCTCCTGTAATCCAATCAACTCATTTAGCCTGGCGAATAACTCATCAAAACTTGCTTCATCATTACTCTCATCTGACAAGTAGACCTCCCGGTCATTACCAGGAATGCGGATCATCGGTATGCCCGGAAGATTTTCTGTGTCAATAGAAAATGGTACTGTAGCGACTAATTCCTCCAAAAATATGATCTCAACAGAATAATCATCCAATCGCCAGGAACTTGGCATATTTGCACCCCAACCACCGACAATCGTAAATGATTTTTCATTTTTCTTGACTGTCACCAGACGTTTTGCTACACCTTTGGTATCCCTCGAGGAAGTAATAAAACGCAAAAATATTTCGCATTGCCAATCCTCGTCATCCACCAGATTTTCCAATGTCAGTTCGAGATATACAAAACGCGTCGTTTCAATATCAAAGACGGTTTGGTATAGTCTTTTATCTAAATCGACGCCTTCATATGGCCCTTCATATAATCTTATGGATTGTAATCCGATGGTAGGGCTTATATTTTCATTTATCAGTTCATCAACTTCTTCAACATAGAAATAAGTAGTACCAACCAATTCATCATTTACCCTGGCTTCCCAATAATAGGTGCCTTTTTTCCAGAAACTTCCACTCTTTTTGTTACCCCACCCTTCTCTAAGATAAAATGTATCATTTTCAGGCAAAACTTCCTTTACAAAATCAAGTTTACAGACCAATTTATTCTTCCTTGGTTTCTTAAGATAACAGTTAAACTCAATTTTTGCTGTCCATGATTCTTTACAGAACTGGAGATTAAATAAAGACAATTCAGCATAAACATAGGATATATCGTACCGATCAAAAACGGTCCTGTATTTCTTTAAATCTTTGTCCATCCATTCTGTAGATGAATAGACCTTAAGGTCTTTAAATTTATAATTTACCGGTTGATTTTGCATATGGGTTATTTGTATTAACATTAACTCCAACGCTAGAATAAAAGTTTAATTATCCCATCATTTTAATCAAATTATGTAAAGCTTTTTAAATGAGATTAAAAATTCCAATATAGAATCAGAGCACAATGCCTATATTCGTCAAAAGATTAGATTTTCATGGACCTATTTCAAAAGTTTTCAAAAATTGAAACCCTTATTTTTGACGTGGATGGCGTATTTACGGATAATAGTTTATTGGTAACTGAAACTGGTGATTTCCTTCGGGTTATGTCTGCACGGGATGGTCTTGGAATTCGCCTGGCTGTTGAATCAGGATTGCGAATTGCGATCATAACCGGTGGCGATTCAGTTGGGGTGAATAAACGTTTACAAAAATTAGGCGTCGTCGATGTTTTCCAAAAAATAGATAAAAAAATTCATACGTTTAATACTTATATAAAAGACAAAAATCTCGACCCTGATACGATAATGTATATGGGAGACGATCTGCTTGATCTGGAGGTATTGAGCGAAGTCTTTTTATCTGCCTGTCCGAGAGATGCTGCACCGGAAGTCCTTAAAGTATCAGATTACATATCCCCATTTAATGGAGGAAAGGGTTGTGTCAGGGACGTTGTAGAAAAGGTATTGATGGCTCAGGACAAATGGAAATATTAAAATTGTACAAGTGTTTATTCTCAGATTAATCCGGCTTCCAAACATTATTATCATCCTCCTGACTCAGGCCTTGTTATATTATGGATTGATCCTTCCTGCCTTTACAAAACACAGTATTACTTCAGAAATGGGCACCGTAGGCTTTATTAATATGTTTGTGATCACGGCAATAGTGACTATTTCCGGATACATTATCAATGACATAATGGATGTTAAGATCGATACATTTAATAAAAAAGATAGATTAATATTAACCAATCAAATTACACTCAAATCTGCAAAGATCCTATACGCCGCCCTGCTCGTTTTTGGCTTTGGCTTAAGCCTGCACTATGCGGTTAAACACGATGTTATCAGACTGCTTTTCATTTATCCCCTTGCCTGTGCCTTATTGGCGCTTTATTCATCACACCTGAAAGGGCTTGGATTCACAGGCAATATTGTCGTTTCCCTTTTTTCAGGCGGAGTTGCTGCAATCTTGTTCTTGTTTGAAAAGAAAGCATTTCTGCAACTAAAAACGGATCAATTTGATACCTATAATACCGTAAGCCAAATCATGTGGGCATTTATCATCTTTGCCTTTATTTCCAGTTTGTATCGGGAAATTATAAAAGACATGGAAGATTTTGAAGGTGATCGAGCCAATGATTCCAGAACAGGAGCTGTACTCCTGGGACTAAAAAAGACCAAAATTGTAACTTTGTTTGTTGGAATATGCTTTATTGCCAGCGTGATAACCTGGCTTTTGATGCCCATAAACAACGGGCTTATATTATTTATATCCGGAGGAATTATTATTGCAGTGATCGGGTTATTGACTTTAATCTTATTAATAAAATCTGAAAAGAAACAGGACTTTCATACACTTTCTCAAATAATTAAGATCATCATGTTACTGGGTTTGATCTACCTGACTTTATATATTTTCTCATTTCCAAATTTACATGTATGAACTGGCTTCAGAGCTTTAAGATAATCCTTGCTTCTGCCTCACCCAGGAGAGCTGAGTTAATGAAAATGGCAGGCTTCAATTTTGAAGTCAAAACGATAGAAGTTGATGAATCATATCCTGCAGAACTAGCACCTGAAGAGGTAGCAGAATTTCTTGCCATCAAAAAGGCAAATGGACAAAGATCCCTGCTTAAAGAATCAGATCAACTCATTTTGACCGCAGACAGTGTTGTCATTAAGGACAATATCGTTTTGGGGAAACCAAAATCATTTGAGGAAGCAAAAAACATGATTCAATTCCTTGCAGGCGATATGCATAAAGTTATTTCAGGTGTATGTTTGCTTTCTAAAACAAAACAAGTTAGCTTTTCGGTGAGTTCTGATGTTTTCATGACTAATATCAGTGAACAAGAGCTCGATTATTATATCGAAAATTACAAACCATATGATAAAGCGGGAAGTTATGGAATTCAGGAATGGATCGGTTTGACCCACATCCAAAAAATTGACGGTTCCTATAGTAATATTATGGGGTTGCCAATGCATGAAGTATATACACATCTAAAAGCATTCCATGCATAAAATCATTGAAGAAAAATCAAAATTGGAATGTTATTGATGGAAATAGGCTGAATTCATTTCTTCAAGACTGAGCCTGAAGAAATGAATTCAACAAAATGTATTTTATCGCTCGCCAAGGATGATTTCTTTCTTAATCTTTTTGTCTCCCCTTAAAACCTCAAGGATAACTTTATCACCCGGTTGACGCTTCTTTAATTCGTCTGAGTATTCCCGCAGATTCTTAACGGCCTGACCATCGAAAGACAAAATGATATCCCCTTCGATCAATCCAGCCTTTGCACCAGGTGACCCTTCGCTTACCGCTGCGATCCGCACCCCTTCTCCTGAGTATCCAAAATCAGGCATTGAACCGGTAGAAGCTTTTCGTTCTTTTTTCGGTGCAGTTCCTTTTTTTGTCTCATTAGCTTTAATGTTTTCACCTGTATAAGGCATTGGATCTGTTCGCTCTCCAAGATATTGAATAACTTCCTTGGCAACCATGGCAATCTTCACCATCCCATTTGGATCCAGTTTTTCAATTACATCTGAAGGTCTGTGATAATCATGATTTGCTCCACTGAAGAATTGAACGGCAGGTATTCCTTTAGCGTTAAAAGAAACCTGATCGCTGGCATCAATTTGTTGTTGCACCAATTCTGTTTTAACCCCCGTAACATATTCTGTTCCCATAAAAATGAATTTCCATTCCCTGGCTGTATTACCATTCAGAATCAACAAAGGCTTATCAAAAAGACGTCCATTTGTATCAAAATTAATGTTGGCAAAAGGTGTAATACCTCGTCTGATCAAAAGGTCAACAAAATGTTTTGACCCTAAAAGTCCGGCTTCCTCTCCTGTGAATGCAACAAATATAATTGGTCGCAACGGAAATACGTTTTTCTTCAAATGACGCGCTAATTCAAGCATAATGGCAACACCACTCGCATTATCATCAGCTCCGTAGTGTATTTTACCAGCATCTCCTCTGTGTGCATCCGGCCATCCTGTACCGAGGTGGTCATAATGAGCTGAAATTACCACAGGCTCATTTGCATATTTTTCATCCCCTTCTATCGCTCCAACCACATTCATCAATTTAACATTACCCTTACCAGCTATATCAGTTGTCCAGGTCTGAAAATAACTGAGTTTGTAATTTGCGATTTCACCTGGTAGCAAGCCTGCCTTTTCAAATTCAGTTGCAATATACTCTGCTGCCTTATCCAGTTCCGGCGTCCCTAATCCACGTCCTTTCAGTTCTTCAGAAGCCAGGTATTCAACATCTTTCATGATTCGGTCTGAAGAGAAAACCGGTTTGAGTTTTGCCAGCGCATTTCTGGTGTAAAAGTCATTAACCGCAGCATCCGGTGTTGTATTTGACATTTTAATGTCCTTTCCAAGCGTATTGTTTTTACGAACGAGTGGAGAATCCAATACGTCCCATTGCCCTTTTACAACATTTGTAGGTTCTTCCCCTTCAAATGCGAGATAACTATATTTCCCATAATGAGGTAATTTCCTAACCAAGCCTGATATTGCGTCGGCCCTGTCAATTGCGAAAAATACCAATACTTCATCCAGGTTTTGAGGATGTTTGGAAGTGATGATCGTGCTATTTTCGGTTTTACTGATCTGTTTTTCACCTAATTGTAATGCATTCTCATTATTAGTCAGATCAAATCGCTCCAACCCTTTTAAAAATGAATTTGCCAATTTATTCTGGTATCCAAGAATCCAAACAGTCTGGTCAACTGGCCATGTATTTAAAGAATTATCACTTAACACTTCAAATTCACCTTCATTCCCGGTTTTCCAGTCCCGAATGAAATCCTCGTACATTTTTATCTCTTCCTTACCTGCTCCGGATGGTAACACAAATGCTGTTTTTTTAGCGCCATATGCTTTAGACAAACTTGAAGGCACTTCATCAGGATGCAGTACCCTGAAAACATCATACATCGGATCAACCTGAACACTGATTATATTTTCTCCTTCAAAACTTTGTGTGAAAGTGTGTTTTTTCTGATCGAGGGCAACATTCAGTAATTTTTTACCTGATTCTGTTTCAATAATTACAGGAACCGAAATAGAAAAAGCAGGATATTTTTGTAATTGTTCAATTGTAAATTCTAGTTTTCCTTTTTCAAAAATCACGTTATTAAGACTAAGTTCTGGTGCGCCCTTGCGGCTTATCCACTGGTCGAAAAAAGCAGTCAGATCAGAACCTGATGCATCCTCAAAAGCTGATTGTATATCCGCCCAGGAAGCCACCTTAAAAGCATTGTTTCGATTAAATCGTTGTATCGCTTTAACAAATACTTCTTCGCCCAGGTTGCGTCTCAACATATGAAAGATCATGGAAACTTTACCATATCCGATTGTCTCACTACTGGCGTTGTGTCTGGATAAAAAAGTATTAACAGGAAAATCATTTTCCTCTGTTACATAATCTGCAAATTTCTGCAAGGTTGTCCGACGATATGCATCCCCCTGACTCCTTTGTTCCTTGATCAGGTGATCGGCCATATAAGCGGTAAGGCCCTCACACCAGTTACCGGTTTCAAAATCCACATAAACACTATTCCCCCAATAATTGTGCAATAATTCGTGCGGGTATGACGAATGAAGAATAAAAGGAAAACGAATGATCTTTTCTCCCAAAAGAGTAAAGGAAGGCATTCCGTATCCTGTTTCCCAGAAGTTTTCCACCAGGGCAAATTTAGAATAAGGGAAGGGTCCGACAAGTGTTCGATACATTTCCATGTATTGAGCGGTGGTTTCGAGATATTTATTGGCAAGTCCTTCATCCGGCGTACGTAAAAATGCCATTGCTTTTACATTGCCGGCATTATATGCATATTCACTGAATTTTGCTGCTATCAAAAAGATTTCTTCCTGAGGTTGGTCTTCTTTCCACTGATCCGTATGGTTTCCTTCAGAAATATTTTCCAATATTCTGGATCCTTGCGAAACCGTTTTCCATCCTTCGGGAAGCTGGGTAGTCAGAGAAAATTGAACCATTTTATCTTTAAAATAAGGTACCCAATAGGTAGATCCTGCCAGGTAGATTCCTTTTTCCGCAATGATCCCCGGTGATTCGCTAAACCCTCGCTGATAATTCGCTTCGCTTTGCTCGATCGGAGATTCAATTTTTCCATTATATTTGATCTCAATAACATCTCCTTTTGAAAATCCTTTCAAAGGAACGATTCGGTAAGTGTTCAGAATCAGGCCGGATTTCACATCGCCCGCATCATCCCTGTCCATTCCAAAATCAGCTGCTTCCGTTTTATCACCTACAACTTCGATGCTAACATTCGGGCTATGGCTGGTAATACTGAGCTGACTATTAAGGCTGAACTCCAGATCACTTGATCCATTTTCAGTAAAGTAGAATTGATCTGTTACATCGATACTGGAGTTCTCAGGAGATATTTTAACCTTCAGATTGTGATTCACCAGTACATTCTGGGCAAATGAAAGATTAAATAAGAAAAAACAAATTATTATAAATAGATTACGCATAATTCATATATATGTGGGTCCAATAAGTACATCAAAGGATAACGATAAAAAAAACAAAATTATGATTGGTATCAATAAGTTTTAGTCATACTGGCTGGAGTTACCAAGATAAAGTCAGCCATTTTTTCATAACTCTCATCAAATTCAACATTGTTCGCTTCTACAGTAGAAAGCGTGACGATATTCAAGTTAGGATTATATTGCTTCAAATACCAATAGATCGCACCATAATTCTTTGAATGAAAATCTCCCTGAAAATGGATAAAAGTCTTGCCTTCCTCAAGATTTTCAACGATAAAATGCGCCATATTAGCATCCTTAATAGCTTGAGCCATTACCATATTTAACATGTTTCCTGAACCATGTCCGCCCATGCTCATTTTCATCATTTCATCGTAATTCGGCGCGAGGGTATCAAAAGGAATTGGTAGTGGAGCAAGGAATTTCTTAGCTTCATCACTCAGGTCCATCAATCCTTGAAGTCCACTTTTATTAACTAAAGCGGCATATCTTCTCGGCACATTCGTGGCAACGAAACGAACCCCATTTGATTTTGCAAATTCAACCAATGGCTTATAATCCGTATTGTAATTATTCCACATGCGCATTTCTTTTTCAAAACTACTTTGTTTGATCACATTTGTGAAATATTCGTCCATGATCAACTGGTTATCCGCTTCAAACATTTCAGCGCCCATTGTCAACATTGAATCCTGTTCGAAGATACTTTTGCTAACTTGCAATTGCATCCAGTGGCAAATTGAATTATTATGAAGTTCCCCAAATAAGACTACATCAGCCTCATTCATTTTTTCGATCATTTTTTTATACTTGGCTTTTTTGCCATTTGCTTTATACAATTCAAATGCTTCAGGTGTTTGCGCAAATGAAACTGAAGAAATTAATACAGAAAGTAATAATAGAAGATATTTGTTCATTGTAGATTTTTTTGTGGATTGGAAAATGAACTACAAAGTTAAGTTTTTTTTTCAGCTTAACAGCCCAATAAACCCATATTTTGACGAATTAGAAATGTATAATCTGAAGGGTAAAACACCCCTTTTTGTTTCTAAAATCAGCAATTTAGTACTTTAGAAATTATTAGATTTTTAGATTGAAAATAATTATGTTTGTATTGATCACTTTGTTAATATGGATCAATAAACCAGAAAGACAGTTATTATTATATTTCAGGGTTGCAAATTAGATTAAAAATGCAGTTTATTCCTCTTCCAGCATAGCCGGATCGAATTTCCTGATATTGAGGTTTGCCAAGTCAGTTTCAACCAGTCCATCCATCAATTTGATGATCCTGTGGGTATATTCAGCAATATCAGGTTCATGTGTAACCAGAATAACCGTATTCCCTTTTTTATGAATCTCTTCAAAAATCCCCATGATCTCATAGGAAGTTTTTGAATCCAAATTACCGGTTGGCTCGTCAGCTAGAATGATGGCAGGATCATTCACCAGGGCACGAGCCAGCGCAACCCGCTGACGCTGACCACCGGAAAGTTCATTCGGGTTATGCGTCATCCTGTCTTTTAAGCCGACTGTTTCCAAGGCATAAGCCGCTTTTTCCATTCTTGCTTTTTTTCCCAATCCCGCGTACACCAGAGGTAGTGCAACGTTGTCCCAGGCTGTCATTCGGGGCAAAAGGTTAAAAGTTTGAAAAACAAAACCAATCTCTTTATTCCTGATCTGAGCGAGCGCTGCGCTGGTAAGACTACTGATAGAGTGTCCTCTCAACTTATATTCGCCTGACGTGGGTGTATCCAGGCAACCAAGCATATTCATAAGGGTTGACTTTCCTGAACCGGAAGGTCCCATCAGAGCCACATACTCATTTTGATAAATATCCAGGGAAATAGATCGCAGTGCCTGTATTTTTTCTGCGCCCATTATATAGGTCTTATTTATCTTTTCCAGTTCAATGATCTTTGATTGCATTTGTTTTTTTTTCAAATATAGTCCGTCCCCTGCCCAGAACTTAGATATTTAGATTAAAGAGCGTTTTGCTTAGATTAAATGATCAAAAAATGAAAGTATCCCTTTGATTCCAATAAAAGAATCAAGCGTCAATTCAATTCCAATTTCAGACCATTTTAGTAACATTCAAAAAACATTTATATTAATTTATTAAATATATTAGGCTTGAAATATTTCTATCATTATTTTAGCAGCCTAAAAGAAATTAAAATCGGAGTAAAAGTAAAACATATAGCAATTGCAGATAACATTGGAGCAGGTAAAACCACTCTTTCCAATTTGTTGGCCAAGCAGTATAAGTGGGAAGCCTTATATGAGGACACGACTAACAATCCATATTTGAGTGATTTTTATGACGACATGAGCAGATGGTCATTTAATCTTCAGATCTATTTTCTAAACAGTCGTTTTCAGCAGGTATCTAAAATTCAGCGTGGCGATAAAACTGTTATCCAGGACAGGACCATTTATGAAGACGCAAAGATTTTTGCCCCTAATCTACATGAAATGGGCTTTATGAGCGATCGTGACTTCAACAATTATCAATCGCTTTTTAAGATCATGTCTTCCTATATTTCACCCCCTGACCTATTGATATATTTAAAATCAGATATTCCAACATTGGTTGAGCACATTCAGGAACGCGGAAGGGATTACGAAGGATCCATCAATCTTGAGTACCTGAAACATCTCAATGATAAGTACAATGAATGGATCAATAATTATGACAATGGTAATTTACTGATTATAGACATTGCTAATAGAAACTTTGTCAAAAACAAGCTTCATTTGGGAGAGGTGATTGAAAAGATAGATGCAGAACTTTTTGGATTATTTTAAAATCCACGATGGCATCAGAAGGAACTCAATTAAGCTAAATCAAGGAATTAAAGTACTTTACGCTATAAAATTGAGTTTCTCAAATGAAAGAAATTCCTCTTGCTGAGATTTCAGAGGTTAAAAAACGTCTTCAATCCATTATTGACACGGCCCTTGATGGAATAATCACCATTGACGAAAATGGAACGATCGAATCCATCAATCAAGCCGGAGCCGACATTTTCGAATATGACCTTAGCGGGCTGATCGGAATGAACATCAATTTGTTAATGTCAAACCCGCACCGGCATAAACATTCAGAATACATACAATCCTATCTTGAAACCGGAGAGAAAAAAATAATCGGAACCAAACGTGAAGTAATCGGAAGAAAAAAAGATGGTACCCTCTTCCCGTTCAGATTAGCCGTAAGTGAGATACAACTATCAAACAAAAGTATTTTTACGGGTATTATCCATGATTTGACTGAAGAGAAAAAAAGTGAAGAAGCGATCATCAAGATCAATATGGAACTTGAAAAACAGGTGGCAATTCAAACATTTGAACTAAAGATGGCCATTGAAAAATTGATTGATACCAATAAAAAACTTGAGGCTGAAATAAAGGAAAAGACAAAAATCGAATCTAAATTAATAAGGAGCAGAGAAAAATTATCGAATGCGCTGGAAAAAGAAAAAGAATTAAATGAAATGAAATCGAGATTTGTCTCGATGACCTCCCACGAATTCAGAACCCCTTTAAGTACTATATTTTCATCTGCAAATATTATCGATCGGTATCCAAATTCAGATCAGTATGAAAACAGAGCGGTTCATACAAAAAAGATTAAAAAATCTGTGACGATGCTCATTAATATTCTGGATGAATTTTTAAACCTTACCAAACTAGAGAAAGATGTTGTAGTAATCAGAAAAGAATCTGAAGCATATTCTCTGAGTACATTTTGTCATTCAACAATTGCTGAGCTTGAAAGCATTCTTAAAATAGGTCAGACAATAAAATTTGAATCCGAAATTGAAATTTTTATAGCCCTTGACGCTTCGATTTTGAAACAGATCATAATTAATCTGTTATCCAATGCCATTAAGTATTCCAAAGAGAACTCAACCATTTGCGTTAAGGTCAGTGAGATTGACAATTTATTGTACATCAGTTTTGAAGACCAGGGTATAGGTATCCCGCATGATGAACAAAAATACTTATTCACCAGATTTTTCAGGGCCTCAAATTCAACGCATATCCAGGGTACAGGTCTAGGTTTACACTTGGTATTGCACTATTTGAAGCTTTTAAACGGCAAGATATCCTATACCAGCGTAGAAAATGAAGGCACCATTTTTACTTCAGAAATTCCCCTATAAATTGCGGAGAAATCAGTATATTTATAACGAAAAAGCGAGTGTGAATTTTACTTGTAAAAAAGAGAATAAATATCATGAAAACGATCCTGATCATAGAGGATAATCAAGATGTGAGAGAGAATCTTGCCGAAATTTTACATCTTTCTTCATATAATGTTATTACTGCACCAAACGGAATATTAGGAGTAGAAACGGCTCTTAAAGAAATACCAGATCTAATTTTGTGTGATATCATGATGCCCGAACTCGATGGGTATGGTGTGCTGAAAATTCTAAATAAGAACCCCAAAACAACAAATATTCCATTTATATTTTTAACTGCAAAAGTTAGCCAGAACGACTTCAGAAAAGGGATGATGCTGGGGGCCAGTGATTTCCTTACAAAACCCTGTACAGATCTTGATCTGCTCGAGGCAATTGAAGTAAGATTGAAAAAAAATGATCAACTTCTGGATGCTTTTCAGGACAATATTTTTGATAAGAATCTGAAGTTAAAAAAGGAATTTAGTTCAGATCAGTGGGAAGAGGTCCTTGTTTTAAATGAAAAAAGGCATTATCCAAAAAAATCAATAATCTTCGAAGTTGGACAATACCCAAAATGGTTATTTTATATCAAAAAAGGGAAAGTAAAATGTACCCTGTTAAACGACGAAGGCAAGGAGTTCATAACCTCCATTTGTACTGCCGGTGATTTTGTGGGATTTGCAGCAATGATCAATGAAACAAAATATATGGAAAATGCTTATGCATTTGAAGATTGTGAACTAACACTACTTTCGAAAGATGACTTTTTCTCAACGCTTTTCAAACACCAGGAAGTTGTGCTGAAATTGATGGATATGCTCGCTAAGAGGATCACCCGGCAAAACCAAAAATTGATCAGTATTGCCTATAATTCAGTTAGAAAAAAACTGGCTGACACATTGGTTGTTCTTTATGAGAAATACGAACTGAACGGACAAGCCAAATTTTCTATACTCAGAGATGACCTTGCGGCGATGACAGGAACTGCCAAAGAAACTATTATCAGAACACTTTCTGACTTGAAGGAAGAAGGTTATATCAAACTACAATCCAATGTAATTACGATTACAAATGTTGAGGCCTTAAAATCTATTCCAAACTAAGTCAAAAAGAAAAACAAGGGCTGTTTTCTGATAAATGACTACATTGCCGGAATGAATATCCATCGTACATTCTGGCTTCTGACGAGTGCCGTTTTTATTCTAATATTATTGCCAAAGTTGGTCCAGGATGGGATGTTTCTTGACGGAATTACTTACGCTGCCATTTCCAAAAACTTGGCCAATGGCCTGGGAAATTTCTGGTCTCCGCAATATACACTTAGCATAGATCCAGTTTTCCACAGCCATCCTCCCCTGGTATTTTTTCTCCAATCTCAATTTTTTATTCTATTGGGAAATGGCATATATACCGAAAGGATTTACACTGTAATAACTGCATTGATAACAGTAGCCGGATTATTAATATTCTGGACTTCTCTCACAAAAGGAAAAGAAAGTAATCGATACAATTGGCTAATTGTACTTCTTTGGATCACCATTCCAATTGTTGCCTGGTCTTATAAGAATAATCTATTGGAAAACACGCTCGGGATTTTAACCTTATTTTCAGTATATCTCATTGTTAGATCGTTTCAATCTTCCAAAGTGACATACCTTTTGTTTTCCTCATCTTTGATATTTCTGGCTTTCTTATCAAAAGGACCGGTGGGATTATTCCCCCTAGCTACCCCACTCATTTATTCGATCAGTTATCATAACAAAATCAATTCAAAATCATTGCTGTATTTCTTTATTCAAATTTTCATTTTAGTGTTGAGTTTTGGCATTCTTTTCTTGCTTTCTGCTGAGTCGGTCCAAAGCCTTTCAAGTTATTTTAAAATTCAGATATTTCCAGCCCTGGAATTTGAATTGAACGGATTAGAAAGTCGATTTTATATTGTATTTGAATTATTACTGGAACTGGCATTACCAATTATTATTATTACAATTATATTAATAAAAACAAGGCAACTGGATCGTTTTAAAAAGATCTTAATGAAAAAAGAAGCAATTTTTTCACTTTTAACCGGCCTTTCTGCATCGATACCCATTCTTTTAAGCGGTAAGCAAGCCCGATTGTATTTTATTCCATCAATCCCATTCTTCATATTTTTCTTTGGACTTTTAATTGTTCCCTTTATAAAAGATGCAGCGAAACGATTAAGTAATTATGAAATCAAATGGATGCAGTACATTTCCTGGCTCTCCTTATTGATAATAATCATTTATACAATGAGTTGTGCCGGAGGATATTCAAGAAATAAAGAAATGATCCAGGATATTCACAAAATTATGACCATTGTTGAACCTGGAAGCAGAATGCAGGTTTCGAATGAACTTATGGAAGATTACTACCTGGTTGCTTATTGTATTCGGATTGCAGATATTAGTTTACAAACTCAAAAATCGGAGTATTTACTCATAAAAAAACAGCAAAAAAAGGAAATCCTCATTTCTGAAAATTATTTTGAGTATGACCTAAACTTAACAAATTATAAATTTTACAGGAGCAGTGCTTCGCCAGTTTTAGAATAAAAACTGTTTTTCAAATACAAAATCAAAGATTTGATAAAAAAAGGAGCTGCTTTATTAAATATTTTGAAAATCTATAAAATATGCTGCATCCCGACTTCCAAATTTCATCATAAGAATAATTTCATTTTAATCTGTATTTTCCGAATCCAGTTCTCCAACACTTATCGTCCGCATTTCAATTTTCCTGATCTTTCCCGTAACAGTCATAGGAAAATCCTGAACGAATTTAATGTACTTGGGCACTTTATAATGCGCAATTTTATTTTTACAAAATTCAATTATTTCCTCAGGGCTAGCATCTTCTCCTTCCTTCAACTTGATCCAGGCCATGACTTCTTCTCCATTCTTTTCATTTGGCACGCCTATTACCTGCACATCACCAATTTTAGAATTCGTAAAAAGGAATTCTTCAATTTCCCTTGGAAAAATATTTATATCACCGCGAATAATTACATCTTTAATTCGGCCGACGATATTGATAAAACCTTGTGAATCCATCGTTGCCAAATCACCAGAATGCATCCAACCTTCGCCATCTATAGATTCCATCGTTTTTTCCTGGTCATCCCAATATCCTTTCATCACAGAATACCCTCTGGTACATAATTCACCTTCCTGTCCTATTGGGGCGGTCGTTTGATCTACCTGGTTAATTATTTTAATTTCAACATGAGGATGTGCTTGTCCCACTGTACTTAATTGTTTTTCGAGCGGTGCCCCCCTTTTTGTTTGAGTGCTCACTGAACTGGTTTCCTTCATTCCGTACGCAATCTGCATCTGTGGCATATGCATTACTGTTTGCACCTTCTTCACAATTTCAATTGGGCAAGGAGAACCAGCAATAACACCAGTTCTAAGGCTGGAAAGATCAAATTTTTCTATATCAATTAGCTCTAATTCTGCAATAAACATTGCGGGCACTCCAAAAAGAACAGTTGCCTGATACTTATCTACAGCTTTTAAAACTGCCTCCGGATCATAAATCTCAGAAGGATAAATCATAGTAGCTCCATGAGATAGACATCCCAGGTTCCCTGTGACCATACCAAAGCAATGATATAAAGGCACAGGTATGATTACCTTGTCCTTCTCAGAAATTTCCATTCGCTCTGCAACAAAATATCCGTTATTTAGAATATTGTGATGTGTCAATGTTGCCCCTTTGGGAAATCCGGTTGTCCCGGAAGTAAATTGTATATTGATCGGATCATTAATGTCAAGGCTCTCTTGTCTTTCTTTAACTTGTTCTTCAGAAACTGTAAATTGATTTTTCAACAAGGTATGCCATGACATCATACCCGGAATATCATAATTATTAAAACGGACGATCTTTTTAAGGCTTGGTACTTGTTCTGAATGCAATTCTTCTAATTCTTGCAGTGTCTCAGGAATAATATCCTTGATCATTTCGGTATAGTCCATGTTTCCGGTAGTATCCGCAGTGATCAAAAACTTAACACCGGCCTTATTCAGGCTATATTTTAGTTCATGGGTTCTGTAATTAGGATTAATATTTACCAGAATGGCACCAATTTTTGCCGATGCAAATTGGGTTAGCACCCATTCGGAATTATTATGCGACCATATAGCTACCCTATCTCCTTTTTCAACTCCAATAGCCATCAGTGCCCTGGCCACTTCAACAACTCTTTTTGAAAATGTCCGGTAAGACCAATTAACATTTTGATGCGTTACGATCAAAGCAGTATTATCCGGGTATTTTTTGACAATATCATCGAACAATTCACCAATAGTCATCCCCAACAAGGGCTTATCAGTATCACCGCTAACATAACTAGTTTGAAGACTCATAATTTGAAGCAATTAAATTTATTATTGAATAAATTCCGCTATTTCTTTTAACAGCATTTCCGGTTCATCTTTATGAGGATGATGTCCGCTATTTTTCATCATAAGGATGAGATTCCTGCCTGTGACTCCACTGGCTATTCTATTTACCTGATCCGTCGTTGCATAATTATCGTTTTCCCCCTGAATGATCAAAACCGGGCAATCGATGTGCATTAATTTTTTTTCTATATTCCAATCTTTCATCCGGGTACCTGACCAGAGATCATACCACCGATCAAAAAGCATTTCTGATCTCATACCATGATATTTCCTTAGCGCATCCACAATATTGGGTTTTAGGGAAGCCATTCCCAACACCCCTTTTCTGGTTAATTTCTCTGACAAGACATGTGATGCTTCAAGAATTAAAGCTGCCGCGAGGTGTTTAGAACCATAAATGAGTGCAATGGTACCCCCATCACTATGTCCATAGATAATTGGATTTTCAATTTTGACCAAGCGTAAAACTTCAGGTAGAACTTCTTGCGCCTCAATTTCAAAATAATTTTGATCATATTTCCATTTCAGTTCATCCGATTTGCCGTGACCAAAACGATCGTATAAAAAAACCGGTCTATTCGTAGCTGCTGCCAGACGTGAAGGATAGTCTTTCCATTGTTCAATGGATCCCAAAGCGTCATGAAGTAAAACTATCGTTCGGGAATTTGTTTCTGCACCCTCAGGAGAAATTGTTTTCGTCCATAGCTTGTTGCCCTTAACTTCAATATATTTTTGGTCGATCTGCATAGGATTGCCGAATCATGGCGTTCAGCAAATATAAATAAAATGCAAGTCAGATGCAATCAATTTCAGAGATGAATTAATATTATTAGTAATTATATTTATTTTTTACAAATTAAAATTTCAATAATTTAACTAAATAAACATCATACCATATTATATTCTGAGTTCCAACAAGCAATATCAGTTTTTCCAGAAGGTATAACCAATCGAAAATCCAGCTTTTAATAATATTTTTTAGGATACATTTGCTCAAAACCAATTAAAAGGATCATTTAAAAATAGAAAATAATATAATCTCAATTGGGCTTTCTGAGCTCACACTGCGGGGAAAAATAAATTACGGGATTTGTAGTTGATTAAACCAATACAAAAAAAAATGTCCGGATCTGAGAAACCCGGACAATTAATAAACCAATCTCATGTATAGACATGAATATATAAAAAGACGAAATCCTAATTAATCGACATTATCGTGCAAATATGAATTATTGCTTTCAATTACTTCTTCTGAATCAATCGTCACCCGATAATTGTCATTCTCAAAATCATCTGCTGCCTTAACATCGTCCAGCAGGATCTTTTTTCTTTTGTAAGCCGGAATTTTTTCCAGATCTTTTATGTTAGAAGGATTATCTATTGAGACATCCGGACTAGCCTTGATATTTGTATAAACATCTCCACCTCTGGGCCTTTTACTGTCAAGTTCACGAATCCTTTTTCTTCTTTTTTCTTCTGCCGACTCTCCTACATATGGAGAAGTTGACTTATTGTATTTTCCAGGATCAATGGCTGCTTTAACATCATCCTGATCGAAATCGACGGTCAGTGCACCTGATCTTGTTTCAATTCCTATTTCAAATCCATCCATTTCTTTACGCCCAAAGGATTCGTCAAGGGCAACATGACTAACAATTTCCTTTCCCTGTTTTTTACCCCCTTCTTCAAAACCAGTTGCTATCAAAGTGATGCTGATTTTTTCACCCAGAGAAGCATCTATGCAATTACCCCAGATCAAATCAGTCCCACGGCCTGCTTCTTCCTGAATATACTCTGTAATTTCAGCTACTTCATCCATGGTTACCTCTTCGGTACCGGAACTGATGTTTAACAGTATATGTTTTGCTCCCCGGATATCATTATCCTCCAGAAGCGGAGAATTTAATGCTGCATTAATCGCTTCTCTTGCCCTGTTTTCTCCTTCCTTTTGTGCGGAACCCATTATAGCAACCCCACTATCACGAATCACTGTATTTACATCCTCAAAGTCAACATTGATATATCCAGGTAGCGTAATAATCTCTGCAATACCTTTTGCCGCCGTCGTAAGGATCTGATCCGCTTCGGCAAAAGCTTCAGATAACTGTAGATTGCCAAACATATTCCTGACTTTATCGTTTGATATCACGAGAATGGAATCAACATTTTTCTTTAATTCATCCAGCCCTTCCAGCGCTTGTCTTTGCCTTCTCTGCCCTTCAAATTTGAAAGGCAAGGTAACGATAGCAACTGTCAGAATTCCAAGATCTTTTGCGGCTTTGGCAACGATCGGAGCTGCACCTGTCCCAGTTCCACCACCCATTCCGGCTGTGATAAAGAGCATTTTAGTCCCATCATTTAAGAATTCTCTGATATGATCTATAGATTCAATACAAGCTTCCTTTCCTACGGCCGGTTTAGATCCTGCACCTCTTCCTTCCGTTAACACCGGACCCATTTGTATTTTAACACCAATGGCGCTTGCCTCCATTGATTGAAGATCTGTATTTGTGATTGCAAATTCAACACCGGTTATTCCCTGATTGAACATGTGGTTTACTGCATTTGTACCACCACCACCTACTCCAATCACCTTTATTATCGATTTTTTTTCAATAGGTACATCAAAAAGCATAAGTATGAATTTAAATGGTTACTAAAATTTATCAGAATTCTGAATCAGGTGTTGCCTCAAAAAATTCCTTTGTATAATCAAATATCTTTTCCAGCCATTTCCTTTTATGAGGTTCGTCGGTCTCATTGTCAATTGGCTCTATTGGTTGTTCGCCTACAGGTTCTTGTTCCTGTACATTTTCAAAGGCAGTTAAATCAAGTTTATTGATCGCATAGATCAATAAACCAACGCCAGTAGAATAGATTGGACTAGCAATTTGTCCGTGGTATCCATGTGCAAGGTGCTCAACTGGTTCGCCCAGTCGTGTATTCAGCCCGGTGTGCAATTCTGCCATAAGGTCGATATCCTTCAAAAGTGAACCTCCTCCGGTAAGCACCAATCCTGCTAATAATTTTGTTTCGTATCCTGATCTTCTGATCTCCCACTGCACATATTCAAAGATCTCTTCAATCCTTGCCTGTATGATCCTGGCGAGGTTTTTTTCTGATATTTCCTTAGGATCTCTGCCTCTGAATCCCGGGATAATAATCACTCTGTTATCAACGATTTCCTCAGCGATTGCAGATCCGAATTTAACTTTCAGTTTTTCTGCCTGATCTTTCATCACCATACAGCCTTCCTGAATATCCTTAGTCACTACATTCCCTCCAAAAGGGATTACAGCAGTGTGTCTGATTATGCCATCTTTAAATATTGTGATATCTGTTGTTCCTCCTCCTATATCCACCAGAGCAACACCGGCTTCTTTTTCCTCATCACTTAAAACTGCTGATGCTGATGCGATAGGTTCCAGCGTCATATTGGCTACTTTCAAGCCAGCTTTTTCAACACATTTGTAAATATTTTTTGAAGCACTCATCTGTCCGGTTATGATATGGAAATTAGCTTCAAGCCTGATTCCAGACATTCCCACCGGGTCGATGATATTAGGCTCGTCATCAACAGTAAATTCCTGTGGTATTACATGAAGGATCTTATCTCCCGGAGGAAGCACAAGTTTGTGCATGTCCTTTATCAGTTTATCCACATCATTTTCCTGAATTTCATCACTAACGTCTTGCCTTACGAGCAGACCATGATGGTGCAAGCTTTTAATGTGCTGACCAGCGATACCAACATGAACATCTTCAAATTTCGTTTTAGCATTCCGTTCAGCAAGCTCAACACATTCCTTGATCGCTTTGACTGTTTTATCAATATTGGAAACGACACCCCTTGAAACACCTTCAGATGGAACCGTACCATACCCAACTATTTCAATCTTACCGTATTCATTCCTGAAGCCTGCTATCGCACAGACCTTGGTGGTCCCAATATCGAGGGCCACTACGAGCGGAGTACTATTTTTATTTGCTTCAAACATATCACAAAATTTATGTTGCTATGAATTATTTTTAACGTCTTGTTTCCCCGACTACCTGATCATTCCATTTCAAATTCAGGTACTCAAAACGGTTCCAGCCGGAATTTGGCATTCCCGTTTTATAAAATGCTTTAAGTTTTTCGAATCGCTCATCTACGCTGGCAAACTCTCCGAAGAGGATCTTCTGTCGGCCCAGTTTGGGTATCAGAATGACTTCTCCGTTTGACTCCACATAGATCTGTTCTATCAAGGCATTCAAGAATGAATCCTCATTCACTTTTTTTGCCAGTTCCAGAACCTGTCGATAACGATCATTTTCAACTGTAAGAAAATCTTTATTAAATTCTCCCAGAAATCCGTTTGCAATTGGTACGCGGACGGTAGCCCTTTTCGATAATGGGATAATATTTCCGGCTGCATCCAGATAAAAGCCCTTCTTTTCACCCCGGTCGATCCTTACGATCGGTGTCCTTACCTCACAATGGATAAAAACAACTCCCTTGGTGTTTACAAAAACTTCAGCCTTATTAATAAACTTGCTGTCATTGAGCAGGCTTTCAATTTTTTTTGCTTCCAGATTTTCGATCTTCAACATCTCCAGATCTTTATCAAGAGATTTATTTATGTATCTTAAAACGTCTTTTTCTCCGATCAAAGCCCTTTGTCCGTCTTCCGTAGAAATGGTAATTACTACTTTTTGAACAGTCATATTAGCTTTGAATTGTACTGCCTGATACAATGTGAATATCACCGCGGCATAAAATCCAAACCACGCTAATTTCTTCATCCATTGTATAGCATTAACTCTTTTCATATTTCTTGCCTTACATCTTTGTAGCGGCAACTTTAATAACTTCCTCTGCAATTTTCCGGGCTGCATCCGGTTTGGCTAATCGCCTCAATTGCATTTTCATTTCTTCTAATTCCTCTTCTTCCTGTAAGAGGGAAATAATGCTTTCGCCTAATTCTGCGTATACATCTTTGTCCCTCAATAATCTGGCAGCACCTTTATCCGCCAGGCTTTTTGCATTTTTGGTCTGATGATCCTCCGCTACGTTGGGAGAAGGTACCAGAATCGCAGGCTTGGCTGCGAGACACAATTCAGATATGGTCAGTGCACCTGCTCTGCAAACCACCAGGTCTGCAGCTGCGTATGCAAGATCCATTCTTTCAATGAATGGTAGCAACATTACATTTTGCAATTTAGCTTCGTCAGTGGACTTGTATTCGTCGTAATACAAGCTCCCCACCTGCCAAATGAACTGAAGATCCATTTGATTATTGAGCTTTTGCAAATTGTGTCTGACAGCTTTATTAAGCGATCCGGCACCTAAACTTCCCCCAAAAATTAAAATAGTTTTCTTATTCGGAACCAAACCAAAATACTCGTGAGATTCTTCTTTTATAGTGTCTAAACCTTCTATATCTTTCCTGACCGGATTTCCGGTAAATAAAATCTTTGACGCATCAAAGAATTTTTCCATGCCTTCATATGCAACACATATTCTTTCAGCCTTTCTGGCCAGTAACTTGTTTGTTACACCTGCATATGAATTCTGTTCCTGCAATACAACAGGTACTTTTTGCCATTCCGCAGCTTTTGCAACAGGTCCGCTCGCGTATCCGCCAAAACCAACCACTACGTCAGGCTTAAATTTTCTGACGATACTATTTGCCTTCCACAAACTATACACCAGACGTATCGGAAACATCAAATTCTTTGCAGTCAGTCTTCTTTGGAAGCCACTAACCGGCAATCCAATTATGTCAAATCCTGATTTTGGAACTCTGTCCATTTCCATTCTCCCCTCTGCGCCAACAAAAAGTATCTCATTACCAGCATCGGCCTGCAGCACTTGTGCAACAGCTATGGCAGGGAAAATATGCCCGCCTGTACCGCCTCCGCTAATAATTATTTTCATTTTATATCTATTTATCCTTTTTCTTTTAAACTCTCATTTTCAATCTCATTCAGGGCAACCTTCTCCTTTTCTGACTGTTCCACGAAACGACTTACACTCAGTATGATACCCAATGAAAGACAAGTAATCAAAACGGATGATCCCCCCATACTAATCAAAGGAAGCGTCAATCCCGTTACCGGAACCAGGTGAACAGATACCGCAATATTTGCAAATGCCTGAATCACTATATTAAGGGTCAGTCCCATGGCCAGCATAGCACCAAACGTTTTCGGGCTACGAGTAACAATACTAATTCCTCTGAACAATAACCATAAGTATAATCCCATAATGATCAAACCACCTATCAATCCATACTCCTCCATAATAATTGCATAGATAAAATCAGCATATGGGTAAGGCAGATAATTTCTTTGTAAACTGTTGCCCGGCCCAACTCCAAACCATTCTCCATTTGCAATTGCAATTTTGGATTGTTGTATCTGATATCCTCCATCACTGTTGTTAAAAAACTCACTAACTCTGGATATCCAGGTTTGCAAACGAATCATTTCAGGAAAGAAATGCCCCAAAATAATGAGTAGTGATAATAAAGCAACTCCAACGATCAACAACAGAAATATATATTTCATCTGTACTCTTCCGATAAACATCATTGCCATTGACGTTGCAAATAAAAGCAAGGCAGTTGACAAATCTGAAGGTGCAATAAGTATCGTAACAATGACCACAGGTAATATCAGTGGAACAAATGCTGTTTTAAAATCCTTGATCACATCCTGCTTTTTTGCTATGGACCTGGCGAGATATATGATCAGCGCGATCCTGGCAAAATCAGATGTTTGAAAAGTCTTATCAATCCACGGGATCGTTATCCAACGTTTCGCTTCATTGATCTCAGTACCAAAACCTATCGTATAGATCAATAAAGGGATAGAGATCATAAATAAAACCGGAGCCAGCTTAGAATAAAAGATATAATCCAGTTTATAACTGACCCACATTACGAAAAACCCAACCGTTATAAATACGATCTGCTGAATCAGATAATATTCTGTATTTCCCCCCCTCACCTTATAGGCCATACTCCCAACTGCACTATACACTGCCAGTAACGAAAAAATACCAAGGAAGAAGACGATAAGCCAAATGGCCTTATCTCCTTTTAAATCCTTTGCTATTGTTCTTCCTATTGACATTCTGATTCTATTTATTTTTATATTTTAAACTCCTTTTATCTGAGTTTCAATGTTATTATTGTAAAAACTGCAAGCATCACCCCTACGATCCAAAATCTGGTTACGATCTTTGATTCGTGCATCTTTTTCATTTGAAAATGATGATGTAATGGTGACATTAAAAATATTCGCTTTCCGGTCCCTGTTTTTTTTCTGGTATACTTAAAATAAAGGACTTGTATGATCACTGAAACTGTTTCGGCCAGAAATACACCACACAAAATCGGTATCAACAATTCTTTTCTCAGCAAAATGGCCAGTGCTGCAATGATCCCCCCTATCGCAAGGCTACCCGTATCTCCCATAAATATTTTTGCGGGATATGAATTATGCCAAAGAAATCCAACGGTTGCTCCCAGGAAAATGGCTGAAAAAACAACCAATTCTTCAGAGAAAGGGATGTAGACAATATTCAGATAATCTGCAACGAGTGTATTACTGGAAACATAAGCCAAAATACCCAAGGTTGCCCCGATTATGGCTGCCAGTCCTGAACTCAATCCATCCAGTCCATCCGTAAGATTCGCCGCATTCGACACGCTGCTCACAATAAAGATTACCACAGGCACAAAAATCAACCATAACCAGTTAAAATCGTTCAGCCCTAGTTTTTTAAGGAGCCATGCATAATCCAATTCATTGTTTTTAATGAAAGGGATATTTGTCAGACTTGTCTTCACGTAGGCCATTTCCTTGATTTTATTAGGACTATTGACCGTTTCAACATGGGTTTCAAAACTTTTCACAATTTCATAACCCTTAAGGTCTGCTTGCTCTTTTGATATTCTAATCAGGATATCATTATGATAAAGCATTGTAAACCCGATGATCAAACCAAGTGTTATCTGCCCAAAAATCTTAAACTTACCGTGCAATCCATCCTTATTCTTCTTAAAAACCTTAATGTAGTCATCAATAAAGCCGATGGCTGACATCCAAATCGTGGTTATCAGCATCAAAATGACATAGATATTATCCAGTTTAGCAAAAAGGAGAGTTGGCACGACAATTGCAATAAGAATAATCAGACCGCCCATTGTTGGCGTTCCTTCTTTTTCAACCTGACCGTCAAGACCCAGATCTCTAACTGTTTCACCTATCTGCAGTTTTTTCAAAGAACGAATGATCCGGTTACCAGAGATCATGGACAGTATCAATGCCAGAATGATCCCCGCGGCAGCACGGAAGGATATATAGTGGAATAAGCCTGCACCCGGCAGATTATATTCCTTTTCTAAAAATTCAAATAAATAATATAGCATAATAATTTCTCTTCTGAAAAACAGTTTGCAGTGGGTACCCGGAACTTTTTCCAGAAAGAATCCCCACTACAACTGTTAAAACCAACCTGAGAATGATAATAGAACCTACTCTTCTATTATTATCTTAAAACCAAATGTTTTTCAATACTTGTATGTCGTCAAAAGGATACCTGACACCATGGATCTCCTGGTAGGTCTCATGACCTTTACCGGCGATTAATATGACGTCGCCTTTTGACGCAATTTTTGTTGCAACCCTGATAGCTTCTGCACGATCCAATACCCTTAAGACATTAGTCGATTCATTGTCTTTAACACCTTTCATCATATCATCTACGATAGCAGCAGGTTCTTCCGTTCTCGGATTATCCGTAGTCAGGACAACCGTATCAGAAAGTGCCACTGCGATCCGGGCCATTTCAGGACGTTTTGTTTTATCTCTGTCTCCACCCGCACCTGTTATTGTAACAGTTTTAGCGTTAGTCCCCTTCAAATCATTGATTGTAAGAAGTACATTTTCAAGTGCGTCTGGCGTATGTGCATAATCAACAATAGCTGTTATATCCTCTATTTTGTTGTACACAATTTCAAATCGTCCCCTGGCCGGAATTAATGATGACATTGCAACCAGGATTTCATCTTTTTGAAATCCCAGTAAATCTGCTGCTCCAAAAACAGAGAGCAGATTATATGCATTGAAATATCCGATCAATTTAAAAAAGGCTTCCTGTTGATTGATTTTCATCTGCAATCCCTGCAAACTATTTCTCAGGATCAACCCTTTGTAATCAGCCGTTCTTTTCAATGCGTAAGTCCGGTTTGTTGCTTTACAATTCTGCAACATGACCAGACCATTTTTATCATCTGCATTGGTCAGTGCAAAAGCTTCAGGTTTTAATAAATCAAAGAACTTTTTCTTAGTATATACATACTCCTTAAAGGAGTTATGATAGTCAAGGTGTTCAGGCGTCAGATTGGTGAAAATTCCACCGTCAAAATCAAGGCCCGCTATTCTTTTTTGAGCAATTGCATGTGAACTCACCTCCATCACTGCATAATCACAGCCAGATTCAACCATCTGACTTAATAATGCATTCGTACTCAAAAGGTCCGGAGTGGTATGAACCGTGGGAATGATCCTGTCAAGCACTTTGTTTTCAATTGTTGACAACAAACCTGCTTTATAGCCCAATATTCCAACCAGTTCATATAAAAGGGTTGCAATAGTCGTTTTCCCATTTGTACCTGTCACACCGATCAACTTCAACTTACTGCTTGGGTTCCCCCAGTAGTTTGATGCAAGTATCCCAAGTGCTTCTGCCGTATCTTTCAATTCAACATACACAGTAGATTCATCTATCTTTTCTGGCAATTCCATACACACTATTCCTGCTGCTCCTTTCCGGATCGCCTGATCAATATATTCATGACCATCAACATAGACTCCTTTCATGGCAACGAACAGATCTCCTTCCTCAATTTTTCTCGAATCAACGACCAGCTTATTAATTTTAATATTCTTGTCGCCAATAAAACTTTTCCATTCTATGCCAGGCAATAACTCATGTAAGACTTTCAATTTCATTTTATCTCTTTTGATAAAAGGTATATAATATTGGTTTTACCCAAAATAAATTCAATTCTGTACGATTTGATCTCTTCATCTTAATCCAGAAAAATTGTAATTTCTTTCTGTTTAATTTTTGTATTCGGTGGCAATGACTGTTTCAGAACGCGCCCTACTCCTTTCACTTTCACTTCCATTCCTAAATTTTCAAGTATATAAACGGCATCTCTAACACCCATCCCACGTACATCCGGTATTGTTTTTTTCAAAATCCTCAACCCATCTGAAACCAATTCCCCATTGTTATTTTCTATTTCAACCCAGCTTTTTTCATTTTTCCTTTGAAAAGGGACGCTGGCGTAATTCAAGATCTCTTCAACATCATCCTGATAACCTTTTATTTTCCCAGGAAGCCCTGCCGAAGCATACCTGATCTCATTTTCTGTAATTTGTTGTCTGTCTCCCTCAAAGCGCATCACTTTTTCTGCAATTCTGCCAAAAACTGGTGCCGCTGATTGACTTCCGTAAATATTTCCCTGCTGAGATACCCCGTACATTACTACTATGCAGGAATATTTGGGTTGATCCGCTGGAAAATACCCGGCAAAAGAGGCTGTATAAACTTTCACTTCTCCTTCAGAAGCATTAAAATTGATCCTGGAAGTCCCTGTTTTCCCGGCAATTTTCACCGGATTATCTTTTAGATTTTTAGCTGTTCCTTCCTGAACAACCTTTTCAAGCATTTTTTTCACTTGAATAACACTGTATTCATTGGCAATTTTTGATGGTATTTCATTCTGCCCAAAGCTTCTGATCACTTTACCATCCTGAATGATCTCATTCACCAGGTAAGGCTTAACCAAATTTCCGTCGTTTGCAATTGCATTGTAAAAAGTCAGCAACTGAAGTGGCGTTAATTCCAGTTCGTAACCATGTGCCATCCAGGGAATCGTTATGCCTGACCAGTTCTTTTTATCAAGATCAGGGTCTTTTATGATCGGATCGGATTCACCTTCGATCGTAATCCCTGTTTTCTGACTCAATCCAAAAGATTTTAATCTTTTGATAAACTCTTTTCGGCCTTCACTACTCTTATTGTAGTACTCATTTGCCAGTTTTGCAATTCCAACATTTGAAGAAACCACAAATGCTTTTTCAAGTGTCACCCATCGAAGATCATGCGTTTCAGAATCAAACATTTTTTTATCCCCAAATACTTTTTGCCCTCTCTCAAGATCAACAAGTGTCTCCGGTGTTGCATGCCCGTCTTCCAACATGGCCAAAACCGTAGCCAGCTTGAAAGTTGATCCAGGATTATATTTCCCTTCTCTACCCATTGCATAATTATAAAACTCCTGATAAGCTCCATTTTTATCTTTCGAAAGACTGGTCATCGCTTTTACCGCTCCCGTTTCTACATCCATTACAATTCCAACACCGGCTTCAGCCCTGTTTTCGTGTAATTTTGACAAAACAGCCTGGTGAACGACATCCTGAATTCCAATGTTGATCGTCGTAATCAGATCAGCACCTTTATTCAACAATTGATTATCTTGCTCATAAACCGGAATCCAAACCTTATTAGACAAACTCTTATATAATCTTTTTGCACTCTGACCTTTCAGATACTCATCAAAGTAACCTTCCAGTCCGATTTTTTTTGCATTTTGCCTATCCACACCTATCGTTCTGCTTGCCATCGATTCAAAAGGTTTAACTCTTTTACTTTTTTGCACCTCGATCAGCCCGCCGCCAAATCTTCCTTTTCTGAACACAGGATAATTTCTCACCCTCAGCAATTGATTATAATCCAGATTATTTGCTATAAAATAATACCTGGCTCCCTCCAAACTTTTATTCAAACCCCCTTTTCTCGCTTTCAAAAGCTCTTTTTTCCAACCAACGGGGCTTTTATCAGGCCTCAATTCCGTCGATATGTAATGAGCTAATGAATCCACCCCGCTCTGGAATGTTTTATTATCCGGAGTAACTATATCAAATCGTATCTCAAAGAACGGCTGGGAGGCTGCCAGCAAACTACCGTCGTCTGCAAATATGCTCCCTCTATCTCCCTCTACTTCCTTCCATTGTATATTCTGTTTCAATTTCCCTCTCCACTTCTCCCCTTCCACTATATTGATTTCCACCACTTTTACCATCACCCAAAGTGTAAACAATACAAAGACTGTCATTACAACATATACACGGGCGAGCAATTCATTCTTTCTGTTCATACTCTACTTTTCCACTTTTTCATCCAAGCTCAATCGCCTGGGTTTTTGTGAAGAGTATTTTAATCCAACATCACCCATTTTCTTTTCTATCTGAGAAGGAGAACTATGCAAAAGCAAATTTTTCTCAATCCCCATATATTGCCACTTCATTTTCTGAACATCCTTCTTCATCTCTTCGATCCTCAGTTGCTTCCTTTCAGCAACATGTACATTTGCGATATAAATCACCCCTAAAAATGCCACGAACGTTACCAGTGAAACATTTTTCAAGACCAAATTCAACCATGTACCGGACTTTTCCATTTTATAGTTTTTCTGCTATTCTTAATTTCGCGCTATTTGACCGGGGATTCGCTCTCCTTTCTTCGTCTGATGGCAAAACCACCCCCTTCACCACTTCTTTAAAAGGTCTTTGAACAACCCCAAAAGCATCTTTTTCAACTTTCCCCTGAACATTTCCTGTCTTAATAAATCTTTTAACGATTCTATCCTCGATGGAATGAAAACTTATGATGGCCAATCTCCCTCCGGGCTTCAACATTTCAGCTGATGCACTTAACATATCTCTCAAAGCCCCCAACTCATCATTCACTTCTATCCTGATCGCCTGATACAATTGAGCAAGATATCTGTTTCGCTCTCCCCTGATCACACTATCTATCGTTTGCTCCAATCCCTCACTGGTCAAAATCGGCATGCCTTTTCTTTTTGACACGATATTCCGGGCCAGCTGCCTTGAATTTCTGATTTCTCCGTATTCCGAAAAGATTCGAAGCAATTCAGCCTCACTATATTCATTAATGATATCGATTGCCGTTTTAGATTGCTTTCGATTCATCCTCATATCCAGTTTTGCCTCGTAGCGATAAGAAAAACCTCGTTCCGCTACATCAAACTGATGAGAAGAAACACCCAGATCAGCCATTATCCCATCCACGTTGTCAATATTCAGTAACCTCAGAAACTTGTGCGCATACCTGAAATTGGACCTTAGCAAGCTAAAGCGTTCATCATTCAGGTCATTTTGCCAGGCATCTTTGTCCTGATCAAAGCCAATTAAACACCCTTCGGCATTCAGCTTATTCAAAATTTCCCTTGAGTGCCCGCCTCCACCAAAAGTCATATCTACATATACTCCCTGGGGCACAATTTTTAATCCTTCGATTGTTTCGTTTAATAAGATCGGTTTGTGAAATTCCATTATTTTTCGGTTTCAGTGCTTCCGCCCAGGTTTCCGAAGATTTCGTCTGCAATTTCCGCAAATTCTTCAGGCTCTTCTCCAAGAACCTGTTCGTATACTTTTTCGGCCCAAATTTCTATCTGCTCCTGATAAGCAAAAAGAACGATTTCTTTTTCCACTCCAGCATAATCCAGTAAACTCTTTGGAACCAGAATTCGGTCAGATGCGTCTACGGTCAATTGCGTTGCTCCACAATAAAAATATCGGATTGCCTGCCTTTGTTTAGTGTTGTAAATATTAAGCCTGTTGATTTCTTTCGTCTTAGTTTCCCAAACATCTTTGGGGTAAAGCATGAGATGCTTTTCAAAGCCCCTATTTATCGTAAATACCAAATCTGTGTGCATTTGATCAAGTAGAGCCTTAGGTAATTTCATCCTGCCCTTACTGTCAATTTTGATCCGATATTCTCCGGTAAATTGGTGCATGTTACATTCTCTTCTTCAGTTGATATGTCAAATTTAGTGCTTTTTCCCACTCAGCCCCACTTTATCCCACTATAAATTGATGAAATATTAAATTTTTTCATAATCTGTTATTTCGTGTTAGCAAAATGTTTACACATTGTAATTTATTTGCAAACACAACGGGTTTTTCAATCGCACTTCTATAGCTATCTGAATCATACTATCAAGCACAAATATAAGAATATTTATATTATAATAATATTTAATATGTATTATATTATAATAATATGGTTTAAATATTAACTATTTTCATAAATTATTAATATATATAATATGTTTAGATAAAACCAGAGTGGGAATCTTATAAGAAGCTATATAAACAGGGGGGTAATTGAATTCCGGAGCCTGTGCATTAATCACAGCTTCCGAGGAAAGATAATTCCATTGAGATCGGCCAGAACCTGCTGAAAGGGATCGATTTCACCAAAAGCCCAACAGATCTATTTATTTTTTGTATACAAAGAGTTAGGGTGTTCCATAAACTTACAGGAAAACACCATTATATTATATATACTATAATATATAGTAAGGTAATAAAGAGGAATTTGATTTACTAAAAGAAATATGGACTATTTTTTTCTGGCCATTCTAAAACCGATATCGGAATCTTTATCGTTCGGCATAACCATGTACCTGGATGAAACCCGACACATTCTTTCTCCAAAATCATATGCCCCACCCCTTAAGACCCGGTGAGATCCTGTTGAAGGCCCAACAGGGTTTATTGAAGGCAGACTGCTATAAGGCCTGTACCAGTCATTTACCATCTCCCAAACATTACCACTCATGTCATACAAGCCTATAGAATTCGAAGTCTTGGTTCCAACATCTTTTGATTTCCAATCTGAATTATCCGTATAAACAGAAACAAGATCAACCTGATCTCCTCCGGCATATTTAGTAAAAAGATCACCTAAGCCACCTCTGGCAGCAAATTCCCACTCAGCTTCTGTTGGCAATCTGTAGCCTAATTTTGAATAATCGATAAAAACATCAACTGGTTCAGCATTCCCATTACCTTCGTAATCACTTTTCGTGAATGCACTTGTAAAAGCTGCATCTTTATAATAAACGCATGCTGAAAGTCCCAATGACGCAGTCGAAATAGTATATTCATTGCAGAAAATAATCGTACTCATCCAGTCGATATAATCCACCGGCTTCTTGTTTCCCACATTCAAACTTGGATTGTCTTCCATAATTGAAATCCAATCAGCCTGCGTAACTTCATAAACACCAATCATAAAATCAGATAATTCTACCATATGAGCCGGGTGCTCCTTAGGATAGCTATCCGCTAATTGTTCAGCTGTGGCGCCCAATTCCAATGTACCACCCGTTACCTCAACCATTTGATATGTTTGAGAAAAAAGACTAATCGCAGAAAACAAGAAAATTGAAAAGCTAAGGAGTATCATTGATAATTTCTTCATCGGGAATTTTTTTAGGTTATTAGCTGATTTACAAATATAATCAGGCAATTGTATAATTTCAAAATACTTATCCTTAAATAAAACACAAATAAGATGCAGGTACAAGGATAAGCGCTACCATGCTCATAATTTTTCACTATTCAGAATACCAATCAATCGTTTTTTGCATGGATTCAGAACAAACCTTGCAAAAGTCATCAGCATTTTTAGTAAACATGACACAATCCATCATAGGACGATACATTCCTTTTGATGTATACCCTGCACCTTCAAAAGCACCCACCTTATCTGCTAAATGTCCTTTATGCAACCAATCATACATCTTTTTACTATGTGCCTGATTTTTTTCATTGTATGTGTCTTTTGCTAACTGTAAGGCGTCACTGTCTGCACCACTCTTTGATAATTCTGCAATTTTTTTCATCCATTCAGCCCTCTCCATTTGCCAGATCTCATCGGACATGTCATACGCATCTTTGTTCCAATCCGTTGGGATCGGTGTTCCTTTCTTTACAAGATGTTTCCATTTTAGCTTTGCAGGATCCTGCAAAGAGGTAATATTCGCCTCAATAGGTTCGTATCCCGGACCATATATGTCATCAAACCCCACTTCTGAGGTATAATACTCATCTGCCAGACCAAAGAAGGAATGCCCAAATTCATGGATCATCAGAAAATCACTATAAACATTATCGGATGTAAGGGTACAATATAAATTATACATGCCCGCCCCTCCGTAACGATCGTGATTCACAAGTATAAAAATAGCATCATAAGGAGCATGTCCTGCGACATCCCTCAGCACCTGATTATCTTCAATCAGCAAGTAGCGCTCTATATCGAAAGAATTGAATGATGCGCCGAAATTTGTTTTTTTGAATGACCCATTTCTTGGTTGATCCACGCCGCTCTCTGGTGATGCTTTGAAAGTACCCCAGATATTGAACTTATCTTTATTGGAACGCATGGGTTCCTTTTCAAATAAGGAAGCAGAAAAGTGCTTCAGGTCTTTTTCAAATTTATTAATTTCATTAGCTGCATACCCCTCTGCCACAAATACAATGTCTACTTTTGTATGGGCATCTCCATTATATATAGTATTCAGGACCAAAACGGATGGATCTGCCGTTTCGTCGATGATCACTTCTCTCCCTTCAGGATCAATTGTTTTTACAAACAATCCTTCAAATTCATTGCTTTTATTCCTTTTGTCAATTTTAAATATAAATGAATTTACCGGCACCGGAAATAATGCAGATTCATGAAAAGACTTTAATATGCCCTGGGTTGCAAAAGGTGTCACTTTATATTCACCGAAATTACTATTGAATTGTTTGGAGAAAATGCAAATGCCGGATTCCTCATCAAATAACTGAAATCTGAAATAACCATAATTTAAAGTATCAATCAGGTTTTTTTGAGAGCCGGCCCATAAATCCTGTCTGTAGATTCGGTCAAGAACAACCTGCTCAGTCTCTGAATCTCCCATATGCTCATAATCCACCCTCATCGTTTCATCCTGAAAATACTGGTCAAAGAAAGCCTTGCCCTGACCAGATACCGGTTTGGCCAAAGAAAAATTAATCATCAAAATGATTCCGAGGAATAAAACATTTATTAGTTGTTTCATGTGCTATAGACTTAAATGAAATTTCAGAATATATTCTGGTTACAAAAACGAGTCGTAACAGATTTTACCACCTTCAATATCAGGTTTACAAATTGATTTAAAACTATAAATCACACAATTTGCCGACCCTATTTTAGCTGCCATAAAATCAATTGTAAAATTATTGCTTTTTTTGCTGCCTAACTAATCTGCATTAACAAATATCAAGAACAAAATTTATTTCTTATCAGCAAAACAGGAAACAGAAGATCCAGCATTTTTAACTTATTCCTCCTCTTGCAATTTAAGTACATCCGGCAGTGTTTTCTTCGGCTTCAAGCCAAGTTTTCTCAATTTTTCTGCCTGACTAATTAAATTCCCTCTTCCTGACCGGAGCTTTGACATTGCTTCTTTGTAACTCTCGTCTGCCTTGCTTATATATTTATCAATGTTCTCCATTTCGCTGACAAACCCTACGAATTTATCATACAACATTTCACCCCGTTTTGCTATTTCCCTGGCATTTCTGTTTTGATCATCCCGCTTCCATATATCCGCCACCATTTTCAATGCCGCGATCAAATTGGTTGGACTGATCAGCAGTATCCTTTTTGAATAAGCATAATTCCATAATTCGGGATCATGCTGCATTGCAACCAGGTACGCTGGTTCAATCGGAACAAAAAGCATTACAAAATCCAGGGTTTTGTCGAATTTATCATATTCCTTCGAACTAAGATCATCAATATGGCTTCGAATCGAACGCATATGGGCCGCAAGTTCCAGATCAAAAACAGCCTTTTCAGTGGTTTTATTCAATCTTTCATAAGCAACCAAAGAAACTTTCGAGTCAACTATAATAAATCGCTGATCCGGATATTTAATAATAACATCCGGTTTTTTAATATTCCCCTGCTCATCCCTGAAAGTATCCTGCACAAAATATTCTCTGTTTTTGCTGAGTCCTGAAAACTCAAGAATATTCTCCAATATCATCTCTCCCCAGTCTCCTTGTGTTTTACTCTGGCCTTTCAGCGCATTGGTTAAGTTATTGGCCTCTTCACTGATCTGATTATTTAGCTTTACCAATTCCTTTATCTTTTCTTCAAGTGAGAACCTTTGTTTCGATTCTTTATCATAAGTCTCTTCAACCTGTTTCTTAAAGTTATGTAAATTTTCACCTAGTGGCTTCAGAATTTGTTCAATATTAGTTTGATTGATCTTTGCAAATCGTTCTGATTTTTCCTCGAGTAATGTATTCGCAGCCTGTTTGAATTCAAGCAAGGACCGCTGCTTCAACTGTTCGAAATCCTTTTGCTGATTTTCCATTTTATCCAGCAAATTCGCATTATTTGCTTTTTCAATTGTGAGCTGATGATTCAAATCAATGATATGATCAGATCTTTTATCAAGTTCATAAGCCTTTTTTTCGTTATGATCTTTTTCTGATTTTAAGTTATCCTGGAGATGAAGTAAACTGGTTTTAAGTCCTGAATAATCCCTGTCCAAACTATTTTTTTCTTCCTGTGTCTTTTGTAATTGCTCTTTTACGGTATGTTGTTCGTTTATTAAAGTCTGATTCTTGTTTTGCTCCGTTTCCATTGTGCTTTTTACTGAAAAATAATTTTGCTGGAGCTCCTCAAACTCTTTTTTGCCCGTTGTTTGTTGCTTCATTATTAAATAGACGAGCAAAGCCGTCAACAGAACTGCTCCTCCTATAATTACAAATAATGTAAAACTGCTGAACGTCATATTTATTACTTAATGATATTTATATAGTTGCCCCACACCCAACCTTCCTGACCGGAATATTTTATCTTAACCCATTTGCCATACTCCCCTCCTATCCTGAATGTTTCATCATCAAAATACAGGACCTCCACCACGCTTCCAACAGGCAATTGAATGAGAACGTCGGCTTCCAATTGAGGTTTGGCCCGCATATTTAGATTTTCAGTTTTCACATCAACGACCGCTTGTCTGTAATTACGTGACTTTTCCATCATATCTATAGCCTTTTCAAGTTCGGTTATCACAGAATCTTTTTTAAAGTTAGCTATTTGAAGTTGCTTATAAGTCTGCCACTCTTCTTCGGTTGAACCTATCATAAAATTCCAGCCATCTCCAAGCATTCTAACCGGTGATTTATCGATTATGGATGCAACTAATATCCACAAAAAGAACAGAATAAAGAGTCCAATAAAAAACTGTTTCCTTTTAGGTTCTACCTTTTGTTTTCCTACATACATATGCTAATATTGTTTGATCCGGGCATAAAAGCCTGAATTGAGCCTTCCCGGTTTCCCATATTACAAAAAATCATAATAAGATAACAAATATCTACATAATATTTTTAATAGCTGGCATACATATCTATATAAACCATTAGTTTTTATTGTGTAAATCTATGTTTGTCGATAAAAGATGAATATATTAATCAGCATTTTGTATTTTGTCACAATAAACAATATTCAATAATATAAAAATTCTTATGAAAATTGACCTGATAGAATTATTTGATGTTTCTGCTGATTTTGATCAAAAAAGTGTAAATGCGCTATTAAAAGCAATCAATAATTCACACCTTGAGGAGTTTGATTATCTGAAATTTAAAACTTCTGTCCGGAATCTGAAAGAAATTCATACAGATGAAGACTTGCGGTTCAAGACTACTTTCACAACTGCTCAAACTTTAGGGATATCCAAACAATTCCTGATAGACACAGCGGATCATTATCAAAAGGTCCTCAAAAAAGAAAAGGAAAAATTTTCCCTTGCTTTACAAAATAAAATGAATCAAGCGATAGAAGGGAAAAAATTAGAATCTGATAATATTGAAAAGGAGCTTAGTCAAAAGAAAAGAAAAGTGGAGCAAATGTTAAAAGAAATTGCTGCCCTCGAGAAAAAGGCAGGATCGATTGATTCGGAGGTTGAAAAAGCAAAAACTAAAATTCAGGAGACCAGAGATAAATTTGCAAAAGCCATACAGCATTTTGAAGAAGTGATCTCAAATGACATTGAAAAAATTCAAACCATACTATAAAAATTAAATTAAGTAACCATGGATAATTTTGACAAAGAATTCAAGCCAAAATCATTTTGGAAGCGCCCTGAAGGAACACTTGGAGCCATTGTATTAACAGCCTTGATAGGTGGTGCCGGCTATTTACTATTTACCAACATGGCAGCAATAACGGCATTCATGGGACAGGTCCTGGGTTTAGCTGTGATAATTTTGGCAATCGGCGTTTTGCTTTATATGGTCCTCGACCCTAAAATGAGGAACTTAATTTCATACATGTACAAAAGTGTGATGCGAAAGTTAACGTCTATTTTTATTACCATTGACCCAATTGGCATTCTTAAAAATTATGTGGAGGATTTGGATGATAATCTGGGGAAACTCAGTAAGCAAATCGGGAACCTGATGGGCCAATCTCAGAAATTAACCCGGATGCATAAAGAAAATGAAGAGGAGATTCATAAGCAGCTTTCTCTTGCTAAAAAAGCGAAGGAACTGGGTGATGAAAAGAATATGTTATTGTCAACCCGAAAAGCGGCAAGGCTTAAAGATGTTAACCAGAATTATGCCCAACTGCTTAAAAAAATGGATATTCTCAAGCGTGTACTTAAAAAAATGTACGCCAATTCTGAGGTGCTTTTGGAAGATACAAAGGATCAGGTAAAAGTAAAAGAAGTGGAAAGAAAAGCAATCAAAACCTCCCATTCTGCTATGAAGTCTGCCATGAATATCATTGCTGGAAATACGGACAAAAGGGTCATGTTTGATCAGGCAGTTGAATACATAGCTGATGATGTAGCGAACAAAGTTGGCGAGATGGAGCGGATGATGGAACTATCCAGTGACTTCATGAGTACAATCGATCTTCAAAATGGTGCTTTTGAAGAAAAGGGTTTGCAAATGCTTGAGGAGTTTGAGAGAAAAAGTTCTTTATTATTATTGGAAAGCGGCAAGGAAGATACAGATGAATTATTACTAAAAGAACGTACTGAAGCAAGAGCTACCGGAAATACAAACTACGACAATCTATTTGAAGAATAAACCAAGAGATTTAGCCGGGACAAATATCAATTATTGATTTATCCTTAGAACCAATTAAATGATCAGTTTTATTAAGGCAAATGTCATTGACCTGTTTCAATATTAAAAATTGATTTTGGTCAAAACAGGGCGTAACTTTATATGAAATAGTGATTATATGAGATTGTGCTTCAAAATCTTAAAGTTGATATTTCTTCTTTCCCTGACTTATTGCTCTTATGGGCAGGTAACCCGGGGTATTGTTAAAGCTATGCTCGTAGAACTTAAAACCAAAGATGGGATGAACTTATTTTGAAATGTGGAGGAGGTCTCTACTGACACCATCACTTTAGAATATGAAACTTTTGGTCAGGTTTCAATTGCTACTCATCAGATCAAGTCTTTAAAACACATTTAGAAAGAAACGATAAAACAGGATAGATACTGGCATGGAAACAGTAATTATTCGAGAAATTTCTATGGCTCTACAGCCCTGGGACTTGAAAAAGGAAAAGGGTATTATCAAAACATCATG
>Ga0102812_10000145_pt1 | contig 50100 bp, 43 predicted proteins | sample ColrivemetaGS713_FD_79334 | JGI IMG/M metagenome (GOLD analysis project Ga0102812, IMG submission 79334) | Estuarine microbial communities from the Columbia River estuary - Flood tide ETM metaG S.713 | ecosystem: Environmental > Aquatic > Marine > Intertidal zone > Estuary | place: USA...
AGTTGAAGTTAGTGACAATGGATTTGCCCAAGGTCGAGCGCGTTTTCAGCTTGGAAATTTAACACTAAATAAATTTGATTTTTCCAAAATCGTCACAGCATTCGTTTATGACAGCGAACAAGATTTGATGGTTGGGCTGCGTGACGGATTTGGCTTGAACGATTTGCAAATATCCGATTTACGCTTTTCTGATGGCGAGAATGAGGCTTATCTGTCTTCTGGTAAAGTTACGGTTTCAAGAGAAAAAATAGCCGATATCGAGGTCAAGGGATTTGTGGTCGAAGATGCCAGCGAAACCACGACTGTCAGCATTGGCGCGGCGTCTTTGCGGACGCTTGATCTGACGATGCTTGATGCGTCGGTTTTGACCGTCAAGGGGCGTGCCAAAGCGATTAGCACCTATTTAGGTGTCACTGAATTTAAGCTGAAAGATGTTTTTGTGCAAAGCGCGGATACTGGCCAAAAGCGGATGGGCGTGATGGGGATCACTCTTGATGATATTTCTAGACATGACGGTCTTGTCACAACTGTAAATCTGAATATTGAAAAATTTATTGTTCCTGTTGACCTGATCGCGCAGGAAAATCAAGATTTTGCCCTCATCGCCAAAGAGATTACGGGTTCCGATGAGATGATGCTGAGTTTTAAGGTGGAAAATAATTATGACGTAGGCCGAAGCGCATATAGCACGGTTCTTGGCATGGATGTTGCCGCGTTTGGCGATCTAATGCTAAAAATTAGTCTGGAAGATGTCCCGTTTGAGAAACTGAAGGCGTTATCCAACGCAAATGATCCCTTGGACACATTGACAACCCTTGGCGAACTCAATGAAACCGTTTCCTTTAAAGAAGTTTCGATTAATTATGTCGATGGAATGCTGGCAGATAAGATATTAGAACAGGCGCCGCCAGCAAGCCAGTTGAATGCAATCATCCGTCAACAATTAACCTTGTTTCTGATTTCCTATCCGGCCGAGCGCGAGCAGATACTTGATGCTGTTGCGGGTTTTCTTGAGGGCAAAAATGGATTTTCGGTTGCGCTGGTAGCAAGCACACCAATTCCGGTCAAAGATTTGCCGGAAAAATTCACATCAGGTCAAATCAACAGGGATTTGACGGTCACCGCAACTGGCAGATAAAGCCATATAAACCGCCACCGCTGGATAAGGCGATAATAGGCCAACATTGATGAAAAATAAGGAAAATGGCGGAGAGGGTGGGATTTGAACCCACGAAGGGCTTTCGCCCTTGCCGGTTTTCAAGACCGGTGCATTCAACCGCTCTGCCACCTCTCCGTCGCAGATGGGATTAGCGGAAATCAGACAGATCTGTCAATAAGCATTCGGGTAGTTTTTCCAAATTGCCGCATTTTTATTAATTTTCTGCTGATCTTGTTATCATATGCTTGTCTAACCCGTAAAATCGGATCATATTAGCGCCTTGTGACATTGCTTGTCATGACCATGCTTTGGGGCTGAAGACCTTTTGGGTCGCGCGGTTCCTCCAAAACTGGAAAATGACTGTGTCGTGCGTGTTTTTCAGGAGTATATGGTGTCCTTCACTTATCCTTTGCCAGCCGCCAGGTATGGTTTTCGGGGCGGGTTTTCCGCTTATGTTCAATTCGCGGCGGGGTTAGGCCTTGCCGCAGCAATTGTTATTGCGACAGTCACCCCATCATGGGCGCAAAAGGCCGGTGGCGGCAAACGCACCGCGCGGGTCGAAATTGCCGAGGTAAAAACCCAAATTCTGTCGAATTTCACCGAGGTTCAGGGGCGGGTAACTGTTGGCCTTGTGGATTCAGTGACCGCAGTAACCAATGCGACAACACAGCTTGGTGAGTTTCGGCTTGGAGATCAGGTTGTGCCGGGCGATGTCATCGCTATCCAGGACAGCGCCAAGCTTGAATTACGATTATCACAGCTTCGCGCACGGCTTCGTGAGGCCAAGCTGCGGTTAGCAGATAGTGATGACGAATTGCGCGCCGAAGCAGGGTTGCTTGAGGTCAATAAAGCGCAAGCCGAATTGCTTGCAGGCAAGGCCAAGCGCGCCAAAGAGCTGGTGGCCAATAATGCGCTTGCCGTTGATGCGGCTGAAACGGCTTTTAACGCCAGCCTGACGGCAAATCTGCAATTATTAAGCCGCGAATCGTCAATTGCGCGCAAAAAGGCGCAACGCAAAATGAATAGCGTCGCAATTGCGCAAACCGAATTTGAAATTGCCCAGCTGGTCAAAGATGTCAAAGCCACAAAATTGCGCACGCAAACCGCCGGTCAGATTACCTTTCTTGCCGATTATCGCCGTGGCTATGCCCGCGAAGGCGAAATTATCGCCAAAATTACCGATTTGAATAATTTTGAAATCGAGGCTGAAATTCCGGTTACTTATCTTGGTTATATTGAAGCTGCCAAATCCATTTCAGGGCGCGGTCTTGATGGCAGTCAGCTGGAAATGCAAATTCGCGTCTCATTACCGGTGCAAAATTTGCGCTCGGCGACCCGTACGATGCGATTTTCGGTTAATGGCGGTATTCCATCTATCTTGCAGGCCGATAATGCCGTTGTGGTCATGCAGGTGCCAACAACCAGTCCGACACCGCTATTGGTTGTGCCAAAAGATGCGGTGCTGCCGCTAGCGGTGGGGCATATGGTTTATCTGGCCGATGGCGATCGGGCGCGCCGGCAGATTATCCAGATCGGGGCTGCGGTTGACGATGGTTTCATCGTGAAAAAAGGCCTTACAGCTGGTCAAAAGGTGATTGTTCGTGGCAATGAGCAATTATCCGATGGCAAAGAAATCCAAATTGGTGGCGGGAAAAAAGCGGGTGGCGAAGCCGGTTCTGGGCAAAAATCCAACGGCGCGTCAAAACCGGCTGAATTGAAAGGCTCAAATTAATGGGCGGCATTATCAAGCTGGCGATTGAAAGGCCAGTTGCTGTTCTGGCACTGATTTTCATGACCGTTATCTTTGGTGCAGTTGCGCTGCAGACGATCCCCATTCAAATGAGCCCCGATATCGAAAAACCGGTTCTTGACGTGCGGGTGCGCTGGGCTGGCGCGTCACCAACCGATGTTGACCGCGAAATTGTTGGGCGGTTGGAAAATGAACTCGCATCATTGAATGGCGTTGAAGAAATCGCCTCGCGCTCAACAAGAGGCTATGCCCGTGTGACCTTGACCTATGGCGTTGGTCAGGACATGGATAAAGCGCTTGTTTTGCTGCTAAGCAAGCTGTCAGCGGTAAACGGGCTGCCTGATGATGCCGATACGCCGCTTGTGCGAACGTCAAATTCTGAAGATAGCCCGATTGCGCGATTGGCGCTTGTTGCCAAAGACGGGTCGAATGTCGATCTTGAAATGCTTGGGCAATATCTCGACACGAATATTGTCGAGCCGCTATCCCGCGTTGAGGGCATTGCCGAGGTTGATTACCGTGGCGGCGGGCGGCGGGAAATGCGCGTCTTTATCGATCCGGACAAGCTAATCCAATATAAAATCACCTTGAATGAAGTGATTGATGCACTGCGATCATCGTCCTCAATGATGAGTGTCGGTATGGTGACCGAAGGCAAAAGATCCTACACGGTCAGGTCTGAGGCCTTGAATTACACGCCTGAAACCGCTGGAAATATCGTTATTCGTGCGGATATTTCGTCATCGGGAACGATTGTTCCTTTGCTTCTTCAAGATGTAGCAACGCTGGAAATAAAAGTACAAAAACGTACCAGTTTCAGGCGGTTAAACGGAAAACCTGCAATTATCTTGAACGCAATCCGTGAGCAGGGAAGCAATGTTGTTGGTACAATGTTGCGGTTGCGACTTGTTGCGGATTCGCTCAACCGTGACGAGCTTGATGCACGGGGCTTGAATTTGCGCGTTGTTTATGACGAAACAAAATATATCTCGTCAGCCATTGATCTTGTGCAGCAGAATATCTGGATTGGCGGTATTTTGGCCTTGTCGATCTTGATGTTGTTTTTACGCAATTTCATTCCAACTTTGATCGTGTTTGTTGCGATTCCGGTGTCGGTGATCGGGACTTTTGTGGCAATTGCCGGATTGGGGCTGTCGATCAATGTGATTTCGCTTGCCGGCCTGGCCTTTGCCGTTGGCATGGTGGTTGATGCATCAATTGTATCACTGGAAAATATTTTCCGGCTTCGCCAGCGCGGGATCGATTCTCAAAACGCCGCCTATCATGGGGCGCGTCAGGTCTGGGGGCCAATTCTGGGATCGGCATTAACAACGGTCATTGTTTTTATTCCGGTATTGACCTTGGATTTGCCTGTTGGGCAACTATTCCGTGACATTGGCATTGCGATTTCGGTTTCGGTTTTAATTTCAGTTGTTGTGTCAGTCACGGTCATTCCGACGCTGGCAGCCAGATTGCTTGGCGGGGCGGCAAACCGATTTGAAAAGCTGCCAACGATTCCGGTGCTTGATCCGATTGCCCGCCGTTTTGCCGGTTTGTTTATTGGCTATGCCCAATTTGTCGTAAGGCGCAAGCTGGTCGGCTTTGGCATTGTGGCTATCGTTCTGGCTTCGGCTTTTGGAATCAGTGCTAAGCTGATGCCCAAATTGGATTATCTTCCCGATGGCAATGCGAATTTTATTTTTGGTCGCATCAGCGTGCCAGCTGGTTATTCGATGGAAGAAACGCTGCGTATCGCCGAGCGGATGGAAAAAGCAGCACGGCCGTTATGGGAAGGCGAGGTCACTGAAGACGGCCCGCCAGCCATTGAACGGTTTTTCTTTGTAGCCTATTCAGGCGGGGCCTTTGCCGGTGCATCAGCCAGTGATCCGGCGCGTGTTCGTGAATTGCGCATGGTGCTGACGCGTCCTATTTTCGCCGAACCGGGCGCGCGTGCGTTTGTGCAGCAATCGTCACTTTTTGGTCGTTCGGTTGGCGGTTCACGGTCAATCAGCATTGATATCGTTGGGTCGCAGGCTGAAGATATCCTTCCGGTTGCTGTGCAGGTAAATGATGCTCTTAATACGCAATTTTCAGCACGCGATGGCAACCAAATCCGTACCTTACCCGGTCTTGATTCGGGCGCGCCGCAAATTCGAATTACGCCCGATTTAACCGCTTTGGCGCGGGCAGGCGTTTCGGTTCGTGAATTTTCATCGGCGATTGATGTCTTTAATGATGGTGCCAATGTGACTCAGGTGCCAATTGATGGCCAATTGATTGATATGGTTGTGTCAGGCAAGGATGCAGAAAATCTTAGCACCAGAGAATTGCAGGATATTCCGATCATCACGCGCCAAGGCAATGTGATTCGGCTTGAGCAATTGGCAAATATCGAGGTGATTAGTGCGCCGGTTCAGGTGCGAAGGCTAGGCGGGCGGCAGGCAATTTCAATTCAGCTGCGACCCACCGAGGCGTTGTCGCTTGAAGATGTTGTGGATGTTATCGACAATGAAATTTTGCCACCCATTCGCGCCGAAGCGTCGGCAAATGGCGTGACGATCAAGCTTGAAGGCGCGGCAAGTGCGCTGGCAATGACATGGAAAGCCATGCAGGCCAATGTGTTGACAGCTATCTTTGTTATTTTTCTGCTTTTGGTGATTTTGCTTCGCAGCTTTGTTTTACCAATGATTATCCTTCTGGCGATTCCAGTTGCCGCGGCAGGGGGCATTGGCGGTTTGGCCATCTTGAACCTGTCAATTCGGCAGCCGCTTGATATGTTGACCATGCTTGGATTTGTGATCCTAACCGGTGTTGTTGTGAATAATGCGATTTTGATGATTGAGCAAACCACTCTTCACATGCGTGAAGAGGGATTGTCGGCGAATGACGCGATTATCGAAGCAACCCGAAACCGGATCAGGCCAATTTTCATGTCGACGTTAACCTCGCTTTTTGGTCTTGTGCCACTGGTTATTTTCCCAGGTGCCGGATCCGAACTATATCGCGGCATCGGCGTTGTGGTGTTTGGTGGCCTTGGCCTGTCAACTCTGGCAACCTTGATCATTGTGCCGCCATTGATGGCGATTGCGCTTAATTCACGATTTGGAGGGGCGCCAAGCCCGACTGCCATTTTGAAAGAAAAGCTATAGACCGGTTTTAGGGGCAGGGGACGCTATCTGCCCTTGACCGCCAAATGTCGGTAAATGGCCAATCAATTGTGGTTTTTTGGGATTTTTTCGGCTTGCCGATTGGCCTGTCTTTATTTCTGGTGAAGAAACGACCGATTGAACAAATTCACGGTTGCCCCTAAGCGGGCTTCCGCTTTACCATATCGCATCGTGTCGCAGGTCATATCGTCCTGGCCGGTTTAGACAGTTTGTTTGGTAACGCTTGGAAGGCTTGAAAATGAAACTCGGATTAAGCGCATTTTTGGCCGCTTTGGCATTGTTGGTTGCGCCTGTTGCCAGCGCTGCTGATCAAAATTTTGCACAATGGCTTATTGAACTGCGTCAAGAGGCAAAGGAACGCGGTATTTCGGATCGGGTTCTGGATGCGGCGCTTGGTAATGCGGCGCCAATCAAGCGCGTGATTGAGCTGGATCGTCGCCAACCAGAATTCACCATGACCTTTGACGAATATCTTGGCAAAATAGCTTCGCCAACACGGGCGCGGATCGCGGCCAAGATGCTTGTCGAACATGATGAAATTCTAACCAAAGTTTCAAAAAAATATGGTGTGCAAAAGCGCTATATCGTTACGTTCTGGGGTGTTGAAACCAATTTTGGCCAATATCTAGGATCGTTTAATGTGCCGCATGCTTTGGCAACATTGGCCTTTGATGGCCGTCGAAGTGCCTATTTCCGTAAAGAATTGCTGAATGCGCTCAGGATTCTGGAAGAAGGCCATATCGCCCCTGACAAAATGAAGGGATCTTGGGCTGGCGCCATGGGGCAAAGCCAGTTCATGCCATCAAGCTTTTTATCCTATGCTGTTGATTGGGATGGGGATGGCAAACGCGATATATGGGGCACCAAGCCTGATGTGTTTGCCTCAACTGCCTATTACCTGTCCAAAGCAGGCTGGCGCGATGATATTACCTGGGGACGGCAAGTGAAATTGCCAAAAGGCTTTTCCATGAACGGAAAAAATGCCAAGGCACTTGCCGATGACAAGACCCGCGCCAAGCTGCCCGTTTGGGCCAAGGCAGGCGTTCGCAATGCCGATGGTGAGGATTTGCCAGTGAAAAATCTGACGGCGCGGCTGGTTATGCCTGCTGGCAGTGATGGCCCTGCCTTTCTCGTCTATAGCAATTTTGACTCAATCCTCGATTGGAACCGGTCAAACTACTATGCGCTCGCGATTGGCCATTTGTCTGACAAGCTGCGATAAGCCGGATCGTGAAACAATGGGATAAAAGAATGCGTGTTATCGGGAAAAACGTGTTTGGGTTTTTGGTCTTGGGCCTGTTGCTTCAAGGCTGCGCCTCGGCTGAATTGGCTGTTGATCTGTTCAAGAAACATAAACGCCAAACCGAATCTGGCAAACAAAGCAAAGTGGTTGCGAAACCGCATTACAAAATCGGCAACCCGTATCAAGAGTTTGGTGTTTGGTATTACCCGAAACGTGATCTGACCTATGATGAAACTGGTCTTGCGTCTTGGTATGGCGAGGAAACGGCTATATTGGGTCGGCCTACCGCGAATGGTGAAGTGTTCGATCCAAATATTGCAACAGCGGCTCATAAAACCTTGCCAATGCCTTCGGTGGTTCGCGTTACCAATCTTGATAATGGCAGGTCGTTGGTTGTCAGGTTAAATGATCGTGGGCCTTTTGCGCCCGGCCGTATCATTGATTTGTCGCATGAGGGGGCGCGGTTACTTGGTTTTGTAGAGCAGGGCATTGCCAAAGTTCGCGTTCAGATATTGGCAGAGCAAAGCTTGCGGTTGGAAAACCTCGCGAAAAGAGGCGAGTTTCCAAGTCTGACAGCCAATGATCAGGGCGCCATGCCGGAAATGACGCCGGCAATTAAACCTGCAGTGAGCCTGACCGCCAAATCCAGCAAGCTCAAAAGTAAGGTTGCGGTCAATCAACCATCACAATCGGCCCTGGAATTACTGTCACAATCGCGTGTTGGCCAGGTCATTTCAGTCGCGCCCGTTGCCACCAAGATTTGGGTTCAGATTGGTGCTTTTGGGTCTCAAGAGCGTGCCAATGATGTGTTTTCAAAGGTTGGATCTGTTGGCTCAGGCGGGGTGTCTATGGTAAACCGTCTTGGTAAACGGCTTTATCGCGTGCGCCTTGGGCCCGTAGATGAGGTGGCAATGGCAGATTCGATGCTGCAAAAAGTGTTCAATATCGGCTTTACCGGCGCACGGATTGTCGTTGATTAGGCAAAGACATTTTTATGCCGTTTTACGGGGTGATACTATAGCTTGATTGACCGTTTTACAGACTGGTCTTTGAACAGGGCTCGCTTTGGCGGGTAATGAGGATTTGACGATGATACTAAAATTTTGGGCAAGATCATTTTTGATCGCGGCGCTGTTTGGCGCGGCAATGCCTGTCTTTGCCGCCGAAATTACATCGCCAGCAAAACAAGCGCATATCACCGATTTTGCGACTGGTAAGATTCTGTTCAGCAAGGATGCCGACGCGCCAATGAAACCGGCATCAATGGCAAAGATCATGACCGTTTTTGTGGCGTTTCAGCGCATTGCTGATGGCCCGCTTGGGCTGGATGATAAATTCACCATTTCGGAAAAAGCTTGGAAAAAAGGCGGGTCACGAACATTTCTAGAAGTTGGCAAAACAGTATCGGTTCGTGAACTGCTGCATGGCATTATCGTCCAGTCGGGCAATGATGCCGCTATTGTTCTGGCTGAGGGGATTTCTGGCACGGAAAACGCCTTTGCCGATGAAATGAATTTCTGGGCCAAGAAAATTGGCATGAAGAATACGAATTTTCGAAATTCAACCGGCTGGCCTGATCCTGATCTGACCACGACGGCGGCTGATCTAAATATCATGACAACCGAGCTGATCCGGCGGTTTCCCGCAGATAAATACCCCAATCTTTATCCGATTTTTGCCAAGCAGGAATATACCTATAACAAAATTCGCCAGCCAAACCGTAACCCGCTTGTTTATGGTACGGCTGGCGCTGACGGTCTGAAAACCGGTCATACTGAAGAATCGGGCTATGGGTTGGTAGGGTCGGCCGAGCGTGATGGTCAACGCGTCATCATGGTTTTGAATGGCATGACCAGCATGAAGCAACGTTCGACTGAATCGCGCCGCCTCATGGATTTAATGTTCCGTGAGTTCAAAACCTATCGGTTTTTCGATAAAGGACAGCCGATCGATCAGGCCAATGTATGGCTTGGCGATGCGACGAAGGTTGATCTGGTTTTGGACGCGCCGCTTCACTTGCTTCTATCCTATCAAGAACGCCGCGATTTGAAATTATCGGTTCAATGGCTTGATCCAGTTCCAGCCCCCATTTTGGCCGGTGATCAATTGGGAACTTTAACCGTTGATATCAATGGCGATAGCCGCAAATTGGTTTTGCGGGCAGGGAAGGATATTCCGGTCTTGGGGATGTTTGATCGGGTTAGTGCAGCGGTGAAATATCTGGTCTTTGGCGCGCCTGTTACGCCATCGATTGCAAAGTGACGGCGGTAATGCGCGGCCTATTTATTACCTTCGAAGGCGGCGAAGGAAGCGGCAAGACAACGCAAATACAACGTCTCAAAGACTGGATTGAATCCAATATAGATTCGGTAAATCTATGTTTGACACGCGAACCGGGTGGGACAATAGAGGCCGAGTCAATCCGCGCATTGCTGTTGAATGGGGCTGCCAGCAAATGGCAGCCTGCTACCGAAGCGATGATGATGTCGGCATCGCGCCATGAGCATGTAGTTCATGTGATCAAGCCAGCGCTTGCGCGTGGGGATATTGTCATTTGTGACCGCTTTACCGATTCAACACATGTCTATCAAGGCTATGTTGGTGGTGTCGATAATGCGCTTCTTGACGGGCTTGACCAATTGTCATGCCAAGATCTTGTTCCTGACTTAACCTTGCTTCTTGATATGGATAGCAATGCAGGGCTTGCCCGTACAACCCAGCGTGGCAGTGCCGAAAGCCGGTTTGAGGCCAAAGGTGCTGCCTTTCACCAAAAGGTGCGGCAGGGCTTTGTCGAGCGTGCCGAAAAATATCCCAACCGCATTACTAAGATTGATGCCGCAAGGCCGGCTGGTACTGTAACAATGGATGTTATCGCGGCGGTTCGCGCCTTGCTTACGGCAAAAGGCATGATTGCGGCAGGCTGATATGGCGAATGACGGCGTAAAGGGAACTGGCGCGAATCTGTATGAATGATGCGAATGATAAATTTGATGACGCTGCCGATCCAACAGCGATTGTTGGGCACAGTGATTTTACCAATGCGCTAGCCGGTGCTTTGGCAAGTGGTCGCATGCATCATGCGTGGCTGTTAACGGGCCCGCGCGGCATTGGCAAAGCAAGCATGGCGCGTTTGGCTGCCGCATGGCTTTTGTCTGAACAGGCCGCTGCGACCAGCCTTTTTGGTGATGCCGTCCCGCAATTTGCGGTTTCGCCTGATGATCCGGGAGCAAATCTGGTGTTTCGTGGTGCGCATCCCGATTATCTGGCGATTGCGCCGGTTCTTGATGACAACAAATCGGGCCAGATCAAAATTGATCAAATCCGCGATATGGTTCCGTTTATGGCGCATAAACCGGCGCGAGGTGGCTGGCGCGTTGCGGTGATTGACTCGATGGACGAAATCAACCGGAATGGTGCCAATGCCATGCTAAAGCTATTGGAAGAACCGCCAGAAAAGGCAGTGATCTTTCTGGTATCGTCGCGTCCGGGGCAATTGCCGCCAACCATCAGGTCGCGTTGCCGTGTTGTTCGGCTTTCGGCATTAGATGCGGCGATGTGCCGTGATGTTCTGGCAAAAATATGGCCGGATGCAGATGCGGGTCATATTGATCTATTGGCGCAGCTTTGTGGCGGCGCGCCCGGGCGGGCAATTTCACTCGCCGAGAGTGGCGCGGCTGATTGTTATCAGGTTGCCTGTTCGCTTTTAGCCGCACCAAAGCTCGATGTTGGCGCCATGGCAGCACTTACCGGAAAATGGGGCAGGGGTGCCGCTGCAGGCCGGCCAACGCGCGAAGGGGCAGTATTTTGCCTTGATCGGTTATTGCGGCTTGCGGCATTGACAGCAAGCGGCGGTACAAGCCTGACGCCCTGCAATTTTGAAACAGGAGCCATTGACGTTTTATGTAAACGGCATACGGCTGCAACGCTTGCCGGTTTTCACGATGCATTCTTAAAAGACTCGTCACGCGCCGAAGGTCTATATCTCGATTTTTCGCAGTTTTTGCTCCGGCTAATGATCAAATTATATGAGAAAACCTTGCCCTAACGTTGTGGCTGGGCTACCTCATTGCTTGGGTATTTAAACTTTATAGCGCCTTTATCCGGATAAAACTCATGAGCCAGACTTATTACATCACCACACCGATTTACTATGTGAATGACAAACCGCATATCGGTCATGCCTATACGACGCTGTCTTGTGATGTGATGGCACGTTTCAAGCGGCTGGATGGCTATGACGTTACCTTTCTGACCGGTACTGACGAACATGGTCAAAAAGTTGAAAAAGCGGCTGAAGTGGCGGGCGTCACCCCGCAAAAATTCACCGATCAGGTTAGCCAGAATTTCCGTGACCTTACCGTCAAGCTGAATTTCTCGAATGATGATTTTATCCGGACGACCGAAGATAGGCACAAGGAAGCCTGCCAGAAAATCTGGTCAATTCTTCAGGAAAATGGTCATATCACTCTTGGTAAATATGAAGGATGGTACTCGGTTCGTGATGAAACCTTCTTTACCGAGACCGAATTGGTCGATGGCAAAGCACCAACCGGCGCGCCAGTGGAATGGGTCGAAGAGCCATCCTATTTCTTTAACCTGTCAGCATGGCAGGATAAATTATTGGCTTTTTACGCGGAAAATCCAGATTTTGTTGGGCCGGAAAGCCGCTTTAACGAAGTTAAAAGCTTTGTTAAGGGCGGGCTTCGTGATCTATCGGTCAGCCGCGCCAGCTTTAAATGGGGCGTTCCGGTGCCAAATGACGAAGATCATGTCATGTATGTCTGGCTTGATGCGCTTACCAATTATGTGACGGCAACGGGTTGGCCTGTTGATGGGGCAAATGGCGACGCTGAAAAACATGAACGTCTATGGCCAGCAGATTTGCATATGGTCGGCAAAGATATCCTGCGGTTTCACGCGGTTTATTGGCCCGCCTTTTTGATGGCGGCAGGGTTGCCGTTGCCAAAGCGGGTTTTTGCACATGGCTGGTGGACGAATGAAGGCCAAAAAATTTCGAAATCACTTGGCAATGCCATTGACCCTAATCAACTTGCCGAAACCTATGGTCTTGATCAAACGCGATATTTCCTGATGCGTGAAGTGCCTTTTGGCAATGATGGTATTTTTTCGGTTCCGGCCTTAACACAGCGTATCAATGGTGATCTTGCCAATGACCTTGGCAATTTGTCACAACGTGTTTTGTCGATGATCTTTAAAAATTGTGACGGAGTCATGCCAGCGCAGCCGGAAAAGCTGGCACCTGAAGATCAGGCGCTTCTGGCCAGCGCGGATGCACTGCTTGGCATGGTTCGCCAGCATATTGACAAACAAGCTTTTCATGAGGCGCTTCGCGTTATCTGGCAGGTGATTTCAAATGCTAACCGCTATGTTGATACGGTTGCGCCCTGGGCCTTGAAAAAAACTGATCCGGCACGAATGGCCGAAGTTTTGGCCGTTTTGGCTGAAACCATTCGCCAAGTGGCAACCCTTGTCCAGCCGGTGATGCCTGATGCTGCCGCCAAGATTCTTGACCAGCTTGGCGTTGACCCGGCAGCGCGTGATTTCACCTATTTGGGCGGGCAGGCGCGGCTTGCCAATGGGCAGGTGATTGCCAAGCCCGAGCCGGTCTTTCCCCGTTTTGTTGATGAGGCGGACGTAAATGCCGGATGACAATAAACCATTGATGATTGATAGCCATGCTCATCTTGATTATCCGCAGCTTTCGGATGATCTGGACGGGGTTTTGGCACGCGCAAATGAGGCTGGAGTCACCCACATCATTACCATTGGCGTCAAGCTTAGTACTGCCGATGCGCCAAAAGCGATTGCAGCAGCGCATGACAATATCTGGTGTTCGGTTGGCATTCACCCGCACGAAGCCGGAAATGAACCAGATGCCGCGAATATAGACGCCATTCGGGTAGCTGCCGATCATCCCAAATGTGTGGCGATTGGCGAAGCCGGACTCGATTATTTTTATGATTACGCCACCCCGCAACAGCAAGCTGACAGTTTTCGGGCGCAGATCGCTGTTGCGCGTGAACTGGATTTACCAATCATTGTCCATGCGCGTGATGCTGATGATGATATGGCGGCGATTCTTGAAGATGAGATGGAGAAGGGAGCGTTTCGCGGCGTTCTGCATTGTTTCAGCTCGGGCGCAGATCTGGCACGGCGCGCCGTTGCAATTGGGTTTTACATCAGCTTTTCAGGTATTTTGACCTTTAACAAAGCTGATGACTTGCGTGAAATCGCCGCTGAAATGCCCGAAGACCGGATTCTGGTTGAGACGGACTCGCCATATCTGGCACCAGCACCACATCGCGGCAGGCCGAATGAGCCAGCCTATACCGCACACACATTGGCCAAACTGGCCGCTGTTCGGGGGCGTCAACCAGCTGACATGGCAAGGATCACCCGCGCCAATACGTTACGTCTGTTTAACCGGATGGTTTTGTCATGAAAGTAACCATGCTTGGATGCGGCACGTCGGTTGGTGTTCCGGCGCTTGGGCATGCCGGTTGGGGCGATTGTGACCCGAGTGACCCGCGAAACCGGCGCCAAAGATGCGCAGTTTTGATTGAAATTAACGATAAGGTCATTCTTGTCGATGCTGGCCCTGATATTCGTAACCAGCTACTGCCGCTGGGGTTAAAGCGCATTGACGCGCTGTTGATTACCCATACGCATTCAGATCATGTAGCTGGTCTTGATGATTTGCGCGCATTTTACTGGCCTGATCGGGTTGATATTCCAGTTTATGCCACCAAACAGCATAGCGTCGATATTCTGGCGCGATTCCCGTATCTGTTTACGAAACTTGCAGATTCGCCATCTTATTTCGTACCGCCAATGAAAATGAATTTGATCGCCGCCAATGACGTTCTTGAGATTGGCGGATGCCGGATCGATGTTTTCCATCAGGATCACGGCAATACCAGTTCGCTTGGCTTTCTGTTTGATGGCAAATTCGGCTATTCGACTGATGTTATCGGAATGAGTGATGATGTGTTTGACAGGCTGGCCGGCATTGATTTGTGGATTGTCGAAGCGTTACGCGCCGCGCCGCATTCATCACACAGCCATTATGAGCAGACTTTTGCCTGGATCGATCGGGTTAAGCCAAAACAGGCGGTCTTGACGCATCTTGGGCTTGAGGCAGATTACAAGACTTTATCTGCAATCTGTCCGGACGGCACCAAACCCGGAATTGATGGGCTGGTCTGGACTCTATAGGGTTTTTTACGCATAATATACATTATGCGACAAAATGTGATTTACACAAATAAGCTGCTAATACCCGTCCCGATAAAATAAATCACATATAATTCAATTGTTTTTAAACCATTGCTCATCTACTGCGTTACCTTCGATCATGCGTGGCCTTGTCACTTCGCCAACATGATTACCCTTAAATAAGTCACTGATTGGCATGTGGGATCGGCATGTGGGATTGACATGTGGGATCGGCATGTGGCGTTCCGGCATCTTTGAGAAATGATGCTTATTCGAACAAGGCGCGCCGTTCGTCTAAACCCGGATGGCTGTCAAAAAAGCTTGTTTTGTTGCATCCGTCCCCACATTCAGCCGCAAATTTGTCAAAGAGCTTTAACAGGCTTGTCGGATCACGCCCAAGCTGTTGCAAAATTTGTATCGACACCTTATCGGCTTCACGTTCAAATTTGCGCGAATGGCTTGATAAAATCAAATTTGTGCCAAGTGTGGCCATTTCTTCAACAAAACTATCGTCAATGCCAAAAACCAGACCGACACTGACGGCAATCACCGCGCTTCGGGCCACCATCCGCATGGCATGCCGGTTGGTTACATGGCCAATTTCATGCGCCAAAACGCCAGCAATAACATCATCATCATTGGCAAATTCAACCATTTCATCGAGAAGAATGACAATATTGCCCGGAAGCGCAAAGGCATTTGGCCCAAAAGATGGCGCACTGCGGTAAAGCAATTTTGGTTGAATCGCATCAGGCGGTAATGTGGCGTTTATGCTGGCAAAAATCTGGTCAATGCGGCCGCGATCAGCCAAAGACAGCTTGCTTGGCGATAGAAATAGCTGATCAAGCTGGCTAAGAGTGGTATCGCCTGCGGTCTTGGCCCAGTGGATAGGAATGAAGCGGGCAATATAATCACCAGCGGCCGGCAGACCGGCGCGAATGCCAATCAGGCTGGCAACGATTAGCATGCAAATAACAATCATGCCGCGCCATCTTAATCGTTCTGCCAGACCAACAAATGAACTGCGCCGCGCGCCTTTGGGCAGCAATGGCGTCAGACTTTCGGGCAAATCCGGCGCTGACAGAGTGAAAACGCCCCTTCCCGCAAGTGTGATCCGCCAATCGGCACCTGCCATCATTGCGCTAACATGCGTAATCGTGACTGGGGCTAAAACCGGCTCTAGCCTATCAATGGCAAGCAGCAATTGACCAGATGGCTGGTTGGGTTCATCAACCAATAGCATGGCCGTGTATCGTTCAGATGTTTTTTGTGGGGTGAAGGTGCCGGTGATTTTCATTTCAAGAACTCTTAAAGCGCAATTTCAAGACCGGCAGCTTCACTAACCGCATCCCCAATTGAATGGCCGGCATTAATTTCGTCATCAACAAATTGAGTCATATCATTATAAGGACGGATATAGGTGTTTTCGGTTAGATAGCGATAATAGCGCACATGCGCCCACGGCAATAGCAAGCTGAAGCTGAAGACAATCAGAACCGCATTTTGCAATACAATCCAGGCCAGCCGAAGCCCTGATAATTCAGACCGAAACCGGATATTGTTATCCAACCTTAGCCCATTAGTCATTAGATTGCGGGTTTGCGCGCGATAAAAGCTGGTGGTGACCAAAAACAACCCCACTATTAAGAGTTGAAGCACAAATATTGTAATAATCCAAAATTGGTGAGAATTCATATCAAGCTGTTCGAGGGTTGAATTTGCATTAACGTAAATCAGGTCAAGCGGCATAATTATCATAAATGCAATGCCAAGGCACAGCATGACTGTTTTGAGACCGGCTTTATAAAAGTCCCAAAGATTGGTTGTTACCTCGAACCGTTTTGACCCAAAACTGTAATTTTTGGCGATGTAATGCCGCATCATCCGTGATGCGAGTGGCAGTAACAGGCCAAGTGTCAATAGGCCTACCAATGGAGCAATAAATAAATTTGCGGCGACACCCCAATAACTGCCATGCCATGTAAATCGAACATCGCGCCAGACAATATTCCGCGCATTGAACTGTAGTGATTTATTCATCGCCCAAGGATAGGCGAATAGCACCGCGACCAAAAAAATTGCTTCGGCATAGGCAAAGCCAAAATCGAAAAATGGCAACGCGTAAAAACAGGCAAGCCCCGCCAGAACCAATAGCCAACCCTTCAGCAAATCGAAACCGGTGGCAAGATAATCAATGCCATCGCCCAGGATACGGGTATTGCTGTAAAAATAGCGACGCCGCCTCACCCGCGCCCACGGCACATAAAGCCCCAAAGTCAAAAGGGTCAGAAAAATATTGATAAAATAGATTTTGAAATAGTTCCACGCCGTGCCGGTGAATTCGAGCGGTTCAAAACGGTGGAAAAGATAACCGTTTTCATCAAGGTCAGCGGCGCGCGCTTTTGAAGGGAAAGGGTTTTCCACCGCGTCAGTTGGAGATTTTGGGGTTTCTGCCATGTGGAGACTATCTCATATCACTTATTGCAGGATGAAGTTTTTTTGGCGTTCTCACGCAATTGTGAGAATTAATAAACGAAAAATTAATCAAGTTATTATTAAATTAGAAAAATAAAGAACGCGAATAGGTAGTGATCGAAACAATCAAAGGCCAATCTGGAGGCGAGAAATGAACCATGTAAATGTTAGCTTTTTCAGCGACCTGTCAGTGGATACTATGACAAGGCGTTGTCGTTTTCCAACATTACCCAAATCGGCATTGACCAATTTGATTGCATCTTCAATGACTGCCCACGAATCATTTGCCTGTTACCGTGATGGTAATGGCAATGTGATTGCGCTTGATAAAACTGGATTTTGTGTCACCAATTAGCTTTTCCTCCCTTGGGCATTTGGGCACAAATAACCCCCGGTCATTTTCATGGCCGGGGGCGATTTATTTACCGTCTGTTGGTATCAGGTAATGGTGAGCGCGACAGGATTCGAACCTGTGACCCAGTGATTAAAAGTCACTTGCTCTACCAACTGAGCTACGCGCCCGAACTTAAAAACTGTAACAGGGCATATAACCCATGTGATGGCATCGGTCTCCATCACTCCGACACCTTATAGAGACGTGTCGATTTTGTGTAAACCCTAAAGTAACCCTTACTAGCCTTTATTTTTTGTCCCTTTGCAGAAGGGGCTTGCACGCGCCGCAGCCACCACAAAACCGCTTTGTTTTGTCGGCTAGCCTGTGGTTATTTTGTTTTGATTTTGCGATGAAGTGCCTTGGCAACATTTTCTGGAACAAAGCTTGATACATCACCGCCGAAAACGGCAACTTCTTTTACAAAACGCGAGGCAACAAAATGCTGCTGTTCGGCTGCCATGAGAAACATGGTTTCCAATTCGCCATGAAGCCGCTTGTTGATGCTGGCCATTTGAAATTCATATTCAAAATCAGCAACAGCGCGGAGCCCGCGTAAAATGGATGTTGCGCCCTGCTGAGTGGCAAAATCGGTCAATAAGCCGGAAAAGCTTTTCACCAGAACCGGCAGGCCGGTTTTGTTTGCGTCATTGATCCGTGCAACTTCAGCCTTCACCAGCTCGGTACGTTCTTCAATTGAAAAAAGCGGCTGTTTTCCCAGATTGAGCGACACAGCCACAATCAATTGGTCGCCAAGCCTTGCGCCACGTTCGATAATATCGATATGACCATAGGTTAGCGGATCAAAGGTGCCCGGATAAATAATGACTTTTTGGCTCATTGATTGTCCTCGTCATCCGCTGAATTGGGCGCATCCTCCGCATCTGACGGCGAATCTGATGGCGTATCAATGGCGTCTTGGCTGCCGTCGGTATCTGGGGCCATTGCTGCGGTTTCACTTGTGTTATCGCCAGCATGATCACCTTCACGATCGCCCTGATGGCCTTCGGCATGATCATCTTCATCATCACTTTCGGTTTCGCGAACAAGTCCGGCCGAAACCACCTTTTCGCTGTCATCATCGGCAACATCAAACAGCCTTACGCCCAGCGTTTTACGGCTGGCAATCCGAATCGAATCACCCTCGCCACCATGAACGCGGATACGGATGACCTGCCCCATATTGGTGACCAGCATCAATTGATCTTCTTCAACCACGGCAAATGATGCCATAACTTGACCATTGCGTTTGCTGGTTTCGATATTGGCAACGCCCTGCCCGCCCCGTCCGGAACGGCGATAGTCGTTGACTGGCGTACGTTTGCCATAGCCGTTTTCGGTTACTGACAGGATGAATTCATTGGCTTCATCGGCGATAATCGACATGGACACGACACGATCGCCGCCAAGAAGACGGATACCGCGAACACCGGTGCTGTCACGTCCACGGAAGACGCGAACGGCATTGGCGGCAAAGCGGATAGCCTTGCCATTGCGTGTTGCCATCAACACATCATCTTCATCGCTACAAGGTAGAACGCCAACAAGGTCGTCACCGTCTTGCAGCTTCATGGCGATTTTACCGTTACGCTTGATATTGGTGAAATCACTGAGGTTATTGCGCCTTACATTGCCGGACGCGGTGGCAAACATAACGTTCAAATCGGCCCAGCTTGACTCATCTTCGGGCATTGGCATGACAGTATTGATGGTCTCTTCCGGCTCGATTGGCAGGATATTGACCATTGCCTTACCAAGCGATTGCGGCGCGGCTTCAGGCAGCTTGTAGCATTTTAGCTGGTAAACCATACCGCGTGAGGTAAAGAACAAAATCGGCGTATGGGTATTGGTCACAAAAAGCCGTGTCACAAAATCTTCGTCGCGTGTTTTCATACCGGCGCGGCCCTTGCCGCCCCGACGCTGGGCGCGGTAAACCGAAAGCGGCACGCGCTTGATATAGCCGCGATGACTAACCGTCACGACCATGTCTTCCTGCTGGATCAGATCTTCATCATCCTGATCACCAAGCTGGTCGGTGATTTCTGTGCGCCTTGGGTTTGACAAGCGTTCGCGTGTTGCCGCCAATTCGTCAAGAACAACACGGCTAACCCGCGTATCCGACCCAAGAATATCGAGATAATCGGCAATTTTTTCAGCTAGTTCTTTTGTTTCATCGCTTAGCTTGTCGCGTTCCATACCGGTCAGGCGTTGCAGGCGTAATTCAAGAATGGCGCGCGCTTGGGTTTCCGACAGGCGATAATGGCCGTCAATCACCTCATGTCCCGGATCATCAATCAGCGAGATGAAATCAGCCACTTCGGCAGCTGGCCAGTTGGTTTCGCATAATTTATTGCGTGCTGTTTCGGTATCGGGTGCCTTTTTGATCAATTCAATGATCGTGTCAATCGAGGCAAGCGCCACCATAAGGCCGGCGAGAATATGCGCACGGTCACGCGCTTTTGACAGCAAAAAGGTTGTTCGGCGAACCACCACTTCCTTACGAAAGGCACAAAAAGCAACAATCACGTCTTTAATGCCCATCTGCTGTGGGCGGCCACCATTCATAGCCAGCAAATTCACGGGAAAGCTGGTTTGCAGCCTTGTATGGCGATACAGCTGGTTTAGCACCACATCTCCCGACGCGTCGCGTTTGATTTCGATCACGACGCGCATACCGTTACGGTCAGACTCGTCGCGGATATCGGAAATGCCCTCAAGTGTTTTTTCGCGAACCATTTCACCGATACGCTCAAGCAATTGCGCCTTGTTCACCTGATAGGGGATTTCGTGAATGATGATGGCTTCACGATCCTTGGCGTTGGTCTGGACTTCGGCCTTTGCCCGCATGATGATCGATCCACGACCATTGGCATAGGCTTCACGAATGCCGTGGCGTCCCATAATCAGGCCGCCTGTTGGAAAATCGGGCCCCGGAACAATGACATTTATTTCTTCGGTGGTGATCTCTGGATTGGCAATATAGGCCTCACAGGCGGCAATCACCTCACCTGGATTATGCGGCGGAATATTGGTTGCCATACCAACGGCGATACCATTTGCGCCATTCACCAGCAGATTTGGGTATTCAGCTGGAAGAACTGTTGGTTCTAGCTGGGTTTCGTCATAGTTAGCGGTGAATTCTACGGTGTTTTTATCAATGTCACGAAGCAGGCTTTCGGCAGAGCGTGCAAGCCGTGATTCGGTGTAACGCATGGCGGCAGCTGGATCACCATCAACCGACCCGAAATTGCCCTGCCCGTCAACCAATGGCAGACGCATCGAGAAATCCTGCGCCATCCGCACCATGGCTTCATAAATGGATGAATCGCCATGCGGGTGATAGTTACCCATGACATCACCAACGATACGGGCCGATTTACGCGGTGGTTTTGACCAATCGTAATTGCCCTCCATCATGGCATAGAGAATGCGGCGGTGAACCGGCTTTAGGCCATCACGCACATCGGGAAGCGCACGCGAAACAATCACGCTCATGGCATAATCCAAATAGGATTTGCGCATCTCCTCCGAAATCGAAATTGTTGGATTGGTCGAATCGGTTATGTCAGTCACGCCATTGTTCTTTCTGCCTGTGGAAACGGCAAAAAAGCCATCCCCGCATCGCTAAGTGACAATTCCAAGACATCGCCACAAGTTACACACAATATTTACACGATTTATGCAAGCTATGACACCAAATATTGTAGTTTTGGCCGTTTTTTCGACAAAAAAATCGGCATCTTGCCATCCAAGCAAGATACCGATTTAAAGATGCTATTTAAACTGCTGATTTAGAATGGAATATCATCATCCATATCATTTGAGCTGCGCATTGGTGGCGGGCTTGACTGGCCACCAGCCTGCGGCGTCTGATCATAGCTGACCTGATTGCTGCTATAGCCACCACTATCACCTGTGCTGGACGAGTCGCCCCGGCCACCCAGAAGCGTCAATTCACCGCGGTAACGCTGCAACACAACTTCGGTCGTATATTTCTCGACACCCTGCTGATCGGTCCATTTGCGCGTCTGCAACTGGCCCTCGATATAGCATGTCGATCCTTTGCGGAGATATTGCTCGGCGATCCGGCCTAGATTCTCGTTAAAGATGACAACGCGGTGCCATTCGGTTTTTTCGCGCTGCTCGCCGGTATTCTTGTCCTTCCAGCGCTCGGAAGTGGCGATTGATAGATTGACAATTTTACTGCCGTCTTGTGTTGACCGCACTTCAGGGTCGCGCCCTAGATTGCCTACTAGGGTAACTTTGTTAACGCTGCCTGCCATTGCGATTTTACTCCTGAGTGAAATATGTTTTGGGTTTTTAAACTAAAATAATATGCCGATTTACCGGTTCAGATTACCCATGCTGGCAAGGGTATGACAAGGATAAATCGGCCATCATTCGGATCAATCGCAAATATGTGAATTTAGCCTAATGAAATGGGCCAAAATGCAATGGGTTTTGTGAATTTTGCAAATCAGTTTTTCGGCGCGAATGACCGTGAAAAGACTAGCAAACCAAAGGCTAGACGGTCTATAGTCCAGTCATGCCAAATGAAACCAAAAGAACGCCGCTTGCCAAAAAGGCGCAGCAAACCACCCGCCCTGCCAACGGCATTGAACCGCGTATGATTTCGGTTCGTGGTGCCCGTGAGCACAATCTTGCCAATGTGGATATTGATTTACCGCGCGATCAGCTGGTCGTTTTAACGGGCCTGTCAGGGTCGGGCAAATCATCACTTGCCTTTGACACGATCTATGCTGAAGGCCAGCGACGCTATGTCGAATCGCTGTCGGCCTATGCGCGCCAGTTCCTTGATATGATGAACAAACCTGATGTTGATTTGATCGAAGGTTTATCGCCGGCCATTTCAATCGAACAGAAAACAACGTCACGCAATCCGCGATCGACTGTTGGCACTGTTACTGAAATTTATGATTATATGCGGTTGTTATGGGCGCGTATCGGCATCCCCTATTCACCAACGACGGGGTTGCCAATTCGTAGCCAGACCGTCAGCCAGATGGTTGATATCTTGTTGGCGCTTGATGATGGTGCGCGCCTATATCTGTTGGCGCCAATTGTTCGTGGCCGCAAAGGTGAATATCGAAAAGAGCTTGGCGAATTGCATCGCAAGGGATTCAGTCGCGTTCGCATTAATGGCGAAATCTATGATGTTGATGATACGCCGACGCTGGATAAGCAGAAGAAACATGATATCGAGGTTGTTGTTGATCGCGTTGTGATCACCGGTGATCATGATGAATTGGCAACACGTCTTGCAGACTCGCTGGAAACGGCGCTTGGTCTTAGTGACGGGTTGGTCTTTGCCGATCATGCGGATAATGACGGGCGGATTGTGTTTTCTGCCAGATTTGCCTGTCCTGATTCTGGCTTTACCATTGATGAGATCGAGCCACGGCTATTTTCGTTCAATAACCCATATGGTGCGTGCGGGGCTTGTGACGGTCTTGGTGTCAAAAGCCATTTTGATGAACAGCTTGTGGTTCCTGACCGCCAAGCCAGCCTTCGCAATGGTGCCTTGGCGCCCTGGTCGTCAAGCACGTCTCGCTATTATCTGCAAACGCTGGAATCATTGGCTAAACAATTTAAATTCTCCCTCGATATACCCTTCAATGATCTGGATGATGATGTTCAGTCGATCATTCTTCACGGATCGGGCAAAATGCCAGTCACAATCGACTTTGACGATGGCATGCGGTCATATCGCACGGTCAAGCCGTTTGAAGGCGTTATGCCTAATCTTCTGCGCCGCTATCGTGAAACCGATTCGTCATGGGTGCGTGACGAGATGGAAAAATTCCGGGCGAACCTACCCTGCACAACCTGCAAGGGCAAACGTCTGAAAAATGAAGCTCTGGCAGTGAAAATTGATATGCATGACATATCTGATATTGCCCGTTTATCAATTGCCGATGCCCGCCAATGGTTTGTTGATTTAAGCATAAAATTAACCGGTCAAGATTCGGAAATTGCTGCCCGTATTTTAAAGGAAATCAACGAGCGGCTTGGCTTTTTGGTCAATGTCGGGCTTGGCTATCTGGCAATGTCGCGCAATTCTGGCACTTTGTCAGGCGGCGAATCCCAACGTATCCGGCTGGCGTCACAAATTGGCTCTGGCCTGACCGGCGTTCTTTACGTTCTTGACGAACCGTCAATCGGGCTTCATCAGCGCGATAATGACCGGCTGTTATCAACCTTGGTTCGGCTTCGCGACCTTGGTAATACAGTTTTGGTTGTCGAACATGATGAAGAAGCAATTTTGCTGGCTGATTATGTTGTGGATATGGGGCCGGGTGCAGGCGTTCATGGTGGCCATGTTGTTGCCGCTGGCACGCCAGACGAGGTGATGAATCACCCAGACTCACTGACCGGCCAATATTTATCGGGCAAATTAGAAATTGCCGTGCCGAAAAAGCGTCGCACGCCGAAAAAAGACCGCTTTATTCGCGTGGAAAACGCAACCGGCAATAATTTGCAGGATGTTTCAGTGAAATTCCCGCTTGGTGTCATGACGTGTGTCACGGGTGTTTCAGGTGGCGGCAAGTCAACCTTGGTTCTGGAAACTTTGTGGAAATCTCTTGCGCGGAATTTGCACAAGGCACGCGAGATCCCTGCGCCGCATAAAGCCATTTACGGTGCAGAATTCCTGGATAAGGTTGTTGATATCGACCAATCGCCGATTGGCCGGACTCCGCGGTCAAATCCGGCAACCTATACAGGCGCCTTTACCCCGATCCGCGAATGGTTTTCAGGTCTTCCCGAAGCCAAGGCGCGTGGCTATGCGCCCGGACGCTTTTCGTTCAATGTCAAAGGGGGGCGCTGCGAGGCTTGTCAGGGCGATGGCCTGATCAAGATTGAAATGCATTTCCTGCCTGATATCTATGTGACATGCGATAGTTGCAAGGGGCGCCGTTATAATCGAGAAACGCTGGAAATTACATGGCGCGGCAAATCCATTGCCGATATTCTGGATATGACGGTCGAAGAAGGAGTTGACTATTTCAAGGCGGTGCCATCTATCCGCGAAAAGCTGGAAACGATGCTTCGCGTTGGGCTTGGCTATGTTCGTATTGGCCAGCAGGCAACCACCCTGTCAGGTGGTGAGGCGCAGCGTGTTAAACTATCCAAAGAACTATCGCGCCGTGCAACGGGCCGCACGATTTACATTCTGGATGAACCAACAACCGGTTTGCATTTCCATGATATTGCCAAGCTGTTGGAGGTTCTGCAAGAACTCGTCGAGCAGGGTAATAGTGTCATTGTGATCGAACATAATATGGATGTGATCAAAACCGCCGATTGGATTATCGATCTTGGCCCTGAAGGCGGCGATGGCGGCGGCTATATTGTTGCCGAAGGCACGCCTGAACAAGTGGCGAAAGTCGCTGAATCCCATACCGGCAACTACCTTGCCCGTGTTTTAAAAAAGTGATTTATGATGAATGATCTTGCTCCTGTTCATGTGATTGGTGGTGGTCTTGCTGGTTGTGAAGCCGCTTTTCAAATTGCCAGCATGAATGTGCCTGTGGTGATCCATGAAATGCGCCCAACGCGTAAGACCGATGCGCATCACAGCGAAGGCCTTGCCGAATTGGTTTGTTCCAATTCTTTTCGGTCAGATGATGCAACGGCAAATGCTGTTGGTGTTTTGCATCAAGAAATGCGGATTTTGGGATCATTGATCTTGCAGGCGGCCGATGCTGAAAAAGTGCCTGCTGGTGGCGCTTTGGCGGTGGATCGTGACCGTTTTTCCGCGGCTGTCGAGGCCAAGATTGACGCGCATCCCCTCATCACGGTTCGGCGCGAAGAAATTGCTGATATTCCCGAAGATTGGCAGCAGGTTATTATTGCCACTGGCCCGCTGACATCGCCTGAACTGGCCGAGTCAATCCGGCGGTGGGGCGGCGAAGATGATCTGGCCTTTTTTGATGCGATCGCGCCGATTGTCCATTTTGACAGTGTGAATATGGATGTGGCCTGGTTTCAGTCACGTTATGACAAATCCACTGATGGCGGCGACGGTAAAGATTACATCAATTGCCCAATGACACAGCCGCAATATGAAGCTTTTATTGATGCGCTTTTAACTGGCGAAAAAATGTCGTTTAAAGAGTGGGAAGAAAGCACTCCCTATTTTGATGGCTGTATGCCAATTGAAATCATGGCTTCGCGTGGGCGCGAAACGCTGCGTTGGGGGCCGATGAAGCCAGTTGGTCTTACCAACGCGCATGATGGATCACGCCCCCATGCGGTAATCCAGCTTCGTCAGGATAATGCGCTTGGCACGCTTTATAATATGGTTGGGTTTCAGACAAAGCTGAAACATGGCGAACAGGTGCGGGTGTTCCAAACAATTCCCGGTCTTGAAAATGCGCAATTTGCACGGCTTGGCGGGTTACACCGCAATACGTTTATCAATTCGCCGCGTCTTCTTGATCCGCAATTGCGGCTGAAAGCCAAATCAAAACTGCGCTTTGCTGGGCAGATTACCGGCGTTGAAGGCTATGTTGAATCGGCCGCTATTGGCCTTCTTGCTGGTCGCATGGCGGCAGCAGAGATGCTTGGTGCTGAATGGATTGCGCCACCAGTCGACACCGCACATGGCGCGCTTCTTGCGCATATTACTGGCGGTGCAATGGCCGATAGTTTCCAGCCCATGAATGTCAATTTTGGTCTATTTCCTGAATTACCGGTAAATGAGCGTGGGCGGCGGCCTCGTGGGCGTGACCGCAAAGCTGCCTATGCTGAACGTGCCCTGACCAAATTAACCGCATGGGGCAATGCGACCGCAGCGCAATAACCCAGCCTTTTAACATCCAAGGCCTATTTTGGTGGGCCGAATAACTGCCATGCCAGCATCTGCCAAACCAGCGCCGGATGATGCATGTCTGCGTTGGGGCGTTGCAAATAGCGAAGCCAGCAAGCCGCCAAATACAGCCATGACCGCTTTCGCCCGGAATCACTTTGGCGAAGGAAGCTGATCTGCCGCCTGTCCAATGGCAATGCCGCCTGTCGTTCATGCCTGCCTATTGCGTGATGCAATTGGTGGCCTATATCGGTTGCAATTGCTGATTGCGCCGCCTGCCCCATATGATTGGCGACAAGCGCCCAAATGGCCGCCCAGCCATCAACACTGTCCCGATTTTCATCATGACAGGCGGTTTGCCAAAGACCAATCACATCAATAATCTCTAACTGCAACCCTTTATGGTTTTGAAATTGCGCTTGCAGCCGCGTGACAAGAGGGGCTGTTTGTGTGGCGCTTCCCGACAAGGCATCAACCCACCATTGAACGCGGATTGCGGCAAGAAGCGACTCGCTTGGGATGTGAAGCGCCGAATCAAGCGCAATCGCAAGGTCGAATATTGAAGCGGCAAGCCATTGGTCATTTGCGGGTTCAAACATCAAACAAAGCGCCAAAGGGCGGCCAAGCGGATGATCGCTATCACGCAATGCAGCTAATGCGGTTTTGGCGTTATCTGTCATGCTAACCGGTTTGGGCAGAAAGTTGTTTAGGCAACGTCATAAAGGCCGGTGACTGCATCGCGTCCTTCGCTCATCAGCACATTCCAAGTGCGGCAAGCTGCAGCTGTCGACATGACCTCAAGCGCAATACCATGATTGCGAAGCGCCGCCGATAAATCATTCATCGGATCCATCGGCGCGCCGCCAACCCCGAGAATAAATAAAGGTGGAAAACCATCACCAAAATGCGGCAAAAGATCATCAATTTTCAATGTTTCAGGTTTGGCTGGCGGCGTCCAGATTGTCGTTTGGCGCGGATAGACGATCACAGCTCCGCTATAGCGTTCACCAGAGATGCGAAAGCTGTTGCCACCATAGCCATGGATCAACTGCAAATCACTGGCACCTTCAAAGGTGCGGATGTCAACAAGGTCGCTTGATGCGTCGCTCGGAGATCTAGGTTCGTTCATATTCGGGCTTTTCAATGTCATTATTGTCATCATCATCGCCGCGTTTAATGTCAAAGCGTGATAATAGGCCAACAGCAACAAACACTGATGAATAGGTGCCGACCAATACGCCCCAGATCATCGCAATGGCAAAATCGCGAAGCACCGCGCCGCCAAAAATCACAATTGCCACCAAAGCAAGCAGGGTTGTGACCGAGGTCATAACCGTTCGTGACAAGGTTTCGTTCAATGACTTATTCAAGATATCGCCAAGGCTGTATGATTTATAGCGGCGTAGATTTTCACGGACACGGTCAAACACCACAACCGTATCATTGATTGAATAGCCAGCGATGGTTAAAATCGCCGCTACGGTTGCCAGATTAAATTCAAAACTTGTCAGTGCAAAAAGCCCAATCGTTGTCAAAACATCATGGGTGAGCGCCAGAATGGCAGCGACTGAAAACTGCCATTCAAAGCGGAACCAGATATAGACCATGATCGCCAAGAGCGCACAAACAACCGCAAGAATGCCTTTTTCGGCTAGTTCAGCACCAACGGTTGGCCCAACAAATTCAGTTCGGCGGATGTCAAATTCGCTTCCAAGGGTGCTGCCAACAAGCTGGATTGCGGCGATTTGCGCCTTTTCATCACCATCTTGGCGTTGAATTCGGATCAGAATATCGGTTTCGGTACCAAAGCCTTGAAGGCTGATGTCACCGAGGCCCAAGGCTTCAAGATCACCGCGAAGGCCGGAAATGTTGGCGGGGCCTGTATTATGGCGCGCTTCGATTAGGATGCCGCCTTTGAAATCAATACCAAGATTAAGCCCGATAATGGCAAAAAGCCCAATCGATCCGGCAACAAGCAATGATGATAAAATAAAGGCAAGCCGATGGAATTTCAGAAAATTTATCGACGTGTTTTCAGGAACAAGTTTTAGGCGCATCGGTTGGAACCCTTCTTAGAGAACAAGTCTGGTGGGGCGTTTGCGTTCAACCCAAAAAACAATGAACAGCCGTGTCACCATAACCGCCGTAAACATGGATGTGGCAATGCCGATGCCAAGCGTGACGGCAAACCCCTTAATTGGCCCCGACCCAAAAATATATAGAAATAGCGCGGCAAATAAGGTGGTTAAGTTCGAGTCAATGATTGTCGAGATGGCACGCTGATAGCCGCTATCAATCGCCGCAATTGCCGTCCTGCCCTTCGATAATTCTTCACGAATACGCTCAAACACCAGAACATTGGCATCAACCGCCATGCCCATCGTCAAGACAATACCGGCAATGCCCGGAAGCGTTAAAGTGGCCTGCAATGCCGAGAGTGACGCCACAATCAGAATGATGTTCACGGTCAAGGCGCCAACAGCAAGCCCGCCAAAAAAGCCATAGCTGGCGACCATATAGATGGCGACGAGGATAATGCCAATGACCGCCGCGATTTCACCAGCGGCAATCGAATCTGCACCAAGCCCGGGGCCAATTGAGCGTTCTTCAAGAATAATCAATGGCGCTGGCAACGCCCCTGCCCGCAGGACAAGTGCCAATTCGTTTGTTTCGGCAACACTGAAATCGCCAGTGATCTGACCACTGCCAAAAATTTGTGCTTGAATCGTCGGGGCTGACACAACTTTCCCATCAAGAATGATCGCAAAAGGACGGCCGATATTTTCGCCTGTTACCTTGCCAAACCGGCGCGCACCGGCAGCGTTCAAGGTAAAGCTGACCGCTGGGCGGTTATTCTGGTCGAAAGTTGCCGTCGCCCCGTCAAGCATCTCACCGCTAACCATAACGCGTTTTTCAATCACATAGCTTCGGCCATCGTCACTAGCGCTTTGCATCAGTACGCTTCCCGGCGGCGTACGGCCACGCTGGACGGCTTCGGTGGCGCTAATACGCATATCAACAAGCTGGAACGTCAGTTTCGCCGTGCGGCCAAGAAGCCGTTTTACCGCTTCTGGATCATCAACGCCGGGCAATTGAACCAGAATGCGGTCAAGCCCTTGGCGCTGAATGACAGGCTCTTTGGTACCTTCAGGGTCAAGACGCCGGCGAATGATCTCGATCGATTGTTCAACCGTGCGTGTTTGCATGGTGGCAAGCCCGGCATCGTTAAAAGCCAGGCGATAGATCAACCCGTCATTGCTGATCGTGTACTCATTGCCAAGATCAGTAAGGATTTGCTTAGTCTTGGCGGCATCTTCTGGACTGCGAATTTGCAGCGAGACAGTTTCATTGGCAACAGCAAGGCCACTGAACCGGATTTTTTCAGACCGGAAATCGCGCCGAAGCGTTTCGCCAAGGTTTTCGAGTCGTTCCTGTTTAACCGCGTCAACATCAACACGAAGCAATAGATGCGACCCACCTTGAAGATCTAGGCCAAGATTAATCTGTTTTCCGGGTAAAAAACCTGCGCCAACGCCGTCATCGCCGCCAATAAGATTTGGCAGCGCAAAAATGATCCCCATAACGGCAACGGTGACAACAAGCAGTTTTTTCCAAAGCTGGAATTGCAACATGACGACAATACTCTTGGCTAGAGATAAAGGAAAACAGCCATGATCATTTGGCTTTGCTGGCGATTACCAGATCTGCCTATCTGATGGGGCTGCTTATCCAGCGTTTTACTTTGCTGGCTCGGTTTTGCCTCTCACATCGGCAATCATCGCCCGCACAATCTGAACTTTTACACCCTTGGCAATTTCGACATCAACTGTATCGACGTCATCAGTGACCTTGATGACAGTGCCAATCAGGCCGCCAGTTGTGACAATCTTGTCGCCACGGCGGATCGAAGCCAATAGTTCGCGATGCTGCTTGGCGCGTTTTTGTTGCGGCCGGATCAACAGGAAATAGAAAATAACCATTACGAAAACGATCGGCAGCAAGCCAAATCCGCCTTCTGCAAAGCCACCTGACTGCGCAAATGCTGGGGTAATAAACATCTCTAAATCTCTCCAATTATCGTTGAAAATACTATGGGGGAACATAAACGCCCTTGCGCTTTGCTGCAATGACCCATATTCCCTTTTTATACAGTTTCGACAACAATAGTGACTGAACCGAGCAAAAAATGAACAAGTCTGACGATACAGCCCTTCTTCTTGGCCAATTAACCCGCATTGCAGATGCGCTTGAGCGCAAACATCCAATCGACATGGCACCTGACGCCTTGCCCAAAGCTGACGCTTATGTCTGGCATTCTGATATTCGCCAGCTTGTCACCGTTGCCAAGGTAAACCGGCTTGATATCGGGCTTCTAAAAGGGATCAACGAACAGCGTGATGATCTATTGTCGAACACAATGGGATTTGTTCAGGGCTTTCCGGCGAATAACGCATTGTTATGGGGTGCGCGTGGCACGGGTAAATCATCACTGGTCAAGGCGGTTCACGGCACGGTGATTGAGCGTGGGCATGACCTCGGCTTGGTTGAAATTCACCGTGAAGATATTGCAGATTTGCCATTCTTGATGGCGTTTTTGGCGCAAATTGACCGCCATTTCATCATTTTTTCGGATGATCTTGCCTTTGAAGGCGGCGAAAGCACCTACAAATCGTTAAAGGCGGCGCTTGAAGGCGGCATCGAAGGCCGGCCTGACAATATCGTTTTCTATGCCACATCGAACCGTCGGCATTTAATGCCACGGCAAATGATGGAGAATGAACGATCAACCGCGATTAATCCGTCTGAAACAACCGAAGAAACCGTCTCGCTGTCTGACCGGTTTGGTTTATGGATTGGATTCCATTCAATTGATCAGGATACATATCTGGAAATGATTGATGAATATGTCAAGTTTTACAATATCAAAGCAGATGGAATTGATATACGACATGAAGCATTGGCATGGTCGGTTGGTCGCGGTTCACGATCGGGTCGTGTTGCCTGGCAATTTATTACCGACCTTGCCGCGCGCACCAAAACATCATTGCGCCGCTAGATCGAATAGATGGCTTTTAGCGGTTAGGAAATCAGGCTTCGCGGATCAATGGGTTGCCGCGATTTTCTTATTTCAAAATGCAATTGTGGACTGTCGACGCGTCCTGACGTTCCAATTGTACCAATGGATTGACCGGCGGTAACAATTTCGCCCTCTTTGACACTGATATCACCAAGATGGGCATAGGCGGTGATAATGCCGCCATCATGCTTGACCAATACCAACTTGCCAAAGCTTTTGATATTGGCGCCAACAAAGGCGACACGGCCTTTTGCGGCGGCACCAACCGATGCGCCTTCGCTTGCGGCGATATTCACACCATCATTATGAACGCCGCGTTGTGACGGCCCAAATTCAGCAATGATTTCGCCCTGCACCGGCCAGGTAAAGCCAGAACTGCCAGCCAGCGATGGCGCGACAAAGCGTTTGCGCGGGGCTGCTGGAACACTGGTTTTTGTTGGCGTTGGCTGGGTAATATTCGTGCCGCTAACCCCATCTGGCAAGCCAACATCGAGAACCGAAAAATCAAGACTGTTCGGTAATTGCAGCATTTGTCCGTTTTTCAGTTCGAATGGCGGCGCCAGATTATTCAGCTGCGCCAGTTGATATTGACTAACAGCATAGCGTTGCGAGATGACATAGACCGAGTCGCCCGGACGCACGATATGGGTGCGGCGCGGAATAAGTTTAAGCGCCTGCCCTTCACGAAGATTATAAGGCGGCTGCAGGCCATTCGCCTCTATCACTGATTGCGGCGTCACCTGATAGCGCGTTGCCACGGCATATAATGTATCATTTGCCCGCACCTCAACCATCTTGCTTGGCGGAATGGGTTCAACCGGTTCGCGTAATGGCGCAACAACCAATGTAGCTGGTGTTGTTCGGTTCAGCGTTAAATTTGGCGCTTGGCAGGCCGCAAGCAGACTGGACACAGCAACAAACCCAACGGCCCAGGCATAGGATTTAAGACCGGCTTTGCATTTTTGCGGCATTTATTCACCCTCAATCAGTGGCACAAAGGTTACCGGCATCAAAGCGACGCGTTCAAACCCAGTTTCATGCCGTGTCACCACAACAAGCGATTGCGCTTTGCCGTGACCCTCTGGTGCGACCATGATGCCGCCAATTTTAAGCTGCTGCAACAAAATGTCGGGAATTTTATCACATCCGCATGTTAAAATGATCCGATCATATGGCGCAGCTTCGGGCCAGCCCTTTGATCCATCACCAAAACGAAAGCTAATATTTGATATGCGCAGGTCACGAAGCCGGTTTTCAGCATCGACAAGTAATGGACGAACACGTTCCATCGAATAGACGCGCCGGCATAAATGCGACAATATTGCTGCCTGATAGCCACTGCCGCATCCGATTTCAAGAACCAGCTCGCGCCCGCCTAGCTTCAAGGCTTCGGTCATTCGCGCTACAACATAGGGCTGGCTTATGGTTTGATCATAGGCGATGGGAAGCGAGGAATTTTCATAGGAATGATGGCGCAATGCTGGTGGTACAAATAATTCGCGCGGCACCGATTCTAACGCTGCCAAAACCCGCGAATCTAGAATGCCCAGACCGCGCAATGTCATGATCAACTGCGCTTTTTGGGGTTGGAAATCACCTGTCATAATGTGCCTATTTCGCCGCCACTATATCTAATATCGGCAATTGGCCAAGCATGTGATGCGAGGTTACATCCATCATGAGCGGGGTTAGCGAAATCCAGCCATCATCCAGCACGGCGCGGTCGCTTCCTTCGCTTGTTTCTGGATCGCTGTGCAAAGGACCAAGTCGGTAATGATTGGGCGCAGCGCCATTGATAACAACATCACCAAGCTTGTGCCGGTCAAGATGCGCCGGTTTAACGCCTTTTATGGTGACCGGGTCGGTTTTGGGGAAATTGACATTCATGACCGTGCGCGGCGGGATCCCGAGATCCAGAATATGGCGGATCACCTGTTCGCCATAAAGGCGGCTTGCGACATAATCAACAGGGTCTTCGCGGCCATGACGTTGCGACAGCGCGATTGCTGGTACGCCAAGCAATGACGCCTCCATGGCACCGGCAACCGTTCCCGAATAAAGAATATCATCGGCAACATTCATACCGTGATTAATGCCGGTAAGCACCAGATCAGGCGCATGATCAAGGATTTCAGCCATGCCAAAAATAATGCAGTCGCTTGGTGTTCCCGAACATCGATAGGTTTTTGGCGCTATTTCTTCGATCACAACATCGCGTCGAAGTGTGATTGATCGCGACGCCCCTGATCTGTTTTCACTTGGCGCAATGATCCAGATATCGTCACTTAATGCCGTCGCAATTTCACGCAGAATTGTGATTCCGATCGAATCAATGCCGTCATCATTGCTAATCAGAATGCGGCCAACAGGCTTATTGGATAGGGCTGCCATCAGGCCTTTGCCACCAACCGGTCGGTTCCCATATAGCTGTGCAGGACTTTTGGCAGAAGAATGCTACCATCATCTTGCTGACCATTTTCCAGAACAGCGATCAAGGTGCGGCCAACTGCCAACCCAGAGCCATTCAGGGTGTGCAAAAAGCGGGTCTCGCCTGTTTCAACATCGCGGAAACGCGCTTTCATGCGACGTGCCTGAAACGGCCCACAATTTGAGCAAGAGGAAATTTCGCGATACATACCGCGGCCTTCGTCCTGACCGGGCAACCACACTTCCAGATCATAGGTTTGCTGGGCGGAAAAACCGGTATCGCCACTGCATAGCTTTAGCACACGATATGGTAGTTCGAGTTTTTGCAAAATCGTTTCGGCGCAGGATGTCATGCGCTCAAGTTCATCAGCCGATTGATCGGGATGAACGATGGACACCATTTCCACCTTGGAAAACTGGTGTTGGCGGATCATGCCTCTGGTGTCACGGCCAGCCGATCCGGCTTCAGATCGGAAACATTGGGTATAGGCGGTCATCCGCAATGGCAGAACCGCGCTGTCAGTAATCTCATCAGCCACGATATTGGTCAGTGGCACTTCGGCAGTCGGTATCAGCCATTTATCGCCAGTGCGATAAAGATCTTCGGCAAATTTTGGCAATTGGCCAGTGCCGGTCATTGTTTGGCTATTCACCAAGGCTGGAGGCAAGGTCTCGACATAACCAAATTCACCTGTATGTGTGTCCAGCATAAAAGCGGCCAAGGCACGTTCCAAACGGGCCAGCTGGCCAGACAAAACAACAAAACGTGCGCCAGCCAATTTGGCACCAAGCGCAAAATCCATAAGCCCAAGCCCCTCACCCAATGCCACATGATCTTTTGGCATAAAGCTGAAGCTGGGAACATCTCCAATGGTGCGGATCAGTTGGTTCTGATCTTCATCATCGCCATCAGGCACCGACTCATCAAGAAGGTTTGGAAGCTCAAGAAGTCGTGACTCAAGGTTTTCGGCAAGGCTGGCTTCTTCGGTTTCAAGCGCTGGCATTTTGGTTTTGATGTCATTGACCTCGGCGATCAGGGCATCGGCATCGCCGCCTTTGGCCTTAAGGGCGCCAATTTCCTTTGATGCCTGATTGCGGCGCGATTGCATATCTTGGATCTGGGCCTGCAATGCGCGGCGATCACTATCTGTTTTCAGAATCTCGCCTGCCATAGGCGCAAGTTTGCGCCGCTTTAGGGCCGCATCAAAGGCTTCAGGATTTTCGCGGATAAAACGGATATCATGCATTTTTAACTCGGTTTGTTGGTCAGGTTTGGATCAGGATAGCTAGTCGCAAATTGCATGCCGACCGTCAAAATTGACCTGCGGCGCATAACTTTTGTTTTAACTATTATCGAATTCATTATTTTCAGGCGGGCTCATCAGCCTTGCCCCAAAAATAGATAATTCGTAGAGCAGGATAATCGGAACTGCCAATAGCAATTGTGAAATCACATCGGGTGGGGTCAGAACAGCAGCAACGACAAAGCTGATAACAATGGCTATTTTGCGCTTTTCGGCAAGGCCCTGATGCGTTACCAGCCCCGCGCGTGCCAGCAAAAGCAGAATAACCGGCAACTCAAAAGCAAGTCCAAAAGCAAAGATCAACCGCATCATCAGCGATAGATATTCACTGATACGCGGCTCGAGTTCAATTGCCAGCGCGCTATTATCACCAACCATCTCAAATGACACAAAGAATGCCCATGCCATTGGGGTGACGACATAATAAACCATCGCCGCACCAAGAGTGAACAGAACTGGTGTGGCAATCAAAAATGGCAAAAAGGCTTTGCGTTCGTTCTTGTAAAGCCCGGGCGCAATGAATTTCCAAAGCTGCATGCTGATAATCGGAAAGGTAATGCAAAGCGCGGTAAAAAAGCCAACTTTGATTTGCGTGAAAAACCCCTCATGAAGGGCAGTGAAAATCATCCGTCCACCACCTTTAGCATTCATGATTTCAGCCAGCGGCGCCTGTAAAAACACAAATACTTGATAGGCAATGCTGTTGCTTGTTGTGCCGGGCAAAGGGGCAACACTGATCAGGAATAAAAGCAAAAAGACGCCAAGGGCAATGCCAAGCCGGTTCCGCAGCTCGGTCAAATGGCCGATCAGTGTCATTCGGCCATCGGCCAACCCTGAATTATCTGCGTCTTGCTCTGCCATTGTGGCCTAGCTCCCCGTTTTCTTATTTGCGTCAGAAGATGCGTCTGTTGTGGCATCATCTGCCGGTGCTTGATTTATCACTTCGGCAAAGCCATCGCCGGTTGTCCCGGCCAGATTACGGATTTCGCCAACATCATCCTGCAAACCCGTCTCTGACGCAGATTTCTTTAAATCTTCAACCGAGTCTTTCAGATTTCCTGCAGGATCAATCGCATCGGCAACCCCGGCCAGATTGCCGCGCTTGACGTCTTCTAGCGTGCTCTTTAGGTCACCAAGTTCGGCGTCGTCGGCCATCGTCTGCATGCTGCGTGAAAACTCAGCCGCCATTGATCGCACCTGACGCATTACACGGGTAAAACCACGAAGCATCTTCGGAAGCTCCTTTGGGCCAACCACCATGATCAGCACAAAGGCAACAACCAAGAATTCCCAGCCGCCAATATCAAGCATTATCTGCTCCTAGCGCCTATTTCTTGGCGGCTTTTTTAGCAGGTGCTTTTTTGGCTGTGGCTTTTTTGGCTGCCGCTTTCTTTGGGGCCGCTTTTTTGGCTGCTGGCTTTTTGGCTGCCTTCGGCGCATCTTCGATGGCCTCGGCCTCTTCGCCAGCATCTTCTTCAGGCCCTTTCAGGCCTGTTTTAAAGTTGCGCAAGCCTTTGCCGAAATCACCCATGATCGCTGAAACTTTGCCTCTGCCACCAAAAAGTAGCAGAACAACCGCCAGAACAACAATCCAATGTAAAATACTGAATGTACCACCAAACATAGTTTAGGTCCTCATTTCCAATTCGTTTCGGCCATAGGAAAAACCAATGGCCTTGTTGCCCCCGCACTATAGACAGGGCTTTGGCTGTCTACAAGAAGTCGTTGGCAAAACCGGTACAGAAAAGTGACAAATATGTGAAAAAACCACTGACTTTAGGCCGTTATGGTTTAACTCCCAGTCTATTCAGCGCCATTTCCGGCGGCAAAAACAAATGCCTGTGCCGGATCAACGCGAACCCGAACCTGACTTCCAACTTCAATCGAGTTCAAACCGGGTATGCGCGCGTGAAGGTGAAGCACATCCCGCCCCGTTGGAACCGATAAATGGATCAGTGATGCGCGGCCTAACAAGCGCGACTCCATGACTTCGCCAACGACGCCATCATTGCCAGCATCAATCAAAAGCGCTTCATGCCGGATCACGACACTGGCCGCGCTGCCATCATTCAAGGTTTTTGGCGCGCTAAATTCGCCAAGCGCGGTAATGACCTTATCTTTGGCAACAATGCCTTCAATGCGATTTACTTCACCAAAAAATTCAGCAACAAAGGCGCTGCTTGGCTGGCAATATAGATTGACCGGACGGCCAGTTTGAACAACGTTACCATCGCGCAGAACAACAATTCGATCAGACATAAACATCGCCTCTTCGGCATCATGAGTCACCATCAGGGCTGCGGCATTCGAAGCTTTTAGAACATGCAGCATCTGGTCACGGATACGTTCGCGAAGGCGGCTATCAAGACCGGCATAAGGCTCATCGAGAAGGATAACCGATGGTTTTGGTGCAAGCGCGCGCGCCAAGGCAACGCGTTGTTGCTGGCCACCCGATAATTCATGCGGATACATATCGCTAAGATCGTCAATGCCAACCTCACCAAGCACGTCAAGCCCGCGCCTTGTCGCCGCACTGCCTTTTTCTGCAAGGCCAAAAACCACATTTTGCATCACGGTCATATGCGGAAATAGTGCGTAATCTTGAAACATATAGCCAATGCCGCGTTGTTCAGGTGGCTGGATGTAATCAGGAGACGAAATAACATCACCATGAAGGCTAATGCTGCCATGTTGCGGCTGTTCAAGCCCTGCTGCCAGCCGCAGCAAGGTTGTTTTACCGCATCCAGACGGCCCAAGTAGCGATACAACTTCGCCTGGTTGAACCTTAAAACTGACATCACGAACCGACAAGCTGCCGTTATAGGCATGCCGGATACGCTCAAATTCAAGCATGTTCATCTCCGTCATAACCGGCTTCTAGCAGTCCATCTTCCAGAAAATCGGCGTCACTGTCATCGTCGTCATCAAGATCATCAGTTTGCGGTGTATGATCCATTAAAGCGCCAAGGATCTGGCCTTTGCGAAGCAGGCCTGCTGCTTTCAAATCATCCATACCCGGCAAATCACCAACATCGGCAAGGCCGAAATGATCAAGAAAGGCTGGGCTGGTTCCCCATGTTAAGGGACGGCCCGGCGTGCGGCGACGGCCTCGTGGTTTGATCCAGCCAAGTTCAAGCAAAATATCCATGGTGCCTTTTGACAGGCTGATCCCGCGGATTTCTTCGATTTCGGCGCGTGTAATGGGCTGATGATAAGCGATGATTGCCAAAACTTCCAGCGCGGCGCGGGATAGCGGCCGCTCAACCTGTTTATGCTGGCTTAGCCGTTCGGCAATTTCGACTTTGGTACGAAAAGCCCAGCCATCGCCAACCTGACATAGTTCGACACCGCTTGTCGCATCATAACGCAAAGCAATTGTGGCAATCACTTCGGCAAGATCCATATTTTCTGGTAGATGCACAATAAGCTCGCGCTCGCGAATTGGCCGATCCGACGCAAAAATCAGGGCTTCAATTGTAGCGGCGCAATCTTGCAGCGGTGACAGCACACTCATCTTAGTCTCTAACCTTCATATATAGCGGCGCAAAATGATTGTCTTGGCGCAGTCTTAGCACGCCTTCGCGTGCCAATTCCAGTGATGCGACAAAATGAGACGCCGTTGCCGATCGCAAATCCATTGGTGATTGCAGGCCCGTGGGCAAGAAATGCTGCAAAACCGTCCAATTCGGGCTTGATCCAATCAGGTTACGCAACCTTTTTGCCGCCTCTTCAACCGAATAAAGCCGGGTTGAGGCAATGGTCAAGGTTTCAGCATCTTCGGTTGAGCGAATATCGCCATAGCACGATAACAGGTCATAAAGTGATGCTGTCCAGATCGGCTCGCTGGTATTGGCAAATTGTTCGGGTGCGCCGCGGGCAAATCGTTGCTGCCCCAGTTTGGGTCGTGATGACAAACGTTTGGCAGCTTGCTGCATGGCTTCGAGCCGCAAGAGCTGGTAGCGCAAGGCATCCGCCATATCGACCATTTCTTCGGCCTGTTCGGGTTCAGGATCAGGCAATAAAAGCCGTGATTTCAGATAGGCAAGCCACGCTGCCATCACCAAATAATCGGCAGCGATTTCCAGATCGAGTTCACGCACATTATTAACAAAGGTGAGATATTGTTCGGCAAGTGGCAAAATCGCGATTTTGGTCAAATCGACCTTTTGATCACGCGCCAGTTTCAACAATAAATCAATTGGCCCTTCAAACCCATCAAGATTAACGAAAAGCGCCAACTGCTTTGGCCGGTCTATGGGGCTTTCATCGGCGGTGAATGTGTCTTGGAGATCGGTCATAATCGCTTTAGTATGCCAGTTCACATTTTGCTTTGAGGTTTCGGGCTTGGCCTTGATTTATGGGCTTGGCGGCGTGTATTTGCGTAAAAAACAATCTTGACCCGACCGCCGCAAAACACTGCAAATCTTATCGGCGTCGGATCGTGGCAACGGGGCGCTGACAATTCGGTAGAAAATGCCGTTACTGCCAGTATCAACCAACATCGTTTCAAGATCGACATCTTTGAGGCGCGTTTTATGTTTTTGCGACAAAATTTCAGCCATTTCAGAGGCTTTTTCCGCATTACGAAACGCGGCAAGCTGGATCATATAAAGCGGCGCATCACCCTCAATCACAATCACTCGCTTCTTGATTTTTGATGCAGAGTCTTTATTGGCTTTGGCATCAGCAGGCTTGGCCGAAATCGGTTTGGTCTTATTTGCGCTAGCTGCTGTTTTAGTGGTGGTCTTTACCGCATCATCACCAGTCGCAGCTTTTGGCACGGGTTTTGTTTTTGGTAACGTCTCCTTAGCCGGTTCTTTGGCCGCCTCATCACCGCTATTAGCCATTTCTGTATCTTCGGATTCGGACTGGTCTTCGCCAGTATTTACGCGTGTTTCCAAAGGTGTTTTCTGTGCGGTTTCGGCTTCGGCAACGGGTGGTGGTTCAGGGCTTGGTGACGTTGGGCGAAGCGTTTCAGTCTGATCATCGGCTTTGCTGCCGCCTTTTAGAATATCAACAACAAGCAAATTTTGATGATCGACCACCTCACCTCCCGGATCCACAGGCTTTACCTTGATCGGCTCGTCAATGGCTTTAACCACGGTGATATCGGTAACGGTTTTTGAAATCAGGCTCGGCAGCAGGAAATAAGTTGCGCCGCCCACAATGGCAATGATGCTGGCAAGGATGGCAAACCACCCCCAATTTACGCCGCTAACCTGTTGGTCTTCATCGCTCATTTTGTTCTCTACATTTCTTCTAAGGCTTTAATTGATAACACATTTAAGCCGGTGCGAATAACGAAACTTGTTGCTTGAACAAGTTGCATTCGGGCGGCTGTTTTTGCCTCATCATCATCAAGGATAAAGCGCAATGACGGGGTTTCCCGACCTGCATTCCACAAGGAATGGAACCGGCTTGCAAGATCGACAAGATAAAAGGCGATGCGATGCGGCTCATGCGCGCTGGCGGCTGACTCAACCAGCTTTGGCCAGCCCACAAGCATCTTTACAACGGCCAGCTCGGCAGGGTCGGTAATCAGGTCAAGATTTGCCGTTTCGGGGATTGTCCGGTCTTTTTCAAATTGCCGAATAACCGAACAGGCGCGGGCATGCGCATATTGAACATAGAAAACCGGATTATCGCGTGATTGTTCGGTTACTTTTGCAAAATCAAAATCCAAAGTTTGATCATTGCGCCGCGTCAGCATGATAAAACGGATCACATCAGCGCCAACCGCCTCGATCACATCTTCAACCGTGACAAAGGTGCCAGCGCGTTTTGACATTTTTACCGGCTGTCCATTATCCAGTAAATTCACCAGCTGGCATAATTTGATATCAAGCATGTTTTGCATACCCGATAATGCGGTAACCGCCGCGGTCATGCGTTTGACATAGCCACCATGATCAGCGCCAAAAATATTGATCAAAGGGCCGCGGGTTCGTTCCAGCTTGTCAAGATGATAGGCAACATCGGCGGCAAAATACGTCCATGTGCCATCCGATTTTTGTAAAGGCCGATCAGTGTCATCACCAAATTCGCTGGCTTTGAAAAGCAATTGTTCGCGTGGTTCCCAATCTTCAGGCTCTTTGCCTTTTGGCGGCTGCAAAACACCCTGATAGAGATGGCCGTCTTGCTGCAATTTATCAATTGCCCGCTGAACCGCGCCCGAATTCACCAGCGCGCGTTCAGATGAAAACTGATCCATCTTGATGCCAAGTGCCAAAAGGTCGGTTTTGATCCCCTGCATAATGGCGTCAATCGCAAAGCTGCGCACGATTTCAAGCCATTCAGCCTCAGGCTTGTCAAGATAGAGTTCGCCGTCGCGGGCCGCCAGCGCTTGGCCAACATCTTTGAGATAAACTCCGGGATAGAGACCTGCCGGGATAGCGCCAATATCACGGCCAAGCGCCTCGCAATAGCGAAGATAGGTTGACCGCGCCAGAACATCGACCTGTCCACCAGCATCATTAATGTAATATTCGCGAGTGACTTTCCAGCCGCAAAATTCCATCAAACCGGCAAGCGCATCACCAATCACCGCACCGCGGGCATGGGCTGCATGTAATGGGCCGGTCGGGTTTGCCGACACAAATTCGACATTCACCGGTCCTCCTGCCCCGACATCGCTTTTGCCATAAGTCAGATTGGCGGCAAGAATATCGGCGATTTCGCGAGTCCACAGGCGAGATTCGATGGTTAGGTTCAAAAAGCCTGGGCCAGCAATATCAACGCTGATCACCCCGTCAATTTTTGCCAGTTCACCAGCAAATAAGGCGGCAAGATCACGCGGCGATTTACTCGCCTGTTTGGCAAGAACCATTGCCGCATTCGTGGCAAGATCGCCGTGGCTTTCATCGCGCGGTAATTCAAAGACAACACGGCTTGTATCAATATCGCCAGATAGTAAATCTGCGGTAACAAGCTGCGTGACGATGGTTTGAAATTCAACTTCAAAGAAGGAAAAAATATTCATTAATTCGGGTCTTTTCTCTATCCGCAAACGGGATCTATCGTAAAATGGGGCCAAGATCGAACAGGCGTTCATGTTCGATAATGGCATAGCGGTCAGTCATTGAGGCAATATAGTCGGCGATAATACGCGCCCGATCGGTATTTGTCATGTCACTCAAGGCTTTTCCACCACTAAATTGCCAGTCACTTGGCAATGTATTGGGTTCGGACATAAACAAATCAAACAGATCTGTCACCACCCGTTTTGCCTTACTTGTCATCCGGTTCACTTTATAGTGCCGCCACATGTTTTTGAACAGAAACCCGCGCAAGGATTCCAGATCAGCCGCCATGCCTGATGAAAAGCCGATAACCGGCATTTTATGATTGCGGATATCATCAGCATGCTTGGCCTGTAATGCCGCCAAATTATCCGTAGATACGCCAAGCATATCCTCGACAAACACCGAAATTAACCGACGCACCAATTCATGGGTGATGCGGCCCAATTCTAAATTGCCATGATTTTTTTCGATGTCTAAAAGCGCCTTTCCCACCTGTGGCAATGGCCGGATATCGTCAATGCTGAACAGGCCTGCACGAAGCGCATCGTCAAAATCATGCGAAAGATAGGCAATATCATCGGCCAGATTCGCCAGCTGCGCCTCGGCTGATGAATGGCGCTCTAGCTGTAAATCCATATCCTTATCAATGGCGATAATGGCTGGGCGAAGCGCGGTACGATTTTTTATGGCGCCATGATGCTTTACAACGCCTTCAAGGGTTTCCCATGACAGGTTCAACCCATCAAAACCGGCATAGCGCTGTTCAAGCTGGGTTAGAACCCGAACCGTTTGCTCATTATGGTCAAAACCGCCATGGTCGGCCATAAGCCGGTCAAGCGCTTCTTCGCCAGCATGGCCAAACGGCGTATGACCCAAATCATGAGCAAGCGCCACGGCTTCGGCCAGATCATCATTCAGCCCAAGCGCGCGTGCCATCGATCGTGCGATTTGCGCAACCTCAAGTGAATGGGTCAATCGCGTTCGGAAATAATCGCCCTCGTGATAGACAAAGACTTGGGTTTTATGTTTCAGCCGCCGAAATGCGCCTGAATGGATGATGCGGTCACGGTCGCGCTGAAACGGTGTGCGGCTGGTCGGGGATTGATGTTCCTGCTCGTCCAGAAAACGGCCCCGACTTGCCGGCCCATGACAGGCATAGACCGCGAGGGTACGATGTTCGATATTTGCAGTCACATTGCACCTGTTCATTAATATGCCTTGGCGGCGTCCCCACAAACCGATGGCTGGCGATGCCATTCGTGGTAAATGCTGCCCAGATTTCAGTCTAATGTAGGCGTTGCCGCAAAAAACCGCAATCGTCACGCAGGGCAATCAACAGGGTTTCTGCCTTGGCTTATCTGTTGACCTTGATTTGCGGTCAATCTGGGGCCATATTCAAACAAGTAAAAAGGCAATGACGCGCCTTTTGGGTCACCGTCCCGCAGGCAATCAGAAATAGGCAGTTAAATGAGCGAACATAGCAATCTGGAAACCAGCGCACCCACTGCGACACAGCCAAATGCTGGCGTGTTCGGCCTAAGCTTGTCAGCGGCTGAACGTATTACGCATATGCTGAGTGGTGAGCCCGAGGGTAGTTTTTTCCGCGTTGCGGTGCTTGGTGGTGGCTGTTCGGGCTTTCAATATGATTTCAGCATTGACCAAAAGCGCAATGATGATGATATCGTATTTACCGCGCATGGGGTGGATGTGGTTGTTGATGATATGTCGATCGAGCTAATTGACCATGCTGAATTGGACTATGTGCAAGATTTGATGGGATCATATTTTGCCGTGACCAATCCGAACGCAACCGCATCTTGCGGCTGCGGTACGTCTTTTTCTGTTTAACCATCATGCGTATTGCCAGTTGGAATGTGAATTCAATCAAGGCGCGGCTAGATATTGTCACCGGCTGGCTTGCCAGTGATACATGCGATGTGCTGCTGATTCAGGAAACAAAATCGCAGGATGTAAATTTCCCAATTGATGCGTTTCAGGCGATGGGGTGGCATGTCGCTATTCATGGCCAAAAAAGCTACAATGGTGTTGCGATTGCAAGCCGGTTTCCGTTGGAAGATGTGGTCATGGGGCTGGAAGGCGATGCCGAAGATGAACAGGCACGCTATATGGAAGCCACAATCAATGGTTTTCGGGTCGCAACGATTTATTTGCCGAATGGCAATCCGGCACCGGGCCCAAAATTTGACTATAAACTTGGCTGGATGGCGCGTCTCGAAGCGCGTGCCTTGGCTTTGCTAAATGATGAAAAGCCGGTGATCCTTGGTGGTGATTTTAACGTCATTCCCGATGATATTGATTGCTATGATCCTGCAGGCTGGGCTGGCGATGCCTTGACGAGACCAGAAAGCCGAAATGCGTTTCGCAGCCTTCTTCATAAAGGGTATGCTGATGCGCTTCGCAGCCTGAATCCGACTGGCGTTTTCTATAGCTATTGGGATTATCAAGCCGGAGCATGGCAGCGCGATCATGGCGTGCGGATTGACCATCTATTGCTATCACCAGAAGCGCTTGACCGACTTGAAGATGTTGGGATTGATCGGGCGCCGCGCGGGTTGGAAAAACCATCTGACCATACCCCGATATGGTGCCAGCTTCGCGCCTAGTTGCCAAAAATCACGATAGTGCCAACGAAAAAAGCCGGATCGAATTGATCCGGCTTTTTGGTTTTTTGGTGAGGCGTTAAATATCAGCATACATATGGGTTTCGGCTTTGCCGCCCGGGTGGGTCAAAGCGCCCTTCTCGGCTGAACCAACGGTTTGCGCATATTTCCAAATGGCACCAGCATTGTAATCGGTACCCCGCGGTTTCCATGCGGCCCGCCTCTTTGCTAGCTCGGCATCATCAAGGTCAACTTCAATCGTTCCTGTTTCGGCGTCAATGACGATGATGTCGCCATCTTGCAACAGGCCAATCGGCCCGCCAACTGCAGCCTCAGGCCCGACATGGCCAACACAAAAACCGCGGGTTGCGCCTGAAAAACGACCATCAGTGATCAAAGCAACCGTATCACCAGCGCCCTGTCCATAAAGAGCTGCCGTGGTCGCCAGCATTTCGCGCATGCCAGGCCCGCCTTTTGGCCCTTCATAGCGGATTACCAAAACATCACCTTCTTGATAGTCACGGCGTTCAACCGCAGCAAAAGCGTCTTCTTCACAATCAAAACAACGGGCTTTGCCGGTGAATTTCAGTGCTTTCATGCCAGCGACCTTAACGATGGCGCCTTCAGGAGCAAGATTGCCGCGAAGGCCAACAACGCCGCCAGTCGGTGACAATGGCGCATCGGTTGTACGAACAACATCCTGATTGGTGGGGAATGTTACATCGGCCAGATTTTCGGCAATGGTTTTGCCGGTCACGGTGATGCAATCACCATGCAGGAACCCGCCATCAAGCAGGGTTTTCATCAAAACCGGAACGCCGCCAATTTCAAACATGTCACGCGCCACATAACGCCCACCCGGTTTTAGATCGGCAATATATGGGGTTTTTTTGAAAATTTCGGCAACATCATGAAGATCGAAATCAATGCCGCATTCAGATGCCAAAGCTGGCAAATGCAAACCAGCATTAGTCGATCCACCAGATGCCGCCACAACGGTTGCCGCATTTTCAAAGGCTTTGCGGGTAAGAATATCCCGCGGACGAAGATTGGCCCGCACAAGATCCATCACGATACGGCCTGAATGATAGGCATATTCATCACGCGATTCATAAGGTGCTGGTGCGCCTGCTGATCCGGGAATGGCAAGGCCAATCGCCTCAGAAACACAAGCCATTGTATTGGCGGTAAACTGGCCGCCGCATGACCCTGCGCTTGGGCAGGCAACGCATTCAAGCTCGTGCAAATCTTCATCAGACATATTGCCCGCAGCATGCGCACCAACAGCTTCGAAAACATCCTGAACAGTGACGTCTTTGTCTTTGAACCGGCCTGGCAGGATTGAGCCGCCATACATAAAGACCGATGGTACATTTAAGCGCGCCATAGCCATCATCACGCCGGGAAGTGATTTGTCACAACCAGCAAGGCCAACAACAGCATCATAACAATGGCCGCGAACGGTCAGTTCAATCGAATCAGCAATCACTTCACGGCTAACCAACGATGATTTCATGCCTGCATGACCCATGGCGATGCCATCAGTTACCGTGATGGTGGTAAATTCACGAGGGGTGCCGGCATGTTCACGAACGCCGCGTTTGGCAGCCTGTGCCTGACGCGCAAGCGCAATGTTACATGGCGCGGCCTCATTCCAAGTTGAAACAACGCCAACAAGCGGCTGGTTGATTTCTTCTTCGGTCATGCCCATCGCATAGTAATAAGAACGATGTGGCGCCTTTTCAGGGCCGATCGAAACATGGCGGCTTGGCAGATTGCTTTTATCAATTGGCTTGATGCTATCAGGCATTTTAAACTCTCCTTTAACGTAACGGGCCGCAAGCGACCCGATCAAATGGCTGTTTTTGGCTTAACCAAGCCGTTTCAAGGCGGCGGTTAGGCCATTTAGGCGTGTATTTTCCTCGTCGAGACGGCGGCGGTTTTCAGCCACAACATCCTCGGGGGCTTTGGCAATAAAACCCGGATTATCGAGCTTTCTTGAAATTTTTTCAATTTCGGCGGTAACCCCACCAATTTCTTTATTGAGACGCGCAGCCTCGGCGGTCAAATCCAGAATATCAGCAAGAGGAAGACCGATTTCCATACCATCGATACTGCCGCGGGCGCTGCCTTTGGCAAAGCTGTCGACAGGGGCGATGCCGTCAAGGCGCGCCAAACGCAACAAGGCGGCTTTTTGGTTGTCGATGGCGCGTTGATGAAGGTCGGTTATACCGCGCAAATGCAAAACCGGCTTGGCCGATAATGGAACATTCATTTCAGCGCGAATATAGCGAATTTCGGTAATAAGCTGGATCAAGAACCGCAATTCAATAACCGCACTGCCCTCATCCGCCTTAACCGGCTCAGGCCATTGTGCGGCAATCAACAGATCATCGCTTGCAAAGATTTCACGGTTCAGTTCTTCAGTCAGGAACGGCATGAACGGGTGAAGCAGGCGCAATGTGCCTTCCAAAATGGTGCTGGCCGTGGCGCGTGTTTCAGCCGCGGCATTGGCATCATCATCGTTCAGGCTTGGTTTGATAAGCTCGACATACCAGTTGCAATAGGAATTCCAGATGAAATGATAAAGCGCGTCAGCAGCTTCGTTGAACCGGTAAAGCTCGATTGCTTTGGTGGTTTTTTCAATCGCATCACTATATTCAGACACGATCCATTTATTGATTGGCTCCTTGACGCTTGATAGATCAATTGCCGCCGATCCGGTACAGCCATTCATCTGCAAAAAGCGACAGGCATTCCATATTTTGGTGGTGAAGTTACGGTATCCTTCAAGCCGTGTTGTCGACATTTTGATGTCACGGCCCTGCGCGGCCATCGCCGCTAGGGTAAATCTTAGTGAATCGGCGCCATATTGATCGATAAGTTCCAAAGGATCGAGAACATTGCCCTTGGATTTCGACATTTTCTGGCCTTTTTCGTCGCGAACCAGCGCATGGATATAGACTTCGCGGAACGGCACTTCACCATCCATGAAATGCATGCCCATCATCATCATGCGGGCAACCCAGAAAAAGATGATATCAAAACCGGTAACAAGAACATCACCCGGGTAATAGCGTTTCAATTCAGCGGTATTATCTGGCCAGCCAAGTGTTGAAAAAGGCCATAGACCACTTGAAAACCATGTGTCCAAAACATCGTTGTCGCGGGTTAGTTCGACCGCCTTGCCATAATGTTTGCTTGCCGAAGCCACAGCCTCATCTTCATTTGCCTCGACAAAAACCTGCCCATCCGGCCCATACCATGCTGGGATTCTGTGACCCCACCAAAGCTGGCGCGAAATACACCAAGGCTGGATATTGCGCATCCATTCAAAATAGGTCTTGTTCCAGCGTTCAGGCACAAATTTCGTGCGCCCATCTTCAACCGCCTTGATCGCTGGCTGGGCCAGCTGTTCGGCATTTACATACCATTGATCCATAAGCCACGGTTCGATCACAACGCCCGAACGGTCGCCATGCGGCACCACATTATCTAGAATTTCTTCGCGTACCAGCATGCCTTCAGCGTCAAGATCTGCCAGAATCTGGCGGCGGGCATCATACCGGTCAAGCCCCTGATATTTTGTTGGAATTTCTGAAATTGATTCCATTGAGGCCGTTGCGGTCATCAAATTGATTAACGGCAAATCATGCCGACGGCCAACCTCGAAATCGTTGAAATCATGCGCTGGTGTGATTTTAACCGCGCCTGACCCTTTATCCATCTTGGCGTAATCATCGGCAATGATCGGGATTGGCCGGTTTGATAATGGCAGAATGGCCATTTTGCCAATCAGATGTTGATAGCGTTCATCTTCAGGATTAACCGCGACAGCACCATCGCCAAGCATCGTTTCAGGACGCGTTGTGGCAATAGAAATATATTCATTTTCAGTGCCTTCAATCCTGTATCTAATGTGCCACATTGAACTTTTCTGTTCAATCTGTTCGACCTCAAGATCGGAAATGGCCGTCATCAGCTTTGGATCCCAATTCACCAGACGCTTGTCACGGTAAATCAGCCCTTCACGATGCATTTGCACAAATGTTTTGATCACTGCAGCCGAAAGTCCGTCATCCATGGTAAAGCGTTCACGCTGCCAGTCAGCCGACGCCCCCAGGCGGCGAAGCTGTTTATGAATCATGCCGCCAGATTCGGCCTTCCATTCCCAGATCTTTTCGACAAAACCATCTCGCCCGAGATCACGGCGGTTGATGTTCTTTTCAGCAAGTTGACGTTCAACAACCATTTGCGTTGCAATGCCAGCATGATCAGTGCCCGGTTGCCACAATGCGTCGCGCCCAGCCATACGATGATAGCGGATCAGCAAATCTTGCAAGGTAAAGGTCAGCGCATGCCCCATATGCAGGCTGCCAGTCACATTTGGCGGTGGCATCATTATTGTATAGGGGGGTGCGGATGACTCAGGCGTACAGGCGAAATGACCACTGTCCAGCCATGTTTCATACCAGTTTGCTTCAATGGATTTCGGATCATAGGTTTTGGCTAAAGTTGGCTCGGTCATGGTTCCAGATGGGTCATTCTCAGTGGTTGGACGACAAAATATCAGGCTTGCCCGACAATCGTCATATGAAAAGGCTTTTGTCATCAAGGCCTGATGACGCGTTTATTCCGGTTTATCGACAGGTTTTGTACGACTTTGTGGTGTGGCTTGCAACGCATCTTCAACCAAATTAGCCATATTCTCGTCAAGCCAATGGTCAATTTTGGCATGAAGCCGCTGGCGAAGGCTAGATTTTAGATCATCAAGTGAATCAGAAGATGGCTGATTCTGGCTTTGTTGATCGCTTTCACCCGTTGGCGTTAGCTGAGACGATGCCTGTGTTTTGGCGGTTTTTCCGGCCTGATCTGACCCGCTGGCATTTTGCCAATGCACTTTGGATGGCACAACGCTAGGGTTCATCACGATCTCGCTAAGGTCAATGATATCAGGAAGGTCGCAAACGCCATAGTGACGATTACGGGGCGATGCTTCAGCTGCTGCAGCTGATATGTCAGGCGAACGCCATACCACATTTTCAAGCGGCATTAATTTGCGGGATGAAGACAATATTTTGCGCGGTGCGGATACCGCCCTTACGGTTTCAAACATTCCGGATAGGCCGCTGAAAATTACCATCTAGTCGGGGATCGGCCTGCGACCAAATGGGAATGAATTGTAAAATGGCGATTGTGGCGGCGGCATATCGGCAAGTTGCCCCAAAACATCGCCAAGCCCCATCTGTTCGGCGGTCAGGCTGCCAATCGCTGCTTTCAGACGAAAGGCGGCCAGAAGCTGATTATGTTCAGCCGAAACAAGGCTTAATTCGGCGTCATTCACGTCTTTTTCGGCATCCAGGAGATCAAGCGTTGTCTTTTGGCCGAATTGCGCTTC
>Ga0102812_10000148_pt1 | contig 49877 bp, 46 predicted proteins | sample ColrivemetaGS713_FD_79334 | JGI IMG/M metagenome (GOLD analysis project Ga0102812, IMG submission 79334) | Estuarine microbial communities from the Columbia River estuary - Flood tide ETM metaG S.713 | ecosystem: Environmental > Aquatic > Marine > Intertidal zone > Estuary | place: USA...
ACAGCAATACGCAAGTTGGGCGCACCCAGTAATGGGCGCGCAAAAGGGCACAGGTTCAGACCGACGACAAAGGCTTCCAGCCAAGCGCGAATATGCCCCTCGACTGTTGCGCGAACCGCTGGCGAAACCGCCGGCGTGGGCGCGGCTGGCATCACGCCATGATGGCCGGCAATTCCTTCTGCAGGGCCATTTTCTCTTTGGTGGCATCGCCGGTAAGGGCAAAGCCCAATAGCTTGCCGCTGCTGTCCCGAAACTCGGCCTTGACGTTGCTGCCGTCCACTTCAAACTGCCATTCACCGGCCGCATCCCGCGCCGGGGGGGCCACCACCACCGGGCAGGCCGGGGTTTTGATGGTCACGGGCATGGCCGGGTAGCTCACTTTGGTGGGCGTACCGGCCAGGGTCTGGCCAAGGGCGCGCGCGGCCGCCATCAATGGTGCCACATAGACCAGGACATGGCCGTTGACCTCGGCACAATCACCCATGGCAAACACATTGGGGGCGCTGGTTTCGAGCAGGGCATTGGTGACCACACCACGATTGGTAACAATACCGGACGCTTTGGCAAGCTCGGTGCGTGGGCGCACACCTACTGCAGAAACAACCAGGTCCGCTGCAATGGTCTCACCATTGTTGAGGCTGACGCTGACCCCTTGTGCAGCAAGGTTCACTGCGGTGACCAACGGGCCGAAGTGGAACCTGGCGCCTTTGGCCTCGAGTGCGGCCTGCACGGCCTTGCCAGCCGGCTCTGGCAACAAAGTGGGCAGGCAATAGGCCAGCGGATCAACCGCCTCTACTTCAAAGCCACCATTGATCAGGTCATTGGTAAACTCACAACCAATCAGGCCGCCACCGATAATGCAGACCTTCTTCACCTTGTTCTTGGCCACGGCGTTGCGGAAGTCATCGTAATCCAGCAGGTCATTCACCGAATAGACCAGTTCCTGGCCATCGCCCTCGATGGGTGGCCGAATAACCTCAGCGCCAACCGCCAGCACCAGCTTGCTGTAGTGAATGACCGTCTGGGCATCCCCGACCTTGATCAACTGCCCGGCGGTATCGATTTCACTCACATGGGTCATGGTCCACACACTGGCCTTGAGCATTCTCGCCATGCTGCCGGCATCCAGTTGTGCCAGGTCATTGGCGCTGTGATCCTTGGTGTAACCGGTGGACAGCATGGGCTTGGAGTAGGAGCGGCCATCATCGGAGGTGATCAGGATCAGCGGGGTCTCGCTGTCGTGCTTGCGAAACTCACGGGCCAGGCCATAACCTGCCAACCCCGTACCCAGGATAATGACCGGAGCGGTAACTGCGTCGGCCACTGGCTCCTGATGATGCGGGGTGGGGTCCACCGGCACCTCCTCCAGCAGCTCGAAGTCCTCCTTGCCGACTCCACAATCCGGGCACAGCCAGTCCTCGGGCACATCTTCCCACTTGGTGCCGGGAGCGATGCCATCATCGGGCCAGCCCTCCTTCTCGTCGTACACCAGGCCACAGACGATACATTCCCACTTGCTCATGTCACAACTCACTCTTGTTTGTACATTTATGCCGCGTCGGCGTACTTATCCAGCACGGCGGATTCATTGGGGAATCGCTGGCGGATACCGGGGCAGAGGTCAAAATTTTAGACGGATCACTATAGAGTTGTGTGAAAATTGTGCAAGGAATTTATCCCCCCGGAGCCACCTCGAGCCGGGTTGGTATGCTTGCAAGCACCGCCCCGATCAAGCATCCTCGCGGCTGCCGGCCATTGAGGTTTGCATCACCGTATTCCAGCCCAGGAGAGCACATCATCGCTGTGCCCATTGCCAGTAAAGCCCGTCGGGTAATCCGTGAACCGCGGTGGCGCCCGAGCAGGCAATTCACCACCAGCAGCCTGGACCCGCGCTGTCGGCCCTGGCTATTGGACGATGGTTCGCTGACCATCCGGCTGATCGAGCTGAGCGAAGGTGATTTCCAGGTGCAACGTCTCTACCAGGGCTGGCAGGTACCACTGCCCTCTGAAAGCCGTTTACTGGATGTTCCGCCACGACAACTCGCCCTGGTAAGGGAGGTCGGCCTGCTACTGGGGCAGCGCACGGTGGTATTCGCGCGCAGTGTTTTTCCCCTCTCCAGCCTGACCGGCGAGCTCTCTCACCTGCGCTATCTGCGCAATAAATCCCTGGGGGCGATTTTGTTCAGTCACCCGGGCATGCACCGCAGTCCATTTGAGCTGGCACTGCTACCCGGAAGCAGCGACTACCTGCCGAAACAGCTGCAACAGGCGACGCCGGCCTGGGGTCGACGCTCCCGATTCCGGATCGGGCGCAAGAGCCTGATGGTAAGCGAGGTATTTCTTGAGGGCTTCACCCCCTGGCCCGACGCCCTGCCAGTACATCGCAGCCAGCGCGGTAAAGTCGACGCTGCAATTGTGCCCCCAACCCAGTAAGCTTGTTGGTTCGCACACGCCTGAACCCGTTTCCATGGTAAGCAACCCAAAGCTCCCAGCACTGCTGCAGCTCATTCGCTTCGATAAGCCCATTGGCACCCTGCTGCTGCTGTGGCCGACCCTGTGGGCGTTGTGGATTGCGGCGCAAGGCGCACCGGACTACGACTTACTGATAATTTTCGTGCTGGGTACCTTTCTCACCCGCTCGGCCGGTTGCGTGATCAATGACCTGGCGGACCGCCACTGGGATGGCGACGTGGCGCGCACCAGCAATCGCCCGCTGGTAACCGGCTCAGTCACCCCCATGGAAGCGCGTATCCTGTTCGTGGTGCTGATGCTGTTGGCCTTTATCCTGGTGTTATTTACCAACCGGCTGACCATAATCCTGTCGATGGGCGCGGTGGTACTGGCCTCTACCTATCCGTTTATGAAACGCCATACCCACCTTCCACAGCTGGTGCTGGGCGCGGCTTTCTCATGGGGTATACCCATGGCTTTCGCCGCACAGTTGGGCGAGCTGCCGCCGGCGCTATGGCTGCTCTACCTTGGCAACCTGTTGTGGACCATGGCTTACGATACCAAATATGCGATGGTGGATCGGGACGATGACCTGAAGGCAGGCATCAAATCTACCGCCATTCTGTTCGGCCACCACGACCGGCTGATCGTGGCGGTATTGCAGCTACTGTGCCTGCTCTGCCTCTACCTGGCTGGGCAGGCATTCGCGCTGGGGGTTTATTATTACATCGCCCTGGCATTAAGCGCCGGCCTGTTCGGCTATCACCAGTACCTGATCCGCGAGCGTGACCGGGATGCCTGCTTCAAGGCCTTTTTACACAACAACTGGGTGGGCCTGGTGATTTTCCTGGGCATAGCCGCCAATTACAATATCGGACCAGCTTGGAACTGACGGCACACTTTCTGGGCAGTCTGGCAGACATTGGGGCGACCCAGTGGGATGCCATCACCGGTACTGACTACCCGTTTTTACGACACCACTTCCTGTATGGTCTCGAACAGACCGGCTGCACCACGGCGGAAACTGGCTGGCAGCCCTGCCACCTGGTATTGCACGATACCCGGGGCATAGTGGCAGTCCTGCCCCTGTACCTCAAATCCCACTCCTATGGTGAGTACGTGTTTGACTGGTCCTGGGCTGACGCCTGGCAGCGCCAGGGGCTTGAATATTATCCCAAGTTGCTGAGCGCAATCCCCTTTACGCCGGCCACCGGTCCGCGCTTGTGCCTGCGCAGCGATGTTGACAATGACAGCGCCCGGGAACAGGTCTGGCAAGCCGTGCTGGACGCTGTTCGCCAGTTTGCCAGCGCCCGCCAGCTTTCGTCCTGGCATGTACTGTTCCCGGAAGAGAGTGTGGCCATGCAGTTGCTAGCCGAGGGCATCCACCTGCGCACGGCGACCCAATTCCATTGGTTTAATCGCGACTATCGCAGCTTCGATGATTTCCTGGCGGATTTCACCAGCCGCAAACGCAAGAACCTGCGACGGGAGCGCCAGCGGGTCATTGAACAGGGACTGGAGTTGAGAACCCTCACTGGCAACGAAATCGGCACCCGGGAGTGGGAGCAGTTCTACCGCTTCTACCAGATGACCTACGCCAAGCGCAGCGGCCACGGCGGCTATCTCAATCGGGCCTTCTTCACCGAAACCGCGGCGGGGATGGGAGAACAGGTAGTCATGGTGCTGGCCTACCTGGAGGGCCAGGCAGTTGCCGGAGCCCTGTACTTTCGCTCCCGGGATACGCTGTACGGACGCTACTGGGGTTGCGAGCGGGAGTTTGACTGCCTGCACTTCGAGGCCTGCTATTACCAGGGTATCGAGTACTGTATTCGCCACGGCTTGAAACGTTTCGATCCGGGGGCGCAGGGCGAACATAAAATCCAGCGTGGCTTCCGCCCGGTGCGCACTTATTCCAACCACTGGATTGCCGACCCGGCGTTATCTGATGCAGTGGGAAACTTCACCCGCCAGGAGCTGCCCCACACCGAGGCTTATATGCGCGACGCCGCCAGCCTGCTGCCCTTTCGGGAGAGCTGACCGCGCATCAGGCCCGCCCGTGCTGCTTGTGCCAGACCAACAGCCGGTTATTTGCCGGCATGTCCTTGTCTGCCCGCAGCTTAAAGCCCGCCTGGGCGGCCAGCGTATCCACCGCTTCAAAATCGCGTATCGCACTGTCGGGATGCTGCTGGGCCAGCCATTGGTCGAAGCGGGCGTTACTGGCACTGGTGTACTGCCCGCCGTAGTTAAAAGGCCCGTATAGCGCCAGCACCACATCTTGCGATGCCCCTGAGTGCAAGGCTTCGAACAATTGCTCTACCGCAGTCCAGGCCATGATATGCAGGCTATTGGCACTAAACAGGGCATCGGGGACGGGCAGTGGCCAGGGCTGCTCTCGCACATCCAACTCCTGCTCAGGGAGCAGGTTCGTTCCACTATAGGCGGCGCACCGCGGATGCAATACGGCCAGATTGGAAGCCAGTTCAGTAGGCTGCCACTCCAGCCAGGGCATGTGGGCGGCAAAATGACAGGCATGCTGGCCGGTACCACTGGCTATTTCGAGCACCCGTCGGCGGTCAGCGAAGGTCTGCTGGAGTACCGCCAGGATCGGGGCCTTGTTATTTTCACAGGCCTGTGAGAACGGCAGCGTGTTCACGCCCTCCTCACGCTCGTAAACAGGGACATACGCGGCTATTTTGCAGCGGGTGGTGCATCGCGGGTAAATACCGGCTCGCGCGCCGTCGACTCCGCCTTGTTATAACGGTAGCCATCGGTTTTGAATTTCTTCAGCGCATCTGGCGAATTAAGTTCATTGTCGATGATAAAGCGCGCCATCTGGCCCCGGGCTTTCTTGGCATAAAAGCTGATGATCTTGTATTTGCCAGCCTTCAGGTCTTTAAACACCGGGGTGATAATTTCTGCATCCAGTGACCGCGGTTGAACAACGCGGAAATACTCGTTGGAGGCGAGGTTTACCAGCACCTCGGAGCCCGATTTGCGCAATTGCCGGTTGAGCTCCACGGTAATGCTGTCTCCCCAGAACTCGTAAAGATTGCGGCCACCGCGATTGGCGAACTTGACCCCCATTTCCAGTCGATAAGGCTGCATCAAGTCCAACGGTCGCAGCAGGCCGTACAGGCCGGACAAAATGCGCAAATGCCGCTGGGCAAAGTTCAGCTCGCTTGCGCCCAGCGTGTCGGCATCCAGGCCGGTATAGACATCACCCCGGAAAGCCAACAGTGCCTGCTTGGCGTTCTCCAGCGAAAACGGTGCGTTCCAGTTCATGAAGCGCTGGTGGTTGAGTTGGGCAATATTGTCACTCACCCCCATTAATTCACGCAGGTCATCGGGACTCAAGTGACGCGCGTCCTCCACCAGCTCGGCCGAGCGCTCGATAAAGCCCGGCTGAGTCGCTCTTTTGGTGGTGGGTGGCGTGTCAAAATCCAGGGTCTTGGCGGGAGAAATAACCGTCAACATGTTAAGGGTTCCGTGTTAAAAGCCAGGCGGAATTACTTTTCACCTCGGGGAAGTCGCTATGATACTCTGCGACACAATAATCAAAAAGACTTATCCGCCATGGTTGTACTGCGCGCCTGTGTGCACTACATCGATATATTTACTGAACATAGCGGCCGCCTGCTGGGCTGGCTGGCAGTGGCGATGGCGCTTGTCACCGCAGCGATCGTTTTTATGCGCTACGGTCTCAACATCGGCTCCATCGCCAGCCAGGAGGCCGTCACCTATATGCACGGCTGCCTGTTCATGCTCGGCGCGGCCTATACCCTCAAACACGATGCCCATGTGCGGGTTGATATCTTTTATCGTAACTTTGACCCCCGAACCAAAGCCTGGGTAAATGCGCTCGGGGGTATCGTATTCCTGCTGCCTCTATGCGTTTTTATCGGTCTGTCCAGTTGGGATTATGTTGCCGAATCCTGGGTTATACGGGAGAGCTCCCCGGAGCCCGGTGGAATCCCGGCAGTATTTCTGCTTAAAAGCCTGATACCGGTACTGGCAATCAAGCTGTTTCTGCAGGGCCTGGCCGAAATCCTGCGCAGCGCCCTGGTGCTGGTCGAGGAGCCGGCAGCGGACTGATGGAATATATTTCCCTGTACATGTTTCTCGCGGTTTGCCTGCTGCTCATGCTGGGTTACCCGGTGGCCTTTACCCTTGCGGGCACTGCCCTGGCCTTCGCCACTGGCGGTATCCTGGCCGGACACTTCGACCCGGGTTTCCTGGCTGCCCTGCCCGGCCGACTCTTCGGCACCATCAGCAATGACACCTTGATCGCCGTTCCGCTGTTTATCCTGATGGGGGTGATCCTGGAAAAGTCCCGGGTCGCTGAAGAATTACTGGGCAGTATGGCAAAATTATTCGGCAGCTTGCGCGGCGGCCTGGGGATATCGGTCATCGTGGTCGGTGCCCTGCTGGCAGCCAGCACCGGTATCGTCGGTGCCACGGTAGTCACCATGGGCCTGCTATCCCTGCCCAGTATGCTGCGTACCGGCTACAACCCAGCGCTCGCCGCAGGCACCATCTGTGCTACCGGTACGCTCGGCCAGATCATCCCGCCGTCCATTGCCCTGGTGCTGCTGGGCGATATCCTCTCCAATGCTTACCAGCGCGCTCAATTGAACATGAATATTTTCAACCCGAAGACCGTATCGGTTGGAGACCTGTTTGTCGGGGCGATAATCCCGGGCTTGCTGCTGGTGGGCATGTACATCCTCTACCTCGTGGTCTATGCCCATCTCAAACCTAATTCTGCACCGGCAGCCAAGGTGGAGCATGCCAGTGCCGGTGAAATCATGCGGGGCTTGTTGCCACCGCTGCTGCTGATCCTGGTGGTATTAGGCTCGATATTGTCCGGTGCAGCCACTCCCACCGAGGCCGCTGGCATCGGTGCGGTGGGCGCCCTCTTGCTGGCAATCGTCAAGCGCCAGATGAGCGTGGCCCGGCTCCATGAGGTCGGCATCAACACCCTGGAAGTCACCTGTATGGTGTTCATGATCCTGATTGGTGCGGCGGTGTTCTCACTGGTATTTCGCGGCTTCGGCGGCGAAGAACTGATCCACCATTTTTTCGAGTCCCTGCCGGGCGGGGTGGTCGCCGCGACCCTGGTGGTGATGCTGGTGATTTTCCTGCTGGGATTTATCCTGGATTTTATCGAGATTACCTTCGTGGTGGTGCCGATCGTGGGCCCTATCCTGTTGACCATGGGTGTCGATCCAATCTGGCTGGGCATCATGATTGCCATGAACCTGCAAACCTCGTTCCTCACCCCGCCTTTTGGTTTCGCGCTGTTTTACCTGCGCGGCGTGGCCCCACCTGAGCTGGCTACCGGCGCTATCTACCGCGGGGTAGTACCCTTTATAATCATCCAGCTGCTTGCCATGGCGGCCTTATGGTACTGGCCTGAGATGGCTACCGGTTTACCGGCCCTACTGAAAGACTGACCCTACAAACGGCGCTTGTCGCCCTAACCGCAACCCAGGCAGGTGAAGATAATGAGCGATATCGACAGCACACCCATCCCCCAGGGCGATCTGGCCCTGCAGACCGTCGCAATGCCCAAGGACACCAATGCCAACGGGGATATTTTTGGCGGCTGGCTACTGTCGCAGATGGATATCGCCGGCATGATCACGGCCAGCGAGGTGGCCCGGGGCCGGGTAGCGACCGTGGCTATCGACGGCATGGCGTTTCTTACCCCGGTGCACGTGGGGGCAGTGGTGTCCTGTTACTGTGATGTACTGGAGATTGGCCGCACTTCGATTCGGATCATGGTTGAGGTGTGGATCAACTCCCCCCATGACGGCGAACCGCTGAAAGTGACCGAGGGCGAATTCGTATTCGTGGCCATTGACCAGACCGGCCGCACCCGGGCCATCAATCCCTGATCATCTTTGGCCGGCGGGTTACTCGCTGGCGGCTTCGTCGATAACCACGTCCCTGGCATTGATGTAGGCCTGCTCGGATATATGGTGGTAGGCGCGCACACCGTCATAAAACGACTGGTAGGACTCGTACACCCTCGCTGCCATTGGGTCCTGCCCAATCAATTCCCGCATAACGTCTTGACTGGCCTTGTACAGCGCCAACAGCACATCGTCTGGCAAGCGCCGTAACTGGACGCCGTAATTGTCAACCAGGTCACGCAGCGCTGCGTTATTGCGCGCAGTAAATTCATCGAGCATATCCTGGTTGGCTGCCCGCGCGGCATAGGTGACCATCGCCTGTAAATCCGGCGGCAGAGCTTCAAAGGAATCCTTGTTAACGATCAGCTCCAGCATGGAGCCAGGCTCGTGCCAGCCGGGGTAGTAGTAATACTTTGCTACCTGGTGCAGCCCCAGGGCCAGGTCATTATAGGGCCCTACCCACTCAGTGGCGTCGATCACACCGGTCTGCAGGGAGGTATAAAGTTCGCTGCCTGAAATGCGCACCGCGCTGCCACCGGCAGCGGCAAACACTTCCCCGGCCAGGCCCGGGATACGCATTTTCAGACCCTTGAGATCCTCAACCGAGTTGATTTCCTTGTTAAACCAACCCGCCATCTGTACGCCGGTATTGCCTCCGGCAAAGGGAATAATATTCGAAGGTGCATAGGCCTCACGCCACAGTTCCAGGCCGCCCCCATAGTGGATCCAGGCATTCTGTTCCTGTGCGGTCAGGCCGAAGGGTATCGCCGTATAGAATACCGAAGCGGGAATCTTGCCTTTCCAGTAATAGGCGGCCCCATGGCCGGCATCTGCCACTCCCTGGGAAACCGCATCGAACACCTCGAACGCCGGGACAATCTCTCCGGCACCGTAGACATGCACCTGCAGGCGGCCGGCACTCATTTCATTCACATAGCGGGAAAAATTTTCTGCCGCTGAGCCCAGCCCCGGAAAATTTTTCGGCCAGGTGGTAACCATCTTCCAGCGAAACTGCTCGGTATCGGCAGCAGGTCCTTGAGCTTGTGGCTTGGCCTGGCCATCCGCGGCGCGTTCAGTGGCCCACAGCCCCAGCACCAGCACCAGCAGCGCCACCAGCAACAGGATAATCATTGGGGTAAACCGCTTTTCGAGGGATGCTGCCGCCATGTGGGTATCCGTCCTGTCTTATCGTTATTTTTGTGGTGCTTACATCAACTGGAGATTGGCATACTGCAGTACCAGCCACTTGCTACTGCCTTCGGTATCAAAATTAACTTCTACCCGGGCACTGGCGCCACGGCCCTCGAAGTTTAGCACGACGCCCTCTCCGAAAATCTGGTGGTACACCTGTTGACCCAGATGCAACTGGGTATCGGGCACCTGCGCCTGCATAACACTGCTCACCGGCCGGGTTATCGTGGTGTTGAGTCGCACTTCCTGTAACAACTCGGCGGGAATTTCCCTGATAAATCGCGATGGGGTATTGAAGCTTTCACTACCGTGCAAACGACGGCTCTCCGCGTAGGTGATCATCAGCTTTTGCATAGCCCGCGTAATACCGACGTAGCACAGGCGGCGCTCCTCCTCCAGCCGCCCGGGCTCTTCAAGCGACATGCGATGAGGAAACAGGTTCTCCTCCATGCCAGCCAGAAACACCAGCGGGAACTCCAGCCCCTTGGCAGAGTGCAGGGTCATCAGCTGAACGCTATCCTCATGCTCATCGGCCTGGGCATCGCCGGCATCAAGTGCAGCGTTGTCCAGGAACTGCTGCAATGGAGGGAGCTCATCGTCGGGGGCGACAAACTGCTTGGCAGCGCTGACCAGTTCCTCCAGGTTTTCCACCCGGGCCTGGCCCTTCTCACCTTTTTCCTTGCGGTGGAATTCAAGTAGCGTTGAGCCCTCAATAACAAGCTCAACGATGGCCTCGAGGCTGAGCTCGTCGCTACCCGAATCCAGTTCATTGATCAGTGTGGTGAATCCTTCGAGGGCGCCCAGCGCTCGCGCCGGCAGCAGTTTTTCCTCAATGACTACCGCGATCGACTGCCACAGGGATATCTCCCGGCTACGGGCGCAGTCGCGGAGAATATCCAGGGTCTTGCCGCCAATGCCACGGGCAGGTGTATTGATCACGCGCTCTACCGCCGCGTCATCGGTCCGATTCAACAACAGGCGCAGGTAGGCCAGGGCGTTGCGGATCTCCAGGCGCTCGTAGAAGCGCTGCCCACCATAGATACGATAGGGAACCAGCGCGCGAATCAGTGCCTCTTCCAGCACCCGCGACTGGGCATTGGAGCGATACAGTATGGCCACCGAGGCGCGGGTATTGCCCGACTCTGTCCAGTGCTCTATCTGCTCGACGATAAAGCGGGCCTCATCCTGCTCATTAAAACCGGCGTACAGGGTTATCGGTTCACCAGCCTCTCCATCGGTCCACAGCTCCTTGCCAAGACGCCCCTGGTTGAAGGCTATCACGCCATTGGCGGCACGCAGGATGGTCTGGCTGGAACGATAATTCTGCTCCAGCCGAACCGTGCGGGTGGTGGCAAAGTCCTGGGTAAAGCGCTGGATATTCTCGATCTTCGCCCCGCGCCAGCCGTAAATAGACTGGTCATCATCGCCAACGGCCACCACCGGAATATGCTTGCCCGCCAAAACCCGCAGCCAGGCATACTGGATGGTGTTGGTGTCCTGGAACTCATCAACCAGGATCTGCCGGAAACGGCCCTGGTAATGTTGCAGTACATCAGGTGCCTTCAACCACAACTCGTGGGCGCGCAGCAGCAACTCCGCAAAATCCACCATGCCACCGCGCTCACAGGCCACTTCGTAGGCGCGATAGACCTGCAGCATGGTCTGGGCAAACAAATCCCCTGGCGGGGCGTCGATATGGGCTGCACGCAGACCCTCGTCTTTCTGGGCGTTGATATACCATTGCGCCTGGCGTGGTGGCCAGCGCGAGTCATCCAGCTCCAGTTCACGACACACCCTCTTGACCAGGCGCAGCTGATCGTCACTGTCGAGGATCTGGAAGTTCTGGGGCAGACCGGCCTCTTTCCAGTGTGCTTTAAGCAGGCGGTGGGCAAGCCCGTGAAAAGTGCCCACCCACATCCCCTGGGAGGGTATCTCCAGCATCTCCTCAATACGGCTGCGCATTTCCCGGGCAGCCTTATTGGTAAAGGTTACTGCGAGAATTGACCAGGGCGAATAACCCTCGGCCCGAATCAACCATGCGATACGATGCACCAGTACCCGGGTTTTACCGCTGCCGGCACCCGCCAGCACCAGCATGTTCTGGCTTTCAGCAGCCACCGCATCGCGTTGCGCTTCATTCAGGGGGGAAAGAATATCTGATACATCCATCGGAGCATTTTAACCAATAAAACGCCACGGCACAGGCTGTTTCGCTCCAGCTGGCGGGGGTATTTGCCGCTCAGGTCTGATAATATCGAGCCAGTACCAGACTCCCGACAGGCTGCATCGACCTATGGCTAAAGATAACGACCCGGTAAAACCCTCATGGGATTCCCGCAAGCCGACCACCAGCGACTTTGACGAGGACGACTCGGGTATAACCCCGGCCGGCAGTCGCCGCAGGGAACCGGTATTCTCGAATTTCGATGAGTCCGAAGGCTACGAGGAGCCCGACCGGGATACCGATTACGCGGCCGCCTACGAGGATGAAGATGCAGAAGCCGATGAGCTGGACGATTTTGAAATCGATGAATCGAGCGCTGAAGGCGCTGCCGGTTGGCAGTTGGCCGGGAGCGAGCGCAAGTGGCAAGAACCTGATGACCCGGCCGGGAAATTTGACGCCAGCTCTTCCGCAGAACCTGATGAGGAAGAGCCGGAGGACGACGAGGGCTACGGGGACGATGAGGACTGGGATGACGAGGATGAGGATGGCGAAGACCGTTCTGACCTCGATGATGATATCCGCGGCGACAGTGACGATGACTGGGACGATCCCGACCAGGACGGCGATTTTTCGGAGGAGGTCGATGATAGCGAGGAAGATATGCACGGTTGGCCGCTAGGACTGATAGCAGTCGCACTGGTGGCGCTGCTGCTGCTGGCCGCAGGTGGTTATGGGGTGATTCAGCAGCGCTCGGCCATGCAGGAAGAAATTCTGGAGTTACAGGCCTCGCTGGCGACCGCAGCCAGCCCCGCAGAGGTGACCGCCAGCCGGGAGGCCCTGCGCGAAATGGAGCAGCGCAGCCGCGACCAGGTGGCCGAGATCCGGGTATTGAGCCAGGAAAATAGCCGCCTGAGTGACATGGTGACCGGCCTGGAAGCCCAGCTCAAGGCGCAGCAGGACGCTCTGGCGAAACCCGCCAAACCCACGCCAAAACCGGTAGAGCCCAAGCCAGTGGCAAAAGCACCAGCCAAAGCACCGGTAGCCAAAAGCAGTACCGCGGCAGCAACGGGCGACTGGTTTGTTAACTTCGGCTCCTACAACTCGCGCGCAGTCGCCCAGGAATGGGCAAATCGCCTGCAACCAGGAGCGGGCAAGGTTGTGGTAAGTAACGCCACCAAAGCGGGCGATACCTTTTACCGGGTGCGGGTCGTTGGACTCAGCACCCGCGACCAGGCGGAGGGCATATCACGTCAGCTGGAAGCCAAGTATGGGCTGCCCAAGCTCTGGGTAGGCCTTCAGTAGGCGGCATTTTGTGGAGCAGATCTTGGCAGCCGGTAAATGTCCTGTTAAGGTTTTCCAGCGCCGGTGCTCAGCTACCGGGCACTGTTCGTTGACCAAAAGGCAACTTTCCAAGCAGCTATCGACCAACCGAGAAGGGGTGGCACTATGAACAAACTGAAACTACCGGCGATTGCACTCGCCTTTGCCATGGGTAGTACCGCAAGCATTGCCCAGGAGTGTGTTGCCCCGACAGCCGTACCAACGGTTCCCGATGGCGCCACCTCCACTATGGAGCAGATGCTGGAGGGACAAAAAGCTGTCAAAGCGTTCCAGGCGGACAACATGGCCTACCTGCTGTGTATGGATCCCAAGCTCGCTGCCGCGCAGGAAGACATTGTCGCCGGTTCCGAGGAGGCCGTGGCTGCAGCCGAAAAACTGCAGGAGTCTTATAACGCAGCCGTTTCACGCGAAGAAGCATTGGCCAGCCAGTTCAACACCGCGATCCGCGAGTACAAGGCCGCCAACCCCGCGCCCACCCCCAAGTAAGCTCGCTTCAGGGCTCCCGGCCAGCCCGGGAGCCTTCTTGCGCTATAGCTCGGCAGGCTAAACCTGGTCCCGGCTCTTGTGCGCCAGGCTGTCGGCATTTGCCTCCCAGTTTTGTCCATCGAACTGAACCACCCGCACCTGGGCCGGCACGGTATCCAGGCAGTTCAGGTTGACGTCCATCCCGTCGGGGTTGGAGCGAGGGGTGTAGAACGGCTTGATCCCGCAGTGCCGGCAGAAGTAATGCTGTGCAACCCCGGTGTTGAAGGTATAGGTCGAAAGCTCGTGCTCGCCCTGCAGCAAGGTAAACTTTGAAAGGGGCACTATCAGGTGTAAAAAGCCGCTCTTACGGCAGATCGAGCAGTTGCACTGCTCCACTTCAACTGACTCAGGCGCCTCGACCTCAAAGCGGACAGCACCACAATGACAGCTACCGGTATATTTCATCAAGCTATCCCCTGGTCGAAGCGGCCAGTAACACCAGTACACCTAGCGCGGACTTGCTATAGGCCACCGAGACGATATACCCGACGGTAGCCAACGCAAGGCCAAAAGCGGTGAGCCGGATGGCCCGGGTTCTGCCAAACCGAAAAGCCACCATACCCAAGCCTATATAAAGCAACAACGCACAGATCTTGGCCACCAGCCAGTTCACCTGGAACGGATTAAGCTGCCACTGGAACAGCATAGCCAGGGCCGAACCCAGCAGCAGTGTATCGATAAGATGGGGGAACATCTTCGCGGGGCGGGATCGCAACCGCGGATTGGCGGTGGCCAGCCACCAACCGCGCAGGGTAAAGCCGCTGATTGAAAGGAAAGCACAGCAGATATGGGTGAGCTTGAGCCACTCGAATGGCATTACTCTACAGTGACGGATTTAGCCAGGTTGCGCGGCTTGTCGACATCGGTACCCTTTTCCACCGCCACGTGATACGCCAGCAGTTGCAGGGCCACCGTGTACACCATCGGCTTCAATACTTCCGGGCAATGGGGCATGGGTAGAACCGTGACCCGGGCATCATTCTCGAATCCGGATAAGCTATCGGCAAAGACATACAATTCACCGCCACGGGAGCGGACCTCTTCCAGGTTTGATTTGAGCTTTTCCAGCAGCTCGTCACTGGGGGCGACGGCAACGACCGGCATGTCATCATCCACCAGTGCCAGCGGTCCGTGCTTGAGTTCCCCGGCGGGATACGCCTCGGCGTGAATATAGGAAATTTCCTTCAACTTCAGCGCCCCCTCCATGGCAATCGGGTACTGTATGCCGCGGCCCAGGAACAGCGCGTGGCGCTTGGGAATAAAGGCCGGTGACAGGGCTTTAATGGCCGGGTCCAGCGCCAGGGTCTGTTGCACATAATCGGGCAGTTTTTGCAGGTCCAGGAGCAGGGACTCCTGACGCTCCTGGCTTAAGCCCCGCCGCTTGCCCAACACCACGGTCAGCAACAGCAGAGCCACCAGTTGGGTGGTAAAGGCCTTGGTTGAGGCAACCCCAATTTCAATGCCGGCCCGGGTGAGGAATACCAGGTCACACTCACGCACCAGCGAGCTGTTATCGACATTTGAAATCACCAGGCTGCCCAGGAACTCTCCGGGCTGGGCATTGCGCAGTGCCGCCAGGGTATCGGCGGTTTCCCCCGACTGGGAAATAATCACCAGCAAGGTGCCTTCATGCTGAACACGCTTGCGGTAGCGAAACTCGGAAGCCACTTCGACTTCACAGGGGATACCGGCTATTTCTTCCAGCCAATAGCGGGCCACCATGCCCGCGTGATAACTGGTACCACAGGCTACAATTTGTACGGTCTTTACCTGGTCAAACAGAGCTGCGGCATCGGCGCCAAAACTGTCGTCCAGCCGCTCATGGTCGGCGGCCGAACTGAAGGTCGCACCCAGGGCCTGCGGCTGCTCGTATATCTCTTTGAGCATGTAGTGGTCGAAATCACCTTTGTCGGCCACTTCCATAGCCTTGTCGATACGGGTCACGGGGCGCTCAACTGCAACACCGTTAACATCGTAAATCGCCAGGCTGGAGGGACTGATCTCTACCACATCTCCCTCTTCCAGATAGACAAAGCGGTCGGTTACCTGGCGCAGCGCCATCTGGTCAGAGGCCAGGAAGTTCTCCCCTATACCGACGCCAACAACCAGCGGGCTGCCCTTGCGGGCGCCAACGACTTGCTGGGGATGGGCCACATCAATGACTGCCAGGGCATAGGCACCGTGCAACCGCGGCACGACAGCCTGCATCGCCTGTAACAGTGTGAGGCCAGCCTGCAACTGCTGGTGCAGCAGATGCACCGCTACCTCGGTATCGGTGCCGGAAGAAAACTCATATCCGGCTAGCTGGAGTTGTTCGCGCAGCTCTTTATGGTTTTCGATAATGCCATTGTGCACCAGCGCAAGCCGCTGCCCGGAAATGTGGGGATGGGCATTGGTTCCCGACGGTTCGCCGTGGGTTGCCCAGCGGGTATGGGCAATGCCGGTACAGCCGAAATAGGGCTGCAGCGACTGCGCCATTTCCAGCTCCTTTACCTTGCCCTGCCGCTTGTGCATCTGCAGGTTGTGCTCGTTGTCGATCAGCGCCATACCCGCGGAGTCGTAACCCCGGTATTCCAGGCGACGCAGGCCTTCCAGCAAAATTTCTGATACTTCACGCCGCGTTGCCGCAGCCACGATGCCACACATACTTAATCCTTGCTCCCGGCTCTACCGGGGCGCTGCCAGCCCTGGATATTGCGCTGCTTGCTACGGCTCACCGCCAATTCCTTACTGCCCACTTCCCGGGTGATGGTCGAGCCGGCGCCGACAAAGCCGTCATCGCCAATAACCAGTGGCGCCACCAGGGTGCTGTTGGAGCCCACGAACACACCATCACCAATTTCAGTTTTGTGCTTATTGACACCATCATAGTTGCAGGTGATCGTGCCGGCACCGACATTCACCCCGGCGCCCATCTCGCAGTCGCCAATGTAACTGAGATGGCTCACCTTGCTGCCGTTGCCGATGTTCGCTTTCTTGGTCTCAACGAAATTGCCTATTTTGGCGCCCTCGGCCAGCACAGTGCCGGCACGAATGCGGGCGAAGGGTCCCACTGAGCAGTTGGCGCCAATTACCGCCTCCTGCACATGACTCATGGCGTGAATGGTCGCGCCACTCGCCACCGCAACATCGCTTAACACGCAATTCGGGCCAATGGTGACCCCGTCGCCAAGGCTGACCTCGCCCTCGAATACCACATTCACATCAATGCAGACATCGGCGCCGCATTCCAGGCTGCCCCTGACATCAAAACGATTGATATCAGCGATACTGACACCCTCGCGCATGAGCGCCCTGGCAACCCGTCGCTGGTACTCACGCTCTACCAGGTTCAGCTGTACCCGGTCGTTTACACCCTGAATTTCAATTTCTGAACCGGCCTGCGAAGAGGCCACCCTACGACCATCCGCGACTGCGAGGCTGATAAGGTCCGGGAGGTAGTATTCGCCCTGCTGGTTGTCATTACCGATCAGCGGCAGGTAGTGCAGGAAATCGCTGGCCGGTGCTGCCAGCACGCCGGAATTGATCTCGCAGATACGCCGTTGCTGTGCACTGGCATCGCGGTCCTCTACCACGCCGACCAGGTCACCTTGCTCATCACGCAAAATCCGCCCATAGCCACCGGGTTCGGCGACAATGGCGGTGAGCAGTGCAGGGGACTGTCGTGCCTGATCGACCAGTTTCTGCAGTGTCGACAGTTCAGTAAGTGGCACATCGCCATACAGCACCAACACGGTACTGTCCTTTGCCAGCGCCGGAAGCGCCTGCAGCACCGCGTGGCCCGTGCCCAGTTGCTGTTCCTGGATTACCCAGTTAAGAGCATAGCCGGCAAGCGCCTGCTCCACCTCTTCACTACCATGACCGATAAGGACATGGATAGCATGTGGCTCCAGCGCCAGCGCCGTATCTACCACATGCCCAAGCAGTGGTTTACCCGCCATCTTATGCAGCACCTTGGGCAGACGGGATTTCATCCGCGTACCACGACCAGCGGCCAGTATCACTACTTCCAGTTTCATAAGGATGTTCCAGCCTTCCCTGGGATGGGGTGAGTCACCAATATACCTGGCCAATAGTATTACGCTGAGCCAGCATTACAACGCCAGTCGACCTAATTGTGATGGGGTTATCACTGCACCGGGGAAATACCTGAACATATCGTTGCGAGCCGGGGGTAGATGGCAGGCCACTCCGGTACCGTCGAGATATCAACTCGCACAAAAAACCCCGGCTATACCGGGGTTTTCGAGGTTTGCTGAGGCCTGCGGTTCTGCTTAACCGCGCCCTGCCCGATTCCGCATTTTACGCAGGGTGGCCAACTGGGCAGCCGCTTCTGCCAACTGGGCCGAGGCGCGGCCGTAGTCGAAATCACCGCTTTGGTTAGCCAGGGCATGCTCGGCTTCCTTGCGAGCCTCTTCGGCGGCGGCCTCATCTACATCATGGGCCCGAATAGCCGTATCCGCCAGGATGGATACTACCCCGGGCTGCACTTCCAGGAAGCCGCCAGACACGTAGTAGACCTCTTCCTTACCATCCTGGGTGACGATACGCACAGGACCGGGCACCAGTGACGTCAGCAAGGGCGCGTGGCCGTAACTGACGCCAAGTTCACCCAGGTCGCCCGTTGCTACCAGTAATTCCACCAGCCCGGAAAAGATCTCTTCCTCTGCGCTGACGATGTCACAATGTATGGTCATTGGCATAGTTCGCCCCTCTGGCGTTCGACTGCTTTACAGCTTTTTGGCTTTCTCAACAGCTTCGTCAATGCTGCCAACCATATAGAACGCCTGCTCCGGCAGGTGATCGTACTCACCAGCCAGGATACCCTGGAAGCCAGCAATGGTTTCCTTCAACGATACATACTTGCCGGGAGAACCGGTGAAGATTTCTGCAACATGGAAAGGCTGGGACAGGAATCGTTCAATTTTACGGGCCCGGGCCACAGTCTGCTTATCTTCTTCTGAGAGTTCATCCATACCCAGGATCGCGATGATGTCCTTGAGCTCCTTGTAACGCTGCAATACCGTTTGTACGCCACGGGCAGTGTCATAGTGCTCAGTACCAATGATCAGCGGATCCAGCTGGCGTGAGGTAGAGTCCAGCGGGTCAACGGCCGGGTAAATACCCTTGGCAGCGATGTCACGGCTCAGTACCACGGTAGAGTCCAGGTGAGCGAAGGTGGTAGCCGGTGATGGATCGGTCAAGTCATCCGCCGGTACGTATACTGCCTGGATGGAAGTAATCGAGCCTACCTTGGTAGAGGTAATACGCTCCTGCAGTACGCCCATTTCTTCGGCCAGGGTGGGCTGGTAACCCACCGCAGAAGGCATACGCCCCAACAGCGCAGATACCTCAGTTCCCGCCAGGGTGTAACGATAAATGTTGTCAATGAACAACAGTACGTCACGACCCTCGTCACGGAATTTCTCTGCCATGGTCAAGCCAGTCAGGGCCACACGCAGGCGGTTGCCCGGGGGCTCATTCATCTGGCCATACACCATTGCAACCTTGGAGTTGCTGAAGTTCTCTACGTCCACTACTTTGGATTCCTGCATTTCAAAGTAGAAGTCGTTACCCTCACGAGTACGCTCACCTACACCGGCAAACACGGACAAACCGGAGTGCTCGGTGGCGATGTTGTTAATCAGTTCCATCATGTTTACGGTCTTGCCCACACCGGCACCACCGAACAGACCGACTTTACCGCCCTTGGCGAACGGACAAACCAGGTCGATAACCTTAATGCCGGTTTCCAGCAGCTCATCGGAGGCAGACAGCTCTTCGTAGGACGGCGCCTTACGGTGAATAGCGGCACGCTCTTTCTCACCGATGGGGCCACACTCATCGATCGGATTGCCCAGCACGTCCATGATTCGGCCCAGGGTCTCAATACCAACAGGGACAGAGATCGGCGCGCCGGTATTTTCTACCGCCAGGCCGCGACTAACGCCTTCAGATGCACCCATTGCAATCGCGCGAACCACGCCATCGCCCAGCTGCTGCTGTACTTCGAGGGTCAGGTTCCGCTCGGGTACCATCAATGCGTCGTAAACCTTCGGCACGCTGTCTCGCGGAAATTCCACGTCGATAACGGCGCCGATAATTTGTACGATTCGTCCGCTGCTCATGTTCGGATCCTCTAGATCAAAGTTCAATTCTGCCTGGGCGGGAGTGCCTGCACTATTGCGAGCATCTGCACCCAAATTCTTGTTCATACCGCTACAAATACTGTTTACTAACTGATTGCCGCGGCACCACTGACAATTTCTGACAGCTCCTGGGTGATCGCTGCCTGACGCGCCTTGTTGTAAATCAACTGCAGGTCTTCTATCAGGTCACCGGCGTTATCGGTGGCATTCTTCATCGCCAACATCCGCGCGGCCTGTTCACAGGCGACATTTTCCACAACCGCCTGGTATACCTGCGATTCGATATAACGGGTTAACAGTCCTTCCAGCAATTCTTTGGCATCGGGCTCGTAGATATAATCCCAGTGATGCTTCATCTCCTGGCCTTCATCGGCTTCCAGGGGTAACAGCTGTTCGACGCCAGGTTGCTGGGTCATGGTGTTTACAAACTGATTACTCACCAGGAACAGACGATCAATTTTGCCGTGCTCGTAGGCATCCAGCATGGTTTTCACCGCACCGATCAGGTCTGCAAGCGCAGGCGCTTCACCCAGATCGCGCACTGCCGCAGTGATATTCCCGCCGTAGCTGTTAAAGAAGGCCGCGGCCTTGGCGCCAATCAGTGACAGTTCAATATCAACGCCCTGATCGGCCCACTCTTTCATGGAGCGCACGGTGCGCTTGAACAGGTTGATGTTCAAACCGCCACACAGGCCACGATCAGTTGACACCACAATGTAGCCAACACGGCGGATTTCCCGCTCCTGCATATACATATGCTTGTATTCAGGGGCGGCATTGGCGATATGGCCTACCACTGAGCGCATACGGCGCGCATACGGCTTACCGACGTGCATCCGCTCCTGAGCCTTGCGCATTTTGCTCGCAGCCACCATTTCCATGGCGCTGGTGATCTTTTGCGTGCTCTGGATGCTCGAGATCTTGGTGCGTATTTCTTTTCCGGCTGCCATTTACTGGTCCTCGGCTCTACCAGGTCTGGGTGGCTTTGAACTTCTCGATCGCGGCCTTGAACGTGGTCTCGATCTCGTCGTTATAGTCACCCGTTGCCACGATAGTCTTCATGATTTCGCCGTGCTCGGCGTGCATATAGGACAGCAGTGCCAGCTCAAAGTCACCGATCTTATTGATCTCGACATCGCTGAGATAGCCTTCGTTGGCGGCATACAGCATGACACCCATTTCCGCGGTGCTTTGCGGGGAGTACTGCTTCTGCTTCATCAATTCAGTTACGCGCTCACCGTGATTGAGCTGGGCCTTGGTGGCCTCGTCGAGGTCGGAAGCAAACTGGGAGAAAGCCGCCAGTTCGCGATACTGGGCAAGCGCGGTCCGAATACCACCTGACAATTTCTTCATGATCTTGGTCTGGGCCGCGCCACCAACCCGGGATACCGAGATACCGGCATTCATTGCCGGGCGGATGCCTGAGTTGAACATATCAGCTTCCAGGAAGATCTGGCCGTCGGTAATAGAAATCACGTTGGTAGGTACGAAGGCAGATACGTCACCTGCCTGGGTCTCAATGACCGGCAGTGCGGTTAACGACCCGGTCTTGCCTTTCACTTCACCCTTGGTGAAGTCTTCCACGTATTTCGCATTTACCCGGGCAGCGCGCTCAAGCAGACGTGAGTGCAAATAGAATACGTCACCGGGATAGGCTTCACGACCCGGGGGACGACGCAGCAGCAAAGAGATCTGGCGATAAGCCCAGGCCTGCTTGGTCAGGTCATCGTAAATGATCAGGGCATCTTCGCCGCGGTCACGGTAGTACTCGCCCATGGTGCAACCTGCAAAAGGTGCCAGGAACTGCATGGCCGCAGGGTCAGAGGCGGTCGCAGCAACGATAATAGTGTGCTCCATGGCGCCATGCTCTTCGAGCTTGCGCACCACCGCGGCAACCGAGGATGCCTTCTGGCCGATGGCCACGTAGATACACTTAATGCCTGAGCCTTTCTGGTTGATGATAGCGTCAACCGCGATCGCAGTCTTACCAATCTGGCGGTCGCCAATGATCAATTCCCGCTGGCCGCGGCCGATGGGCACCATCGCGTCGATAGCTTTCAGACCGATCTGAACGGGCTGGTCAACTGACTGGCGAGCAATTACCCCCGGGGCAACTTTTTCCAGGGCATCCGTCATTGCGGCATTGACCGGGCCTTTGCCATCAATCGGCGAACCCAGTGCGTCAACCACACGGCCCTGCAGTTCAGGGCCTACCGGCACTTCCAGGATGCGCCCGGTACAACGACAGGACTGGCCTTCGGCCAGGCTCTTGTAGTCGCCCAGGATAACGGCACCCACGGAGTCGCGCTCCAGGTTGAGGGCCATTCCGTAAACGCCGCCCTCAAATTCAATCATCTCACCGTACATCACATCGGCAAGGCCGTGGATGCGAATAATACCGTCGGTAACCGATACCACGGTACCTTCGTTACGAGCTTCGCTGCTGACATCAAGTTGATCGATGCGCTGCTTGATAATCTCGCTTATCTCTGATGGATTCAGTTGCTGCATGCTCTGTTCCTCAATCCTACGAATTCAATGCTTCAGCCAGCTTGTTCAGCCTGCCGCGCACGGAGCCATCGATCACCAGATCGCCGGCCCTGATTAATACACCACCGAGCAGCGTGCTGTCGGTAGATGTGCGAACTTTCACCTGGCGCTCAAGCTTTTTGCCCAGCGCTTCTGCCAATTTGTCGCGGGCTGCATCGGCCAGGTCAAATGCCGAGACAACTTCCACATCAACAGATTTTTCCTGGTTTGCCTTGTACTGCTCAAACAGGCTGCTGATTTCAGGCAACAAGGCCAGGCGCTTGTTAGAGGCGAGTACCGCGATAAAATTGCCGGCCTGCGCATCCAGCGCTTCACCGCACACGTCGGTGAGCGTGCGCGCCTGTTGCTCCGCAGTTAACGAAGGATTACCCAGCACGCTCTGCATGCTCTCATCGAGTGTTACCGCAGCGGCTGTCGCCAACTGCTGGGCCCATTGTGACAATTCTTTCTTGTCACGGGCGTACTCGAAAGCTGCTTTCGCATAGGGGCGCGCTAATGTGCTTAATTCAGCCATGGCTTCCTCGCGTTATAGCTCTGCAGCCAGTTTATCGACCAGGTCAGCGTGCGCCTTATGGTCGATAGCGGCGCCCAGTACTTTTTCAGCACCGGCCAATGACAGAGCCGCCACCTGCCCACGAAGTTGTTCTCGTGCGCGGTTGGTTTCCTGCTCTATCTCTGCCTGCGCAGCGGTTTTGACCCTTTCGGCCTCAACCAGCGCGGCCTGTTTCGCCTCCTCCACCAGTTGGTTACCGCGCTTGTTAGCAGCATCGACAATGCCGGCCGCTTCAACTTTGGCTTCCTTCAGGCGTTCAACCGCCTTCTCCTGGGCCAATTCAAGGTCGTGGCTGGCACGATCCGCTGCGGCCAGGCCGTCAGCGATCTTGGCTTCGCGCTCCCGCATGGCGGCAATGATCGGCGGCCACACAAACTTCATGCAGAACACGACAAAGCAAACAAACGCGAGCATCTGTCCGATAAGCGTAAGGTTAATATTCACGCCTTGCTCCTCACAGGTAATTGCGGGCCGCTAATACCGCGGCCCCTTTTCCGATCGCCTTGATTAACCGGCGACAACGAAGATCAGGTACATAGCGATACCAACACCGATAATGGGGATCGCGTCTACCAGGCCAGCGCCCAGGAAGAAGGTCACCTGCAGCTTCGGAGCCAGCTCAGGCTGGCGCGCAGATCCTTCGATCAACTTGCCGCCCAGCAGGCCAACACCGATCGCGGCGCCCAAACCACCCAAACCCATCATGATGGCGGCAGCAACGTAGATTAATTCCATGATTTTCTCCTAGCGTTAATAACCAAAGTTAAAGTGAATTAATGATCTTCATGAGCCATGCTGAGATACACGATCGTCAACACCATGAAAATAAATGCCTGCAGGGTAATTACCAGAATGTGGAAAATTGCCCAGCCAACCTGTAACAGTCCCGCGGGTACCATCCAGGCCAGACCCGCACTGAACAGCGCGGCGATCAGGATAAAGATCATCTCTCCGGCATACATATTGCCGAAGAGTCGCAGGCCCAGCGAGAATGGCTTGGCCAGCAGACCAACCACTTCCATGAACAGGTTTATCGGAATAAACAGGAAGTGATTGAATGGGTTCATGGTCAGTTCGCGGACAAAGCCGAAGCCCTTGACCTTGATCGAGTAATACAGCATCAGTACGAACACGCCCACCGCCATACCCATGGTGATATTCGGGTCTGTGGACGGTACAATTTTCTGGAAATGCACGCCGGCAAGGCTAAGCAGCGCAGGCACCAGGTCGACTGGCAGCAGATCCATAAGATTCATCAGGAACACCCAGACAAAAATCGTCAGTGCCAGTGGCGCAACCATCGGGTTGTGGCCGTGGAAGGTGTCGCGTACGGTGTTGTCGACGAACTCGACAACCATTTCTATCGCATTCACCGCACCACTGGGCACGCCGGCCTCAGCTTTCTTGGCAACACGGCGGAACAACCAGCAAAACAGTATACCCAGGCCGATAGACCACATCATGGAATCGACATGAATGGCGTTAAAGCCCATCGCCGCGGCTTCTTCTCCGCCATGGGCCATTACCCACGCCCCGCCGTCGGCAATAATGGAACCGTCTTCCCTTTCAAAACCCCCGGGCAGCTTGCCATAGGTAAGATTCGTCAGGTGGTGGACAATATATTCAGAAATTGTCTGTGTTTCGCCAGCCATCTATCCAACTCTTGTGTCTGTGCATTGTGGCCAGCTGTTACCGCAGCAACAGCCAGCTTCCTGTAATTTGTATGGCCAGCATCACCAGGTAGCCGGCGAACACTGCCAGGCCATCTATGGGCCGCAACGTGGCAAACACCACGGCGAAGCCGGCAACACTGAGCAAAAACTTCCCCATTTCTCCAGCATAGCTGGAGTGGGCTATAGCCCTGGCGGATTTAGCACCGCGCCATCTGAACGCGAGGGTAGCAAAATATGCCTGCGGTAATACCGCGATCAATCCCCCGCTGAGTACCGAGTAGGCAACGACCTCATCGGACGCCAGCAACATCAGGCACAGCGGGCCGAGAACCCCCAATTGCACCAAGGTGATGCGATGAACCGGAGGTCGCGCTATCTTAGCGCCGGACATCAGCGCCTCGCGATACTCTTTGCAGCGATGACCTCACGGACCTTGGCATAGACCCCACGGGTTCCATCCTCGATTCGGGCGCGCATTATAGGGGGATTAAATGGTGGGTTCAACCAACATATAACTGGTATCGACCACGGGAATACCCGATTGACTGGACACCGCATCGGCTGTTCGCAGGCCCTTGGCCAGACCATTGCACGCCAGCCCCTCATCTAGTGGCCGATCGCCCGGGGGGCACCATATCCTGTGTGGTCGTCGTCTATTTAATGTGACTCAGAATTCCGTCCAGTTCGTCCAGGCTGCTATAGGTCAACACCAGCTTGCCCTTGCCTCCAGAGCCATGCTGGATACTGACCCGGGTACCGAGCCGCTGGGACAGGTCGTCCTGTAGATGGCGAATATTCGGGTCAATACGCGGTTGCTCCGGTGCGGGCTTGTCCTTGTCGGACAGCAGCTTGCGTACCAATGCCTCAGTCTGGCGCACTGACAGCCCCCTGGCCACCACCGTGCGAGCGGCGTGAGATTGATCGCTTGCTTCCAGCGCCAACAGGGCGCGGGCGTGCCCCATTTCTATATCGCCATGCTCCACCAGCCGGCGAACATCATCCTGCAGGCTCATCAACCGCAGCAGGTTGGCCACCGTGGATCGGGATTTACCGATCGCATTGGCCACCTCCTGCTGGGTGAGCTCAAATTCCTGCTGCAGTCGATGCAGGGCCATGGCTTCTTCAATGGGATTCAGGTCCTCGCGCTGGATGTTCTCGATCAGGGCCATGGCAATGGCAGCATCGTCGGGTACATCGCGGATCACCACGGGAATCACATCGAGCCCCGCCAATTGCGTGGCGCGCCAGCGGCGCTCACCAGCGATAATTTCGTAGCGCTCCCCTGCGATAGGGCGCACCACAATGGGCTGCATGACCCCCTGGGACTTGATACTGTTGGCCAGCTCCTGCAGGGATTCAGGTTCAATATCTCGACGGGGCTGGTACTTGCCTCGCTGGATCAGGTCTACCGGCAGCTCCCTGAGGGTTTTGTCCTGATTGTCCGGGCCGCCGGCAGCCGCACTACTGCGCTCGACGTTGCTGCTGGCGCCCAGTAATGCGTCAAGGCCGCGGCCCAAACCTCGCTTTTTTACTGACATCCGCTTCTCCGTCTACCTGGCTGCCAACACATGGTCTGCCCGCATCGCTGCCAGCTTTTCCTCGCGCCGGATAATTTCCCCGGCCAGGGCCATGTAGGCCTTGGACCCACGGGAATACTTGTCAAAATACATCGCGGGCAGGCCATAACTGGGGGCCTCGGCCAGCCGCACATTGCGCGGCACCACCGTACGGTACACTTTTTCCCCAAAATGGCTGTGCAATTGCGCGGACACTTCATTGGTAAGGCTGTTGCGCGGATCGTACATGGTGCGCAGGATGCCCTCGATCTGTAATTCAGGGTTGGCAGTTTCCCCGATCCGCCCAATGGTGCTGACCAGGGCCGATAAACCCTCCAGGGCAAAATACTCGCACTGCATGGCAATAATGACGCCGTCAGCAGCAACCAGGGCGTTCACGGTCAGCATATTGAGCGAAGGGGGGCAGTCGATCAGGATGTAGTCGTAGCTGGCGGCAACTTGCGCCAACGCCAGCCGCAGGCGACGCTCCTTGTGCTCCAGATCCAGCAGCTCCACCTCAGCGGCAGTCAGGTCGCCGTTGGCGGGTAGGACATCAAAAGCACTTTCGCCGGTATGCTGCGCCACCTGGTGAACAGGGGTGCCATGCACCAGCACATCGTACACACTGAGCTCCACCGCGTGCTTGTCGACGCCACTGCCCATGGTGGCATTACCCTGTGGATCAAGGTCCACCAGCAGGACACGCTTCTTCATGGCAGCCAGTGAGGCAGCAAGATTGACACAGGTGGTGGTCTTGCCGACGCCTCCCTTCTGGTTCGCAATAGCGATAATTCTAGCCACGGTACCTGCCTATGGTGCTGAGTTCCAAGCCTTGTCTCCTTAACGAAGCGACATTTCAACCAGGTGCCGCTGCTCATCAAGCCCCGGCACCACTATTTCATGCACTGCAAGCAGCTTACACTGTGCGTCCACTGCTGCCAGCTCTGCCCCTGGATAGGCGCCCTTCATAGCGAAAAATCGCCCCCCCGGGGCCAACAACTGCCGGCAGCCGGCGACCATGTCCTGCAGTGAGGCAAATGCCCTGGACAACACCGCGTCATAGGCCTGTGGCGGCTGGAAAGACTCCACGCGCTGATGATGCACTCGCATACTATCCAAGCGCAGGTCAGTTTTCACCTGAAAAAGGAAGCGGGTCTTCTTGCCGTTACTGTCCAGCAGGTCTATTTCCCTGCCGGGATCGAGAATACTCAGGGGAACGCCGGGCAAGCCGGCGCCGGTGCCCACGTCCACCAGTCTTTGCCCCTTTATAAAGGGTGCAATCGCCAGACTGTCCAGCAGGTGGCGGGTAACCATCTGTGCCGGGTCACGAATAGCCGTCAGATTGTAAGCGCGATTCCACTTAACCAGTAGCGCCAGGTAGTCCAACAGCCGCTGCTCCCGCTCGGGATCCGGGTCCAGGCCGAGCGCCTGCCAGCCCCGGTGCAATTGCGCGGCTAACTGCTCTTCAGGAAAAGACCGAGTGTCCAACTCAGGCCGGGTTGCTGTGGCTGGCCACGGCGACAGCTGGCTCGAAAGCGCCCTCCTCGCCAAGGCGCAGGGCGCCGCGTTTGCGCAGATAAATCAGCAAGAGGGAAATAGCCGCCGGGGTAACCCCGGGGATACGACCGGCCCGGGCCAGGGTTTCCGGGCGCGCTGCCACCAGTTTCTGGCGGACCTCGTTGGACAGGCCATCAACTGTCTCATAGTCCAGGTCGGCAGGCAGGGCAATATTCTCGTAGCGATGCAGGCGATCGATGTCCTCCTGCTGCCGGTCAATATAGCCCGCGTACTTCGACTGGATAGTGACCTGCTCCGCAGCCTGGGCGTCGGCACAGGGCTCACCCTTTAGACTGGCTACATCTGCGTACTCAAGCTCCGGCCGCTTGAGCAGGTCCGCCAGCGAGTACTCCCGGGTGATCGGGTTTTTCAACTTTCCAGCCAGGGCTGCAGCCTGTGCCGTGCCGGGATGGATCCAGGTACTGGCCAGACGTTCGCTTTCACGCCCGATGGCCTCGCGCTTTTGTTCAAAGCGCTGCCAGCGCTTATCGTCCACCAGTCCCAGTGCGCGGCCCTGCTCAGTCAGGCGCAAATCGGCGTTGTCTTCGCGCAACAACAATCGGTACTCCGCCCGCGAGGTGAACATCCGGTAGGGCTCCGCGGTACCCATGGTGATCAGGTCGTCCACTAGCACGCCGATGTAGGCCTCGTCCCGGCGCGGACACCAGGGTGCCTTGCCCTGCACCGCCAGAGCGGCATTCAAACCCGCCAGCAGGCCCTGCGCAGCAGCCTCCTCATAGCCGGTGGTGCCATTGATCTGGCCGGCGAAGTAGAGACCGGGCAACAGGCGGGTTTCAAGCGAATAGTTGAGATCCCTGGGGTCAAAAAAATCGTACTCTATGGCGTACCCTGGCCGGGTGATATGCGCATTTTCAAAGCCCCGGATGGAGTGCACCAGCGCCAGCTGAACGTCAAATGGCAGACTGGTGGATATGCCATTGGGGTAGAGCTCGCTGGTGGTCAGGCCCTCCGGCTCGATAAAGATCTGGTGGGAGTTCTTGTCCGCGAAGCGGTGGATCTTGTCCTCGATACTTGGGCAATAGCGGGGGCCGACCCCCTCGATCACACCTGAATACATCGGCGAGCGATCCAGCCCGCCGCGGATAATGTCGTGGGTGCGCTCATTGGTATAGGTAACCCAGCAGCAACGTTGCTGCGGATGCTCATCCAGTGAACCCATAAACGACATAACCGGCTCGGGGGTATCACCCCACTGCTCTTCCAGGTCAGTAAAATCTACCGTGCGGGCGTCAATGCGTGGCGGGGTTCCAGTCTTGAGCCGCTCCACCCGGAACGGTAATTCGCGCAGGCGCTGGGCCAGGGCGATCGATGGGGGGTCACCAGCGCGGCCTCCGGCACTGGTTTCAAGGCCAATGTGGATTTTACCGCCCAGGAAGGTACCGGTGGTCAATACTACCCGTGGCGCCCGGAAAGTCAGTCCCATCTGGGTGATTGCGCCCGCCACCGCGCCATTTTCGATCAACAGGTCATCGACCGGCTGCTGGAAAATAGAGAGGTTTGGCTGTGATTCCAGCATCTCGCGAATGGCGTTTTTGTAGAGAATCCGGTCTGCCTGGGCGCGGGTGGCGCGCACCGCCGGACCCTTGCGCGAGTTGAGCACCCGGAACTGGATGCCGGCGCGGTCGGTGGCATGGGCCATGGCGCCGCCCAGGGCGTCCACTTCCTTGACCAGCTGGCTCTTGCCGATACCGCCGATGGCGGGGTTGCAGGACATCTGGCCCAGGGTATCGACGCTGTGGGTGAGCAGCAAAGTGCGGCAGCCCATGCGGGCCGCAGCCAGGCAGGCCTCGGTGCCGGCATGGCCGCCACCGATCACAATTACATCAAACTGCCGTTGATACTCCACTGCCACTGGCCTCGCCCGTCGCCGGGGCTTGTCATAAGGGGGGCGCGATTATACTTGCGCGGGGGCTGTTGTTCAAAATTTGTTCGGCTGTTTTATACAGTCATTTACACCCACCGCGCTTGGACAAAGCCCGTCCGGCTTGTGTAAAGTGCGCCGCATTCACAAGAGATCCGGTTTCCGGGTTTCCAGCTTAACAGGGGATGTTATGGATTGGTTACTGGCTCTGCTGGCCGCTTTCAACCTGGTTTCAATGATAACGGTCTTCTCACCGCGGGCGATCCCGCGCAAATCAGTACCCTGGGCAACCTTCGGCACCGCCTTGCTCGCCACCGAGCTGGCCTGGATCTGGCTGCCGCTGCAACTCCTGCTTGTCTGGCTAATGATAGGCGGCGGGGCTCTGGACTCGGGTCTGGGCGTGCTTGCCCTGCTGGTCCTGCTGGGTACCTGGCCGGGTCTGGTCTGGAGTATCTGGAAGAGCACGCTGGCGGCCGAGGCTACCGAACAGGCTTTGCGGGCCGGGCTGGGCCCCAACTACCGCAACGCCATACCGCCGCAGGCCAGCCACCTGCTGCGCAACAGGGTCAGCTTCAGCGACTGGCGCAACCCGGTAGCGATGGTAAAGCCGGGGGTTGAGCGTATTCGCCACATTCCCTACGGCCCCGCAGGCGTACGCCAGCAGCTGGACATCTATCGCCCCAGTGTCATTCCCGAAGGGGGCTGCCCGGTACTGCTGCAAATCCACGGCGGGGCCTGGATGATGGGCGATAAAGGCTCACAGGCCCTACCGCTGATGTATCACATGGCCAGCAAGGGCTGGATTTGTGTTGCGGCCAACTACCGCCTCAGCCCCAGCGTCAGTTTCCCGACCCACCTTGAAGACTGTAAACGCGCCCTGTGCTGGGTACGCCAGCAGGGGCAGGAATATGGGATGGATACCAGTTTCATTGCCGTCACTGGCGGTTCCGCCGGCGGCCACCTGTCAGCCCTGATGGGCTTGACCGCAAACCGTCCCGAGTTGCAGCCGGACCATCCGGACGTGGATACCTCAGTCCAGGCCTGCATTCCTTTTTATGGTGTCTACGATTTCCTGGTGCGCTACAACCAACACCCGAACCGGAAAGTCTACGAAAGCTTCCTTTCCGGGCGGGTCTTGCACGAAACCGTGGCAGACAATCCCGAGCTCTGGGACCTGGCTTCGCCGGTGGCGCAAATTCATCCCGATGCGCCACCGTTCATGGTAATCCATGGCACCCATGACAGCCTGGCCGCCGTGGCAGAAGGCCGGGTATTCAGCGCGAAACTGCGGGAGGTCTCAACCAATCCAGTAGTCTACCTGGAGATGCCGGGCGCCGAACACGCCTGGGAAGTGGTGCATTCGCCACGCACCGAGCACACCATAGACGGTGTGCATCGCTTCCTGGAATGGGCACGCGCCAACCAACAAAAACCGGGGCGGGAGAGCTAGGGGCGTTGCTGTCGTTGCTGGCACCAGGCCAGCACCTCGGCAAATATCTCGTCCCGCTCAGGCTCGTTAAAAATCTCATGGTATAGCCCCGGGTAGATACTCAGGGTTTTGTCTTTGGAACTGACATGCGCCTCAAGGTAGCGCGAGCCCTCCGGCGAGGTCATAGCATCAGCGCCGCCGTGCATGATCAGCATAGGCACAGTAATGGCGGCCGCATTGGCCTGAACCTGGTGCATGCCTTCGAACAGGACCTTCACCATCCGCGCCGGCAGCTTACCCTGGTAGACCAATGGGTCGTTCACATAGATTTCCACTTCCTGTGGGTTCCGACTGACGCCTGCAGCGTCCAGCTGCAATACACCCACCCCGGGGAGAACCGCTGACAGCAAACGAAATATCTGGTTCTGCAGCCAACCCGGCTCCATGTCTGTCTTGATCGCCGCGCCGGAAAGAATACAGCCGGCCAACTCAGCCTGGTATTGCAGCAGGTAGGCGGTGGCGATAAGACCACCCATGCTATGGCCCAACAGCCACACCGGCGCACCCGGGAAATCCTTCGCCACCAGCAGGTGAAACTGGCGCAGGCAGCTCAGATAGTCTGCGAAGCATCGGATCTGGCAACGCCCACCCTCGGACTGCCCGTGACCAGGATGATCCAGCGCCGCCACCGCAAAGCCGTGCTTGACAAAATATTCTGCAAAGCGCCGGTAGCGCCCACCATGCTCGGCGGCTCCGTGGGCAATCATGATAACGCCGGTCGGTGTTTCCAGGGGCTGCCAGTACTGGTAGTAAACCGATAAGCCCCCGGGCCCATCAAATTTGCCTTGGCTATGCTTCATCCTCTCACCTCTTTAAAAGCTGGCATCAACCCTGCTCGGCAATGAATTTTTCGATTTCATCCCAGGCCTCGCGCGCCTCTGTCAGCTGCGGGTAGAACATATGCCAGACATGGACCATATGATCCCAACTCTGCAGCCGGGCGGGCGAGCCCGCTGCAGCTGCGCGGTTTACATAGCGCTTGCCATCGTCAAACAGCAGCTCAGCGGTGCTGGCGTGCACCAGGGTTGGAGGCAGGTTTGCCAGATCGCCATAGACCGGCGACAACAGCGGGTCGCGCGGGATCAGGCGCATTTTCAGCCAGACAAACCACCACAGCAAGGGCACCGGGACCAGCGCCAGGCGCTTGAACATTGGTCCAAGCATGGCGTCGGTGTCCATGTTGTTCCTGAGACTGGGCGAACCGAAGGTACTGTCGGTGGCAGGAGACAGTGCTACCGCGGCATCAGGCTGGCGCAGTCCCTGATCGCGAACCCAGGCAATTAACGACAGGGTGAGGTTGCCACCGGCTGAGTCTCCGGCAACGTAGACCTTGCTGGCAGCGGCCGGACCATCAGGACCGTTATCGAGGATCCACTGGTAGGCTGTCCGACAGTCCTCGATGCCCGCCATACGCGGGTTTTCGGGCATCAGCCTGTAGTCGATAGCCAGCACAGCGGCGCGGGAAATTTCGGAAAATCGGTTGGTAATGTTGCGGTGGCTCCTGGGGCTGCCCATTTCGAAGGCGCCGCCGTGGATATACAAGACCCGGCGCGCAGGATCCGCTCCAGGCGCGACCACCCACTCCGCATCTATACCCGCTACATTCACCGGCGTTATAGCGCAGGGCAGTTGCAAGCCGTCGCTCATGTTATCCATGTATTGCCGCATCATTCCCAGCCGCTGGCTGCGGGGTACCTTCTGCATGGACATCACCCCAACTTCCAGGGAAGCTACCACTGCATCGTGTTCCTCGCTGGGGTCCCCGGAGCCCGGGAAACGCTGCCCCGCCGGCGCGTCAAAACGGCTCAGGTCTTCACCGCGCAAGTGAAAAAAACTGATCGCAGCCAGTATTACCAGTATCAATAAAACCCAGGCCACCTTGACCTCCTGTACAACACGCCAGATTGAATTTGCGATAACGGGGCTGGACAGGACCAAACTGGACCCGCCCCTCTCGCGACAAGCTGGCAAGTATACCGCTCTTTTCCCCGCGCAGAGCACCCGCCATGGCGCTTGTCACTGTTGCCAGTATTTAGGTAGCATGCAATGACAACATTAAATAACAAGACTGGGAACCAGCTTATGCATGACTACTTCCTAATACCCCCCATCCTGGGCCTCGTGGGCCTGGCCGTCGCGTTTATCATTTACCACATCATGAGTCGCCATAATCACGGCGACGGCGTAGTCATGAAGATCGGAGACCAGATCCACCTCGGTGCCATGGTGTTTATGCAGCGCGAGTACAAGATGCTCAGCCTGTTCGCACTGGTATTGCTGGTTGCCATTTATGTATCTCCGTTAGGTTTGAACACTGCCATCGCCTTCCTGGTGGGAGCCGTATCCTCGGCGACCGCCGGCTTTCTGGGCATGTTCGCCGCCACCAAGGCCAATGTACGTACTGCGGTGGCCGCCCATCATCACGGCCAGGACCTGGCCCTGGCCATTGCCTTTTACGGTGGTTCGGTAATGGGACTATGTGTAGCTGCGCTCGGACTGGTGGGGCTCGGTGGTGTGTACTGGTATTTCAGTGGCGACGCTGAAACGCTGCACGCGATTCATGGCTTCGGCATGGGAGCCTCGGTTGTGGCCCTGTTTTCCCGGGTCGGCGGCGGCATTTTCACCAAGAGTGCAGACGTTGGCGCCGACCTGGTGGGTAAAATTGAAGCGGGTATCCCCGAAGATGATCCCCGCAATCCCGGGGTTATCGCTGATAACGTCGGCGACAATGTGGGTGATATCGCCGGCATGGGCTCAGATATTTTCGAATCCTATTGCGGGGCAATGATTGCCTGCATCGCTATTGCATCCACTTACACTGCAACCACCTCGGCGGCTTCAGCGACCCAGCAGGGACTCATGTTCCTGCCCCTGGCTCTGGCCAGTATCGGCCTGCTCGCTTCGATTTGCGGTATCGGCATTGTTCGCGCCAGGGCTAACGCCTCTCCCGAGGTCGCGCTGCGCACAGGCACATTGCTGGCACCGGTTATTTTTGCCGCCGTAGCCTGGTTCCTGATCGGCGCCATGGGTCTGGATAGCAATATCTGGTGGTCTGTGGTCAGTGGCGCGGTAGGCGGCATCGCTATTGGCCTCATCACCGAGTACTACACAGGTGGTGCGCCGGTACGCAAAATTGCCAAATCCGGCGAGACAGGCCCGGCCACGGTGATGATTACCGGCCTGGCGGTAGGCATGGAGTCCGTTGTACTGCCAATCCTGTGCCTGGCTGGCATCATTTACGTGTCTACCTCTCTGTCGGGCCTGTATGGGGTTGGCATCGCCGCAGTGGGCATGCTCTCCACCGTGGGTATTACCATGGCAATCGATGCCTATGGGCCGGTGGCTGACAATGCCGGCGGCATCGCCGAGATGGCTGGCATGGGTGAGGAGACCCGCAAGATCACCGACGGCCTGGATGAAGTGGGTAACACAACCGCTGCCATCGGTAAGGGCTTTGCCATCGGTGCAGCAGCGCTGGCGGCACTGGCGATCATTGCCGCCTTTGTGCAAACCGTAGCACTGCACCAGCCGGGCTTTACCCTGGAAATTACTAACCCGGTAGTGCTGGTGGGCATGTTTATAGGCGGCACCGTGCCCTTCCTCATTGCTTCCATCACCATGACCGCTGTGGGTGAAGCCGCCTTCGACATGATCAACGAGATCCGTCGGCAGTTTCGCGAAATACCGGGTTTGCTGGAAGGTACCGCCGAACCGGACACTGCCAAGTGTGTTGATATTGCCACCACCGCTGCGCTGCGGCGGATGATATTGCCTGGAGCGATCGCTGTTGCTGCTCCGGTTCTGGTGGGTTTTGGTCTGGGAGCGGAGTCACTGGGCGGCATGCTCGGTGGCGCCCTGTTGGCCTGCGTATTGATGGCACTGATGATGGCCAACGCCGGTGGCGCCTGGGACAACGCCAAAAAATATGTCGAGAAGGGCAACCTAGGCGGTAAAGGTTCAGACACCCACTCAGCCACCGTCGTGGGTGATACTGTTGGCGATCCGTTCAAGGATACCTCGGGCCCGTCTATGAATATCCTGATCAACGTGATGGCTATCGTCAGCCTGGTAATCGCGCCTCTGTTATAAAGTTGTACCAGGCTGCCCGATGATCCGGGCAGCCTTTTGAGGTATCCATGCCCCGGCTCTCCCATAGCGATAAAGTAAGCATTATCGAAAAAATGTGCAGGTTCATTCCGCACTCCCATCTGCAGGGCATTCGCCTGGAGCATATCGAGGGGGAAACGGTCACTATGCGACTGCCCTATCGGGCTGAGCTGGTCGGCAATCCCGAAAACGGTGCCATTCATAGTGGCGCCCTGACCGTGCTACTGGATCACACCCTCGGCACCGCAGGCATCTGTTGCGACCAGGTGAGTGCAACCATCACACCCACTCTTGATCTGCGCATCGACCATCTGTCAGTTGCACCGGCAGGCAAAGACATTCTGGCCACGGCCCGGGTGTACAAGGTGACGCGCAGGATCATTTTTGTCGAAGGCTTTGCCTACTGTGAATCCCCTGATAAGCCGGTGGCCAGGGCGACCGGAACCTGGGTGATGATGCCGGAGCTGGCGCTGGAAAAACTGTTGCTATCAGTTGATGCGGGGGCACAACAACAGTGAATCTCAGCGAATTGATCCGCCATGAACCCAGTGAAGCTACCCTGCGGTTATGGCTGGACAGAATCCCCTATGCGGTTTACCTGGGTATCAGGGCGGAAGTGCAGGAACAGGATATCCTGTTCATTCTCCCCGGGGATCGCAAATTGATTGGCAACCCCACACTACCCGCCCTGCATGGTGGCGTGGTAGGTGCATTTATGGAGCAGGCAGCTGCACTGCACCTGATAGCCAGGATGGCAGAGCCGGTATTGCCCAAGGTAATTAACTTTTCGCTGGACTATCTGCGACCAGCCAGGCTGCGCGATACCTATGCACGCTGTTCAGTTATCCGCCAGGGCCGCCAGATTGCCAATGTCAGTATCGCTGCCTGGCAGGATGATATGGAGGCGCCGAATGCGATCGCCCGGACTCACTTCCTGATTCCGGGTGTGCAGTAAGCTGGTAGCAGCTTCTGCTGTAATCGATGATCTAAGGCTGTTATCAAGACTCCTCACTGGCGCGCAAGCGGGTCAAGACCCGTACAAAGGTCTCCGCTTCCTGAGCTCCCGGCACCCCATAACGGTCGCCAAAGAAAAACGTGGGTACCGCATGCACATCCCTGTCCAGCCACTGGGCCTGGCTTTCCCGCACTTTTAGGGCATAACGACCATCTTCCAGCACCGCCAGTGCTTCAGGGCGCGGCAAACCCACCCCGGCAGCCGTATCTGCCAGCACCGCCAGGTCACCGACATTCTGCCGACGACTGAAGAATGCCTCGAACAGAGCCAACTTCAACTCGGTTTGCACACCCTGCTCCCCTGCCCAGTGCAACAATTGGTGGGCGGCAAAGGTGTTGTACATGCGCATCCCATCAAAATAGTCAAAGGTAAAACCCAGGGACTCCCCCAGCTCGGTGAGCCGCGAGCGCGCCGCCCGGCTCTGCTCCACTGTACTGCCGTATTTTTGCGCCAGGTGCTCACGCAACTCCTGGCCTGCGCCCGGCATGTGTGGGTTCAGCTCAAAGGGCTGCCAGTGGATAGTCACATCAAACTGGCCATCCACCTGCGCCAGTGCATTGCGCAACTGCAAATAGCCGATAATGCACCAGGGGCAGACCACGTCCGAGACAATATCGATACGCAGTGGCACTGGAGCACTTGAAGCGGCGGTCGCCGGGGTATTCACATGAAATCTCCCTGTTCAATCGAGGCTGTTTTGAGTGTCACCACAAGCTAATTTATCTATACTTTTTCACTACTTTCACCAGTGCCGTCACCTTTGGCCACCAGGAAATACCTACATGCTGTTAACCGAAGAACATCGCGAAATTCGACGCACCGTCACCAATTTTGTAAACAATGAGATTAATCCCTATGTCGATGAATGGGAACAGGCAGGAATTTTCCCCGCGCATGAAGTATTCAAGAAAGCCGGCGATCTTGGCCTGCTGGGGATCTGCAAACCCACCGAATACGGCGGGCTCGGCCTGGATTACAGCTACTCCCTGGTGGCCAATGAAGCCTGGGGACGCGTTCACTGTGGCAGCATTCCCATGGCCATCGGCGTGCAAACCGATATGGCCACCCCGGCGCTGGCCCGGTTCGGCTCCGATGAACTGCGCCAGCGGTATCTCGCACCTGCAATAGCCGGCGACATGGTAACCAGTATCGGAGTGAGCGAACCCCATGCGGGCAGTGATGTTGCCAACATCAAGACCACCGCCCGCAAACGCAACGGCGACTACGTGATCAACGGCACCAAGATGTGGATCACCAACTCCACCCAGGCCAACTATGTCGTCGTGCTGGCCAACACCTCTGACGACCAGAAGCACCACAATAAATCATTGATCGTGGTACCCACTGATACCCCTGGATTCACCACCTCACAGCGGCTTAACAAACTGGGTATGCGCAGTTCTGACACCGCCCAATTGTTTTTTGATGATGTCGTGGTGCCCCGGTCCAACCTGATCGGCGATGAGGGCAAGGGCTTTGCAATGCAAATGATGCAGTTCCAGGAAGAGCGCCTCTGCGCTGCCGCACTGGTACTGGAAGCCCTGGAGCTGTGTATCAGCAGCACCGTTGAGTACACCAGCGGACGTGAGGCTTTCGGCAAGCGTTTGATAGATAACCAATTAGTGCATACCAGGCTGGCCGAGATGCAGATGGAGGTAGAGGCATTGCGAGCACTTACTTACCATGCCTGCGAGCAGTATGTTGCGGGCGAGGACCCCACCATGCTGGCCTCCTTTGCCAAACTCAAAGCCGGACAGCTCACCAGGACTATTCCCAACGATTGCCTGCAGTTCTGGGGCGGTATGGGGTTTATGTGGGACAGCATTATCAGCCGTATGTATCGCGATCTGCGTCTGACCTCAATAGGCGGCGGAGCTGATGAGGTCATGCTGGGTATCATCGGCAAGCGTATGGGGCTGGAATCATAGTTCTGGATTCTTTAATGCCAATTCATTGTATTGTATGCAAAATGCCATACAGGGTTTTGCACTAGCCGTCCCGCATGTCGGGGCCTGTCATTTCAATAACAAAAAGTGAGCAGTTCATGTCTATAGATTTCAATATTGGTGATTCACTCAGCACCCGCGCTTATCTCAACCCCACCAAAGAAGCGGTATACGATGTGGTCGCCCAGCGGCGGCTCAGCTTCAGCGAGCTCAACAGCAGGGCAAACCAGGCTTGCAGTGGTCTGCAGTCATTGGGAATAAACAAAGGGGACCGGGTAGCCTTGTTGGCCTACAACGGCCATGAGTTTGTAGAGAGTTTCTTCGGGCCAGCCAAGGCGGGCATCGTACTTATGCCGCTTAACTGGCGGCTTACCCCTGTGGAACTGGCGTTTATCCTCAAGGATGGCGGTGCCCGGGCAATCGTTTTTCACGCGGATTTTGCACCAGTGGTGGAGCAGATACGCGCCATGGGGTCGCAAGGCAGTGATATTGAGCAGTGGATTTGTATCGGTGAGCCGACACCTGAATTTGCCGTCGACTATGAAACACTGTTGGCAGAGCAGTCCGATGATGAGCCTCTGGAGGGAGCTGGAGGCGATGACAACCTGTTTATCATGTATACCTCTGGTACCACTGGTAACCCCAAAGGAGTCGTTCATACGCACAGCACGGTGTTCTGGGCCCTATTGACCCTGGCCAACACCGCCGATGTCCAATTTGCCGACCGCTACCTGGTGTTGTTGCCCCTGTTCCATGTGGGTGCCCTCACCCCGATGATAGGCTCTGTCTACAAGGGCAATACCCTGGTAATTCAACGAAATTTTGACCCCACAGGGACCTGGGCGTTAATTGAAGAGGAACGGATCAGTACCACACTGGCGGTTCCAGCCATGTTGGGTTTTATGTTGCAGGTGCCGGATTTTCAGCGCTTCGATATCTCCAGCCTGCGCTATATCACCAGCGGCGCCGCACCTCTTCCAGTAGCAATCATCAATACCTACATGGACCTGGGTATAGAGATCCACCAGGTTTACGGGATGACCGAGACGTGCGGCCCGGCCTGCCTGATCGGGCCGGATGATGCTAAGCGCAAAATAGGCTCCACCGGGAAATCATTCTTTCACACCCGGGTACGTATCGTGGACGAGGCAGGCAATGATTTGCCTGCTGGCCAGGCCGGGGAGGTTCTGGTGCGTGCTCCGCACAATATGAAGGAGTACTGGAACCGTCCTGATGCCACTGCCGAAACCATTGTCGACGGCTGGCTGCATACCGGTGACGTGGCAGTCTGTGATGAGGAGGGGTTTGTCACTATTGCAGATCGTATGAAGGACATGATCATCTCCGGGGGAGAGAACGTCTACCCGGCAGAGGTTGAGAATGTCCTGTTACAACATCCAGGCGTTGCCGATGCGGCGGTCATTGGCCAGGACAGCGCCAAATGGGGCGAGAGTCCGCTGGCCATCATTGTCCGTAAAGACCCGGCACTGACTGAAGCTGACATACTGGCGCACTGCAACAATAAACTCGCGCGCTTCAAACTTCCAAAGGGTGTGGTGTTTATAGATGTCATCCCTCGTAACCCCAGTGGCAAGATACTCAAGCGCGTGTTGCGTGATGATTATCCAGGACCAGCGCCAGAGTGATATCTATCTGCAACGAGATACCTGCTGTAACTACTAATAATTAAATAAATATATATGTATGTATATATAGAATTATTGTTGTTACTACTATTGGTAACCCTCTTGGAGGTGGATAACATCGAAAACTTCAATTAAGACAGTAGCTTGAATGATGTAAAACCAGGGTGCAAAGGACTGAACCTGGCGCCTGTAAGCCGTGTTCATCCCGTGCATGAAACCCTGTTTTTTGTGGACAGAATTGAGTTCAGGTGCAGCCGGAATTGTTATCACGTTTTCATTCGCACTTCGTTCAGCCTGTATACAGCCTTTGTCCCCAAGGCTCCAATACACCACCGGACGGTAGAGACGTTCTGTATACCACCTGAGTATAGCCTGTGGGTAACGCTGAAACAGCGAGAGTTTATTGTTAGTCAGCTGTGTCGAAGTTGTGGATAAGCCTGGGACTATTTACCGATACAGAAGCTGGAGAATATTTCCCCCAGCAATGCGTCACTGCTGACGACCCCGGTAATCTCTCCAAGGCTTTGCTGACACTGCCGCAAGTCTTCCGCCAATAACTCCCCTGCCCCGGCCTCTGACAGTTGGGTGTTTCCAGCGTGCAGAAACCCTGCAGCCCGTTCAAGTGATTGCAGGTGTCGACGCCGGGCGCTGAAACTGCCTTCACCACTGTCCGCGTAACCCATGCACTGTTTGAGATGGTTTCGAAGTAAATCGACGCCAATACCGGTTTTGGCTGACAGTGAAATAGCTGTGTAGCCTGCACTGTCAGTCACACCAGGCACAGTGCTGGCAAGGTCGCATTTGTTGAACACGACTGTGACCGGGATATTTCTGGTGAGGTGCAAGTTTCTTTCAGGCCAGAGATGATCGGGCGCCAGCTCGCCTGGTTCTGTCATTGCTCCATCGACCACCAGCAGGATCCGGTCTGCAGATTCCATTTCTTTCCAGGCCCGGCGAACGCCCTCCTGTTCCACTACGTCGTTGCTGTCCCGTAATCCGGCAGTATCGACTATGTGTAGAGGCATACCATCAATCTGGATGTGTTCTCGCAATACGTCGCGGGTGGTGCCCTCTATTGCGGTAACGATTGCGGTATCCTGGCCAGACAGGGCATTGAGCAGGCTGGATTTACCGGCATTGGGTTTACCGGCGATGACGATTTTCATTCCTTCCTGCAGCAGGCTACCCTGGCGAGCCTGGGCGAGTACCCCATTGAGTTGGTCAATAATATCTTGTAACCGCTGTTTTACCTGGCCCTCCTGGATGAAATCTATTTCTTCCTCAGGGAAATCAATAGCAGCCTCAACGTAGACCCGCAGGCGAGTCACCATAGCCACCAATTCATCGATTTTGCGGGAGAATTCACCGCGCAGTGAATTGGTGGCATTTATGGCAGCCTGGGCAGTGGTGCTGTTGATAAGATCTGCGATGGCTTCAGCCTGCGCCAGGTCGAGTTTGTTATTGAGAAATGCCCGTTCGGAGAACTCCCCCGGCCGGGCCTGTCTCGCACCACGACGACAGATGTCCTGCAGCAGCAGATCGAGAACCACCGGTCCGCCGTGACCTTGTAACTCCACGATATCCTCACCGGTGAATGAATTAGGGTTGGGGAAATACAGGGCTATTCCGGAGTCCAGAATGTGTCCGGCGGTATCAGTGAAGGAACTGTAGTGGGCGAGGCGAGGCTCCATGGGGGAACCGGTCATGGCCTGGCCAATGCGATTGGCTTCGGGTCCGGATATGCGAATGATGCCCACGCCCCCGCGCCCGGGGGCAGTGGCGACAGCTGCGATGGTGTCCTTATCTAACAGCACAGTTCGCCACTATAGCTTGCACCAACATAAGGTAATCAGGTTTTTGCTGCAGCGTTCTCAATCTGTTTTGTAATCACATACTGCTGTGCCATGGACAGCAGGTTGTTGACTACCCAATACAGTACCAGACCTGCCGGGAACCACAGGAAAAAGAAGGTGAACACGATAGGCATCCACTGCATGATCTTGGCCTGCATGGGATCGGGTGGCGGGGGATTCAATTTCTGCATGAAGAACATGCTGGCGCCCATCAACAGTGGCAGGACAAAGTAGGGATCCATCACCGACAAATCCTTGATCCAAAGAACGAACGGGGCCTGACGCAACTCCACGCTCTCCATCAGGGTCCAGTACAGTGCAATGAACACGGGCATCTGCACCAGGATCGGCAGGCAGCCTCCCATCGGGTTGATCTTCTCCTTGCGGTACAACTCCATCATGGCCTGGGATTGCTTCTGCTTGTCATCCGCGAACTCCTCGCGAATATCCGCCATTTTCGGCTGCACCCGACGCATATTGGCCATCGACTTGTAGCTGGTGGCAGACAGCTTGAAGAAGGCCGCCTTGATCAGCACGGTCAACAGGATGATGGCGACGCCCCAGTTGCCAACCAGTGCATGGATTTTGGTCAGCAGCCAGAACAGGGGTTGGGCTATCCACCACAACCAACCGTAATCCACACTGAGTTCCAGATAGGGGGAAATTTCCTTCAAGCGGTTCTGGTTTTTCGGGCCCGCGTAAAACTCTGCCCCCACGGTGCCGGTATTGCCCGGGTCAACCACGATGGCCGGGCTGGTGAACCCCGCGATATTAAAACCACTTGCAGTTACCCGAGTGTAGAAGGTGTTGGTCTGGTCTGCATTGGGTACCCAGGCGCTCAGAAAGTAATGCTGGATCATCGCCATCCATCCGCCGGGAATCTGGGCCTTGAAAGGCTCTTCGGCCATGTCGGCGAAGGTGAATTTGGTGAAGTGATCATCCGGTTGGGTAGTCGCAGCCCCAAGAAAGGGATGCAGCCCCATACTGCCGGAGGACCCTGACGCGGGCGCAGGACTGCTGTCGCGTTTCAATTGTCCAAACAAATTGGCCTGGAAACGCGCACTGCTATTATTTTCAATGAGGTACTGTACTTTTACCAGGTACAGGCCCCTTTCGAGAGTAAACCGCTTGGTCACCTTGATACCGGCGGTGTTCTGCCAGTTCAGATCAATGGTTAGTGTGTCGCTGCCGTCGGCCAGGTCATACCGTGAAGCCGTGGCGGTATAGCGAGCGCGTCCATCCTTATCAATGCCATCAGTACCTATCAGTCCGCTTTGGGCAATATAGATGCGGGTATCGTTGTCTTCGAGCAAAACGAAGGGGACGTTGGGCTCGTCTATTTGAGCCGGATAGTCGGGTAGTGCGAACTCGACAATATCACCGCCGTTCAGGTCAATAGCTATTTGCACCACATCGGTATAGACCTGGATGATGTCTCCGGTGTTGGCCCGTGTAGTCTGGGGCTCTGCCTGACTTGTGGGCGTATCTGCCATCGAGGGCAGGTCGTCTTCATGGGCGGTGGTGGCCGGGGCTGTTTCCCCGGGCAGGTCGCCGCTAACCGCTGCATTGCTATCTCCGTTTAGCAGGGAATGCTGCTGGGTTTGCGGGTGAGTCCTTTCCTCTTTGAACTGCACCCATTGGGTGAGCAGCATGAAGGACAGGAGGGCGATAGCGCCAATAAGCAGAGAGCGTTGCAAATCCATAATAGCGTCTTTGAATTAGTGTGAATGCGAGCAGGGTGGCACGGGGTCGATACCGCCTTCATGCCAGGGATGACATCGGGCCAACCGTCGCACAGAGAGATAGCTTCCTTTCATTACCCCATGGGTGGCGATTGCATCCTGCGCATAACGCGAGCAACTGGGATAAAAACGGCAGTGATTGCCCAGGAACGGGCTCAGGCAGGCCTGGTAGCAGGAGATAAAGAAAATCATCAAGCGACGCATTAGCAGTCCTGGCTGGTGTTCGAATCGGGCTTGGCTATCTGGCGACGCAACTTCTGCCACTGCTGCTGCAATATAGTAGATAGCTCGGCATTATCCAACTGGTCTATGCCCCGGCGAGTGAGCAGCACTATATCTATAGACGGCTCACTCTGCGGCAGGGCACGGAAAAATTCTCTCGTTACCCGCTTGATGCGGTTGCGTTGCACTGCAAGCCGCACGTTCTTCTTGGCGATGACCAGTCCCAGGCGGTGCTCGGGCCGATCACTGGATTTTGCCAGCAGCAACAAATATTTGTGTGAGGCTTTCGCTTCAGCGTTATCAAATACTCGACTGTAGTCTTTGGCGTTGAGTAAGCGCTTGGTCTTGGTAAACCTGGCGTCGCTGGCCGCGCTACCCACTCAGTGATGCCGGCCTGCTTATGCAGCCAGGCGCTTGCGACCTTTGGCGCGGCGGCGGTTCAATACAGCGCGTCCACCTTTAGTAGCCATACGGGCACGGAAACCGTGGGTGCGAGCGCGCTTGAGTACGCTGGGCTGAAATGTTCTTTTCATAGCAATGTTCCAGATAGTGTGCGAGCCATGTACGACAGTAAAGCCACGGGGGCGCTGCTGTTGTGTCTGGCCGGAAAAAAGGTGGGCTATTCTATTGAAATGCCGACACTAATTCAATCGAATAGACGGTAATATTACAGCGGGTGTTGTCAGCTTGCTGTGCCGCTGCCAGGCTTTGGCACTGCAGCCCGGGTTTGCTGGCCCGTCAGCGCTAAACCCAACAGCAACAGGTGCTGCGGGCATCACCCCACAGCTTCCTAATAACTTATCAACAGCATATCCACAGATATTTTTATCCTTTTCCCATCACAGGATAATAGTATAAAAAACATACAAAAAACACCTAACATATTGAAATATATAATATAAATATTTTTCACTACCCGAGTTATTTTTGTGGATAACTACGAGTTTGGGGAGTATTATGCGCGTTAACAAGTAATAACAACCTACGTTTAATACAGATCTTAAATTGCGTTTAACTATATCTAGAAGCTTTGACTATAAATCGGCTTTAAGGGGTTTTCTTTGCCTGAAGTAGTGTGGCAGCAGTGCGTTGATCGCCTGCAGGATGAGCTGCCTTCTCAGCAGTTCAACACCTGGATACGGCCACTACAGGCCAGCTCCAGTGAGCGAATGCTTACGCTGTTTGCTCCCAACCGGTTCATCAAGGACTTTGTAACGGACAAGTTTGCTGAGCGCATCTCGGAATTGGTCAGGGAGTTGAAACCCGAAAGGGCGATGGATGTAGTGCTGGAAATTGGTTCAGTGGCCGGTGCAGCGCCGGTGTGTGCCCCCGCAGAAGCAGCACCCCGACATCAGCCAGCTCCGGAGCCGGCCTTCAGCGCGCCTGCGATCTCCGGTGATGTGACCTGGGGCTCGGGTCAGCGTGACAACAACCCGTCTTTCAAAACCCTGCAATCCAGGGTGGACGCGGCCCGTAAGGTCGAGGTTGCCGGCTCATTGCAGCATCAACACAACCTGGTTGAACACTACACGTTTGATAACTTTATCGAAGGTAAATCCAACCAGTTGGCTCTGGCGGCAGCCAAGCAGGTGGCCCAGAATCCCGGAGACTCTTACAACCCTCTCTTCCTCTACGGTGGTGTCGGCCTGGGTAAAACCCACTTGATGCATGCGGTTGGCAACGCGCTGCAGCAGGAGAACCCGGAAGCGAAGGTAGTCTATCTGCATTCCGAGCGGTTCGTGGCGGATATGGTCAAGGCCTTGCAGCTGAATGCCATCAGCGATTTTAAACGCTATTATCGTTCGGTCGATGCCCTGCTCATTGACGACATTCAGTTTTTTGCCAAAAAAGATCGCTCCCAGGAAGAATTTTTTCACACCTTCAACGCCCTGCTCGAGGGCGGGCAGCAGATGATTCTTACCTGTGATCGCTATCCCAAGGAAATAGACGGCCTGGAAGAGCGCCTCAAATCTCGCTTTGGCTGGGGGCTTACCGTGGCAGTTGAGCCGCCGGAGCTTGAAACCCGAGTGGCAATCCTGATGAATAAGGCCAGTCAGGCGCGCATCGAGCTGCCACCGGATGCCGCCTTTTTTATTGCCCAGCGTATTCGTTCCAATGTAAGAGAGCTCGAGGGCGCGCTAAAGAGGGTGATAGCGAGTGCTCACTTCACAAATAAACCCATCGATATAGAACTGATCAAGGACAGCCTTAAGGACCTGCTTGCCCTACAGGATCGGCAGGTGAGCCTGGACAATATCCAGCGTACAGTCGCTGAGTACTACAAGATCAAGGTGGCAGATTTAATGTCCCGCCGGCGCAGCCGATCTGTGGCCAGGCCGCGGCAGGCAGCCATGGCCCTGGCCAAGGAATTGACCAATCACAGCCTTCCGGAAATTGGTGACAGCTTCGGTGGCAGAGATCACACGACAGTTCTGCATGCATGTCGTAAAATCAAGGAACTTCGGGAAAGTAACTCGGATATTCGCGAAGATTACAAAAACCTGTTGCGATTGCTCACAACTTGATAGTGTTGCGCTTGGCCGGCTTTTTGGCCTTGAATTGTTCTACCAGAATCTGTGACCGACGCATGTTCGGTGATAACAACAAGTGTTGAATCAGTGGGAAGGGAAATCACTCATATGAAGTTCACTATTTCGCGGGAAGCGTTACTGAAACCGCTAAATCTGGTCGCTGGTGTCGTGGAGCGCCGCCAAACCTTGCCAATTCTGGCAAATGTCCTGTTGGTACTCGAGGGTGACCGCCTGGCCCTGACCGGTACGGATCTGGAGGTCGAACTGGTTGGCCGGGTCCAGCTCAAGCAGGCTGGCGTTGATGGCGAAGTCACGGTTCCCGCTCGCAAGCTGGTAGACATCTGCAAGTCCCTCCCCGAGGGCAGCGAGATTGAGTTCAGCGCCCAGGATAACAAGGTAACGGTAAAGTCCGGGCGCAGCCGTTTTACGCTGTCTACCCTCCCAGCCAGGGAGTTCCCCAATGTTGAAGACAGCATGGGCACCCACCAGTTTGCGATACAGCAGGGACAGCTGCGCCGGCTCATAGACCGCACCGCGTTTGCCATGGCTCAGCAGGATGTCCGCTATTACCTGAATGGTATGTTGTGGGAGCTGAAAGGCCAGCAGCTGCGTGTGGTGGCAACCGATGGACACCGCCTGGCGATGTGTACGCTACCAGAGAAAATCACCGCTACCGATGACACCCAGGTTATTCTGCCCCGCAAGGGTGTGCTGGAGCTGGCCAGGTTGCTGTTGGAGGATGAGGCTGACATTGCCATTGTGATAGGCAGCAACCACATTCGCGCAACCACCGATGATTTTACTTTTACCTCCAAGCTGGTAGACGGTAAATTCCCGGACTATCAGCGGGTTTTGCCGCGATCTCCCGATAAAATTGTACTTGGCTCCCGTTTGGAGCTGCGTCAGGCCTTCACCCGAACAGCGATTCTATCCAACGAAAAATACCGTGGGGTGCGGCTTAAGGTAACCAAAGACAGCCTCGATATCGTCGCCAATAACCCCGAGCAGGAAGAGGCCGAGGAAACGGTACCGGTTGAATACCAGGGCGACTCCCTGGAAGTGGGCTTCAATGTCAGCTATCTGCTGGATGTGTTGGGAGTGCTGAGCGGGGAACGGATCAAACTGTCCCTGTCGGACCCCAACAGCAGCGCCTTGCTGGAAGAGTCAGATACCGGCGACTCACTGTATGTCGTTATGCCTATGCGCCTTTAAGGGCGCATATTGTTGCTTCCTTTATAAGCGCAGCTCGCCGGTACTGCCAATGGGCTCGCTGTCAGGGCCTGAAGCTCTCGGACTAATGTGTCTCTCAACCGCCTCCAAATAAAGCATGTCAGGAACCTGAGGTCGGTCAGTCTGGAGGGTCTTGGGCGGGTTAATGTGCTGTTTGGACCCAATGGCAGTGGCAAAACCAGCGTGTTAGAGGCTATTCACCTGCTGGGAATGGCCCGCTCCTTTCGCGGCAATAGTGTCAGATCACTTATTACCCATAAAGAATCTGCGTGTGTGGTGTTTGGCCAGGTGTCCCTGCCCGGCCAACACAGCGTCGGCGTTCCCATTGGGGTTCAACGCAACCTCGCGGGAGAGGCGCAGCTCAAGGTGGGGGGCAAATCTGTTCGCTCCGTCGCTGAACTGGTGCAGCACCTGCCCATTCAGGTGATCAACGCGGATAGTTTTCAGTTACTCATGGGTGCGCCGGGCGCAAGACGGCAATATATCGACTGGGGTGTGTTCCACGTGGAACAACGCTTCCTGGAACAGTGGCAACGCTTTCAACGGTGCATAAAACAACGGAATAACCTGCTGCGGCATGGTAAAATCGCCGACCAGCAACTGGCCGTGTGGACTCGGGACCTCGCCACCTCCGGGAGCGCGATCAATGATTACCGCGAAGCGTACTTCAAGCTGCTGTCGCCTCGCTTTAAGGCCATTATGGCAAGGCTGGCGCCCTCACTGGATGGTCTGGCGCTGAGCTATCGCAGGGGCTGGGACAAGCGATTGTCCTATGCAGAGGCGCTTACAGGCAGTGAGGCGACAGATATTGAGCAGGGTTACACCCACGTGGGCCCGCAAAGAGCAGATATCCGTGTTAGCACCGATGGCCATCTCGCGGCGGATACTCTGTCGCGAGGCCAGCAAAAGCTGGTAGTTTGCGGGTTGAAGTTGGCCCAGGGCCAGTTAATGGCGGAGCAAGGCGGCGGGGATTGTACGTACCTGGTGGATGATCTGCCGTCGGAGCTGGACGAGGTGCACTGCCGGAAAGTGTGTGAGTTGCTGGCATCCATGTCAGCCCAGGTGTTCATTACCTGTGTGGACAGGCGGGGAATCGACCGGGTTTGGCCGGCCAGTGCTACTGAAATGGCAATGTTCCACGTGGAACAGGGCGTGGTTACCGAATCTACAGAGGCAAAGGGCTGAATATGCCGATTGTCAGCGTTTTTTCATAAATAGAAGCAGTATTGAGAGTTAACTCATGAGTGATACCGAACACCACTACGATTCTTCCAGCATCAAAGTCCTTAAAGGCCTCGATGCCGTGCGCAAGCGGCCCGGTATGTATATTGGCGACACAGATGACGGTACCGGCCTGCATCATATGGTGTTTGAGTTGGTAGATAACTCTATTGACGAGGCCCTGGCGGGCCACTGTAGCGAAATCGCCATCGCTATCCATCCTGATGAGTCCGTGTCCGTGAGCGACAACGGTCGTGGTATACCCACCGAGATGCATGAAGAAGGCGTATCTGCGGCGGAAGTCATCAAGACGGTGCTCCATGCTGGCGGAAAATTCGACGATAACACCTACAAGGTATCCGGCGGACTGCACGGGGTGGGCGTTTCAGTCGTAAATGCGCTGTCGGAAGAGCTGGTGCTGACTATTCGTCGGGAAGGCAAAATGTATGAGCAAGTCTATCGCCATGGCGTTCCTGATGCACCGCTGGCGGAGATTGGCACGACCGACTCTTCAGGAACGTCGGTTCGCTTTCACCCCTCCCCTGCCACGTTTACCAATATCAAGTTCCACTTTGAGCAACTCGCCAAGCGCCTGCGGGAACTGGCCTTTCTGAACTCTGGCGTTCGTATCGTCCTGAAGGACGAGCGCAGTGGCAAAGAAGAAACCTACCAGTACGACGGTGGCCTGAAAGCCTTCGTCAATTACCTGAACCTGAACAAAACAGTGGTTAACCGGCCTTTTCACTTCCAGGTGGATACCGATGACGGTATCGGTATAGAGGTGGCAATGCAGTGGAATGACTCCTTCCAGGAAAACATTTTCTGCTACACCAATAATATCCCCCAGCGGGACGGTGGTGCCCACCTGGCGGGATTCCGGGCGGCCCTCACCCGCAGCCTGAACAGCTACATAGAAAAAGAGGGGCTGGCCAAGAAGGCCAAGGTGAACACCACCGGGGATGACGCCCGGGAAGGCCTTACCGCGATTATCTCGGTGAAGGTGCCCGACCCCAAGTTTTCCTCGCAAACCAAGGACAAACTGGTCTCATCCGAGGTGAAAACGGCCGTGGAGCAGACCATGAATGCCCAATTCTACGACTATCTACTGGAAAACCCGGGCGAAGCCAAGGCTGTGGTTGGCAAGATGCTGGATGCGGCCCGGGCGCGCGAGGCTGCGCGTAAGGCCCGTGATATGACCCGGCGCAAGGGTGCACTGGATATCGCTGGACTGCCCGGCAAGCTGGCCGATTGCCAGGAGAAGGACCCTGCCCTGTCAGAGATTTACCTGGTGGAGGGTGATTCTGCGGGAGGCTCGGCCAAACAGGGCCGCAACCGTAAATACCAGGCGATCCTGCCTCTCAAGGGCAA
>Ga0102812_10000149_pt1 | contig 49847 bp, 50 predicted proteins | sample ColrivemetaGS713_FD_79334 | JGI IMG/M metagenome (GOLD analysis project Ga0102812, IMG submission 79334) | Estuarine microbial communities from the Columbia River estuary - Flood tide ETM metaG S.713 | ecosystem: Environmental > Aquatic > Marine > Intertidal zone > Estuary | place: USA...
ACAAAGGGCGCGCGGCTCATGCTTTCGACGCCGCCGGCAATCATCAGGTTTGCATCCCCCGCGCGAATGGCGCGTGCAGCTTGGCCGACGGCGTCCATTCCCGAGCTGCAAAGCCGGTTAATGGTCGTGCCGGGAACTTCGATCGGCAGCCCAGCCACAAGTGCCGCCATACGACCGACATTGAGGATGTCTTCGGCTGCCTGGTTGGCGCAGCCATAGATCAGGTCATCGACTTCGGCCCAACGAACCGACGGATTTCGTTTGACCAGCGCGGTCAAAGGGATTGCGGCCAGGTCATCTGCGCGCACGCTGGACAACGCCCCGCCGTAACGCCCGATAGGGGTGCGCACCGCGTCGCAAATAAATGCCTCAGCCATTCGATTCCCTCCGCAAGGCGGTCAATTTGTTGACCGCTCGGTCACCTTAATAGCCGAAAAAGCAGCACAGGGAAATAAAAATCGGCAAAAATGTGTGATGCTTTCGCGGAACGTGCTAGTGTGTGAGGGCGTCGAACAGGAAATACCGACAGATGAAAGACAGCACTGACCAAACAATCGCGCCTTTTGAGCAGGACCCGCCGCGTGCAACCAGCTTTATCGTAACGCTTTACGGTGATCTGGTCGAACCGCGTGGCGGCACGATCTGGATGGGATCGGTCATCGACATCTGCGCTGCGGTTGGGCTGACAGAAACCCATGTCAGGACATCGGTTTCGCGGCTTGTCGCCAATGGACAGCTCGAAGGAATGAAAGTCGGACGCCGCAGTTATTATCGCCTTACCGACCCCGCGCAGCAGGATTTTGCCAGCGCGGCACGGACGATCTATGCGCCACCGGTTGAACCTGCCACATCTTGGATTTGGGTGATGGCGCCGACAGGGTTGGCGGATGCGTTGCGCCACCGTGGCTTTGCAACGGTTGGCCCTGACATCCATCTTGGGCCGGATTGTGATCTATCGGGCCTCGCCGTTACGGCCACTTGGCGTTGCCCAATTGCCGAGGGCGCGTTGCAAAGTGTGGTTCGCAAGTATTGGGACATCGACGCGGCTGCTCAGGTCTGGACCGACTTTATACATATGTTCGGTCGCAAAGATTTTGCGTCACTCGATCCTGAGGAATGCTTGATCCAACGGCTCATGCTTGTTCACCACTTCCGGTTTGCTTTGCGGTCTGATCCCAATCTGCCGATCGATGCAGTAGGGCCGAACTGGCCGGGGTTGGCGGCGCGGCGGCTGTTTGCAGAAATCTATTGTGGTCTGTCGCAGCGCGCGGATCAGGCGACGTCGTCGATGCTTGTCCGGTTGGAGGGCCCTGTGCCGCAAGAAACGGACGCGACCATAGCGCGGCTCAGGGCGCTTTGTCCTTTGTAGCCAAAGGTGCGCGGCTCAGGCTATTTCCCGCGGTCGCGACTCTTTCAGCGAGCAAGAGGAATTGTTCTTTTTCAGCGCCGCTCAGGCCCCCGAGGATATCGGGCTGTAGGGCGGTCACGACCGGGGTGATCTGGTTCAAAAGGCCATGCCCGAGGGGCGTCAACGACAAAACCTTGGCCCGACGGTCGATTTTCGACGTCTCGCGTTTGATGAAACGCTTGCTTTCTAGCCGGTCGACAACCCCGCCTATAGTCGCACGATCATAGGCTATCAGGCCTGCCAAAGTCGCCTGATCGATGCCGTCATTTTCCCGCAGAACCGACAAAGCTGCAAATTGAACAGAAGTCAGATCTACGCCGACAGATTTCATGCGTTCCTGAAAAAGGGACATCGAAATCTGGTGTATGCGCCGGATCAAATGACCGGCCATATGATGAATATCTGACATGAAAACAAACTACACCCGCAAAGGGAATTGACAAGAATTGTATTAATAAGTATACTAACTAATATTGGGACACGAACGGTGTTTGGGGGGACTAACATGACATCCTTATTGGGAACCCTTGAGGAGCTTCCACAGGAATATCGCGACGACATGGCGGCCGCAGGCGTCGCCCCGCTATGGCCGATGATGCGCAACGTCCTCCCCCATGGTCAACCAAATCCAGTCACAAAGCCTAGCCACTGGGCATTTGCCGCGGTTCGACCGTTGTTAATACGCGCTGGCGAATTGACGCCCGTCGAAAAAGCAGAGCGCCGTGTTCTGGTTCTGTCTGACCGTGGTCGAGGAGTTGGGGCGATGCAGGCAACGTCCTCGATCTACCTTGGGCTTCAGCTATTGCTACCTGGCGAAACCGCGCCTGCCCATGTTCACACTCCTTCGGCGGTCCGGATCGTTGTCGAAGGTAGCGGCGGCTATACCGTTGTTGATGGCGAAAAATTGCCCATGGAAGAGGGCGATCTGGTTCTGACCCCGGGTGGCGAATGGCATGATCACGGCCACGAAGGAACCGAACCGGTGATCTGGCTTGATGCGCTTGATTTGCCGCTGTTTGTCTATCTTGAAGGGTCCTATGCAACCGAAGGCCCGCTGCAATCCCAGCGAAACCGGCCAGATGCGAGCCAGGTCGAATATCGATCATCGGGCCTCGTGCCGACGCGCAGCGTGCACCGCCCCCGCCGCTATCCGATGATGCGCTATCCTTGGGTCAAGACCGAAGAGGCCCTGAGGGCGATGGCGCGCCACGGCGATATTGCCGAGCTAGATTTCATCAATCCAGAAACGGGTGCGGATGTCTTGCCGACTATGGGGTTCACCGCAATGATGCTGGCAAAAGGGTCTGTTTCTGCACCACCCATTCGGTCCTGTTCCAACGCGTTTCACGTGGTCAAAGGCCGCGGCAAGACCGTTGTGAACGGCGAGGTGATTGAATGGGGTCCCAAAGACACCTTTACCGCGCCCGTCTTTTCCAAGATCGACCATCACGCGACCGAAGAGTCGTTTTTGGTTCGCATTCACGATCGGCCCCTGCAAGATAAGCTAGGATATTACGAGGAACGCGCACGATGAGCCTTATTTTCCCCGCCCCCAAGGTCAATACGATCCCTGTTCGGGGAACCGACGGGCTGTTTCCGGTCAACCGGATATTTTGCGTGGGTCGCAATTACGAAGCCCACGCAGCCGAAATGGGCAATCAGGTCGACCGAGAGGCGCCTTGGTATTTCACCAAAACCCCTTCGGCCACATGCGCAAGCGGATCCACTGTCCCCTATCCGCCCGGAACGTCGAATTTTCACTACGAGATGGAATTGGTCATCGCGATCGGCAAGCCGATTTTCAAAGGCGATCAGCGGGCTGCACAAGAAGCGGTTTTTGGATACGCCTGTGGTCTGGACATGACCCGTCGCGACCGCCAGCAAGATGGCAAAGACGCACGCCGCCCTTGGGATCTGGGCAAGGATGTCGAAAACTCTGCCGTTTTCGCGGCCATTACCCCGAAAGACCAAGTTGGCGAAATTGGCGGCCAGCGGATTCACCTTTCGCTCAACGGGGACATCCGCCAAGACGCCAAACTGTCTGATATGGTCTGGTCCGTTGCTGAAATCGTGAGCCACCTGTCAGGGTATTATCACCTTGTCCCCGGTGACGTGATCATGACGGGCACACCCGCTGGTGTGGGCGCAGTGGTCGCAGGCGATAAGATCACGGGCGGGATCGACGGTCTGGACCCGATTGAACTGAATATAGGGCCAGCAGAATGATCACCTTTCACGGCTATTTCCGGTCATCCAGCAGCTATCGTTGCCGCATCGCCTTTGGTTTGAAAGGCGTCGAATATGACTTTCGCCCCGTCCATCTGGTCAGGGGTGGCGGCGAACAAAAGACCGCCGATTATCGCGCCAAAAACCCGCAAATGCTGGTTCCGACGGTCGAGGTCGAAGGAGAGACCCTGACCCAATCCCCCGCAATTCTTGAGTGGCTGGACGAGGTATACCCAGATCCGCCTTTGTTCCCTGCAGATGCGATCGGTCGAGCCAAGGTGCGGGCGTTTTGCGCGGCTATCGCTTGCGAAATCCACCCTTTGCAAAACCTGCGCGTCCTGAACTTTCTGACTGGAACGCTGGGCGTGGATGAGGCGGGCAAAGCCGATTGGCTTAAGAAATGGATCGGTGACGGGCTGGCCACTTGCGAAGCTTTGGTGGCAAACAACGCCAAGACGCGCTTTGCCTTTGGTGACGAACCGGGAATGGCTGATATCTATCTTGCGCCCCAGATGTTCAGCGCCCAGCGCTTTGGTGTCGATCTGACTGGAATGCCCCGTCTGTGCGCGATCGCCGCGGCCTATGAGGATCACCCGGCCTTTGTCGCGGCACACCCCAAGAACCAGCCCGATGCGGAGTAAGGCATGACTGGTCATAAAGTGCTTATCGCAGGCGGTGGTATCGGCGGTCTGGCGACCGCGATCGGGCTCGCGCAAAAAGGCATCGCTTCGATCGTTTTGGAAAAGGCCGCGGTGTTGGGCGAAATCGGCGCAGGCATCCAATTGGGTCCGAATGCGTTTCATGCGTTCGATTACCTTGGTGTCGGCGATCAGGCGCGGGCGATGGCGGTCTATATCGACAACCTACGTCTGATGGATGCGCTAACCGGGCAGGAAATTACCCGCATTCCGCTGGATGATGCCTTTCGGGCGCGGTTCAAGAACCCCTATGCCGTTGTGCATCGTGGCGATTTGCATCGGGTGTTTCTTGATGCCTGCCTCGCCCACCCATTGGTCGAACTGCGGACCAACAGCGGCGTGGCTTCTTACGAACAAGACGGAGCCTCGGTCACCGCGATCTTGAACGATGGGGCGCACGTCACAGGAACTGCGCTTATCGGGGCTGACGGGCTCTGGTCGAATGTTCGCAAGCAGTTGGTTGGCGACGGGGCACCACGGGTTTCAGGGCACACCACCTATCGGTCCGTAATCCCGACAGAAGACATGCCCGAAGACCTGCGTTGGAATGCGGCAACGCTTTGGGCTGGCCCAAAGTGTCATATAGTGCACTATCCTTTGCAGGGCTGGAAAGCGTTCAATCTTGTCGTCACCTATCATAATGATGCGGCGGAACCTGTGGCTGGAAAACCCGTCACCAAGGAGGAGGTGCACCGCGGTTTTGAACATATAAGCCCAATTGCGCGCCAAATCATTGAAAAAGGCAAAGATTGGAAGCTGTGGGTTCTGTGTGACCGCGACCCAGTTTCAAATTGGGTCGACGGTCGGGTTGCTCTTTTGGGGGACGCTGCACATCCGATGTTGCAATATTTTGCGCAAGGCGCTTGTATGGCGATGGAGGATGCGGTTTGCTTGTCCGCAGAAATGGAACAACACGGGGGAAATCTAGAACAGGCTTTGTCAAACTATCAGGCCAAACGTCTGATGCGGACAGCGCGGGTTCAGTTGCAATCACGGGAAATAGGTCAGCACATCTATCATGCGTCAGGTGCGCATGCCGAATTGCGGAACATGGTGATGAGCTCGCGTCAACCAGATGAATGGTATGATCAAGTCGAATGGCTGTATGGCAGCACGGGGCTCGAGGGCGCAGTTTCGTCAGAAACCAAAAAGCGACCTATCGCCTTTTGATGCAACGTGACCAATAAAATTGGTGACAGCTTATAATAGTTATGCATCATACCGAAAAAGGGGAGAGGATTCGTAGGGGCACCGTCGGCATGACGACGCATGAAATGTTTACCCGCGAATAACTTTCGATTGCTGAAAAAGGCGGGCCATGAAAACCTTGGTCCAAAAGAAACATGTCAAAGGGAGGAAAACTGATATGACGAAACGGAGAACGATCCTTGGGATCATGGGCGGGGCCGCTTTCGCGGCTCTTTCGGCGACCGGTGCATTTGCACAGGAATTCACGCTCAAGCTCGAACAATTTCTGCCCGCCCAAGCCAACGTGCCTGTCGAAGTGCTCGATGTTTGGGCAAATAAGGTCGAACGCGACTCGATGGGTCGGATCAAGATCGAACGCTACGCCGCAATGTCGCTGGGCGGCACCCCGCCGGAACTTTACGACCAAGTGGTCGACGGTGTTGTTGATATCGGCTGGACCGTGGTCGGCTATATGCCGGGCCGCTTCCCTTCGACCGAGGTCTACGAACTTCCGTTCTTTGTCTCTGATCCAGCAGCAGGCTCTTATGCGCTGTGGAAGACCTTTACCCAGCACATGCAGGATTCCGAAGCAGCCGATGTTCACATGCTGGGAACGTGGGTTCATGGCCCAGGGGTATTCCACACCAAGGATCCAGTTCTGCATCCCGCTGATTTGCAGGGCATGAAGATCCGCGGTGGGTCGCGTCTGGTTAACCAGCTTTTGGAACTTGTCGGTGCAGAACCGGTCGGGATGCCCGTTCCCGCCGTTTCCGAAGCCCTTTCCAAAGGCGTAATCGATGGCACCACAATTCCGTGGGAAGTAACTCCGTCGGTCAAAGTTTCGGAACTGGTTCAAAATCACACCGAATTTGAAGGCCCTGCGCTTTATACGCTGACCTTCTTCCTTGCGATGAACAAAGACCGGTATGAAAGCCTGCCAGCTGATCTGCAGCATGTGATCGACCAGAACTCGGGCCTTGCCTTCTCGATCTGGGCGGGCACCACTCAGGCCGCTGCTGACGCGCCCGGCCGTGCAATTGCCGTTGGTCTGGGCAACAACATCGTGACCATTCCTGAATCTGAAACCGGTGAATGGCGCGATCTGGTCAACCCGATCTACGACACCTGGATTGCCGATATGGCAACCAAAGGTATCGACGGTCAGGCCCGGATCGACGAAGCCCGCGCGCTGATGGCTGAATACGCAGAATTCAGCAAATAATTCGGACCACAACGGGCCGCGCTAATCCAAGCGCGGCCCGTCTATATTGCGGAATCCGAAAGCCGGAGTGATCGAATGACCAGATTCTTTCTTGGCCTATCCAGGCTTTTTGCCCTGATGGGCGGCATAATGCTGACAATCGTCATTATGATTACCAGCATCTCCATTCTAGGCAGGTCTTTGAATTCGCTCCTACATTCGGATTTCTTTCAATCCGCGTTGGGTGGTCTTTCCAACTGGCTGATTGATGCAGGTATTGGGTCCATCAAGGGCGATTTTGAGCTGGTCGAAGCGGCAATGGCGTTTTCGATTTTTGCCTTTATCCCGCTAACGCAGATGACAAACGGGCATGCTGCGGTGGACCTGTTCACTGCATGGCTGCCAAAACGCGCACAACTTGTGCTGCGGATGTTGATCGAGATCCTTTTTGCCGTGGTTTTGGTCATCATCGCCAAACAGTTGTTCGAAGGCATGTCGAGCAAGATGCGGTCGGGTCAGACGACGTTTCTTTTGGAATTCAAGGTTTGGTGGGCCTATGCGCTCAGTCTTGTGCCGGCTGTCGTTGCTGCCGTCGTGGGGATCTACATGGCGCTTGTCCGAACATACGAGGCCGCAGTGGGCCGCGTGATCATTGCCGACGAAATGGGAGCAGAACATTGAGCACGCTAGATATTGGTCTGCTGTCTTTTCCTGGCCTGTTGCTGCTGATCTTTCTTCGGGTGCCAATCGGCTTGGCCATGTTTGTTGCCGGCTTTGTCGGGCTTTGGATGATCAACGGGTCACCCAATATTGCCATGGCCAAGCTCAAAAGCGAAACCTACGGCCAGTTTTCAAATTACTCCCTTTCGATTGTTCCGATCTTTTTGCTGATGGGACATTTTGCAACTTTGGGCGGCATGTCGCAGGCCCTGTTCAAAGCCGCCGAAAGCTGGATCGGGCACCGCAAAGGGGGCGTCGCGATGGCAGCTATTGGCGCCTGCGCGGGGTTTGGTGCGATCTGCGGGTCTTCGCTGGCCACTGCAGCCACCATGGGCCGTGTCGCCCTGCCGGAACTGCGCAACTATGGCTATGCGGGTGGCATTTCGACGGCCACATTGGCCGCTGGCGGAACCTTGGGTATTTTGATCCCGCCCTCGGTGGTTTTGGTGATCTATGCGATCCTGACCGAACAGAATATCGCCAAACTGTTCCTTGCGGCCTTTATCCCGGGTCTGCTCGCCGCGCTGGGCTATATCATTGCAATCTCAATCTATGTCCGGGTGCACCCAAATGCGGCGGGGACCCGCCCACGGGTTCCTTATAGCGAACGGTTCGACAATCTCTTGGATGTCTGGCCAGTTCTGGTCGTTTTTATCACCGTCGTCGGCGGTATCTACGGCGGTATCTTTACGCCCACCGAAGGCGCGTCCATCGGGGCCTTGGGCACGGGTGCGATTGCCTTTGCCAATGGCGGGTTGAACTGGTCGACGCTCAAGGAAAGTTTCATGGTGACGGCACGGTCGTCGGCCATGATTTTCCTGATCGTTCTGGGTGCCGGGTTCTACAACGGGTTCCTTGCCCAAAGCCAGGTCCCGCAAATGGCTTCTAGCTGGGTTATCGGCCAAGGGTTTAGCCCTTGGACCGTTCTTGTGATCATCCTCGGATTTTATCTGTTGCTTGGCTGTGTGATGGACAGTCTTTCAATGATCCTTTTGACCATTCCGATCTTCTTTCCAGTGATCAACGCCCTCGATTTTGGGATGACGGCAGAACACACCGCGATCTGGTTTGGCATCCTCGTTTTGATCGTGGTCGAGGTCGGGTTGATCACACCGCCGGTCGGGATGAACCTTTTCATCATCAACGCAATGGAACGGACGACCCCGATTGTCGAAACCTATAAGGCCGTCACTTACTTTGTTGCTTCTGACCTGATCCGCACCGCAATCTTGGTCGCCTTTCCGTCGATAACGCTGTTCCTGCTGCATTAGCGCTTGTGCGACTCTCAAGTAGGTATTAGGCATAATTATTATAACTGATACCGAAATGGGAGTGCGCCATGGAAATAGCAGGCAATGTCGCCATCGTAACAGGTGGTGGGAGCGGGCTAGGTGCTGCGACTGCGCGGCGCTTGGCCAGTCTGGGCGCCAAAGTAGGTATCCTTGATTTTGACCACGACCGCGGGGCAGCGGTAGCCGCCGAAATCAATGGTGTGGCGATCAAGGTAGACGTCGGCGACCTAGAACAGGTCGAGGCCGCAATTGGTCACTTCACCGAAAAACTGGGTGGTGCGCCCCGCATCGCGGTAAACTGCGCTGGCATCGGTCTAGCTGCGCGGGTTGTCGGGCGCGAAGGAAAGCTTTCCGTCGATCTTTTTGAACGCACTATTCGGGTTAATTTGATCGGTAGCTATAACGTCATGTCCGTTGCCGCGCGGGCGATGCAATCGCTGGATCCTTTGGCAACTGGGGAACGGGGCGTTGTCATCAATACATCATCGGTTGCCTATCAGGATGGCCAGATCGGCCAAGCGGCATATGCCGCGTCAAAAGGTGGAATCGCGGCCATGTGTTTGCCTGTCGCCCGCGAATTCGCAAAGACCGGTATTCGCGTCATGGCGATTGCACCCGGTCTGTTCCACACCCCGATGATGGAAGGTCTGCCGCCGGAAACTACGGCGCAGATCACAGCAAACATTCCTTTCCCTGATCGGTTAGGAATGCCCGAAGAATACGCTCTGCTCGCGACGCAGATCATCGAAAATGCCTATCTGAACGGAACCACGATCCGGTTGGATGCAGCGGTTCGTCTTCCCCAACGCTAGAGGTCACGGATGTCTTTGGTAAATATCGATATAGACGGGCCAATCGCGACGGTAACGATGAACAGGCCGGACAAACGCAACGCAATGTCCGACGCCCTTTTGGAAGAAATAGGGGCCTTTTTCCGGAACCGCCCAAAAGAGGTGAAGGTCGCAATCCTTACAGGAACCGCAGGCCATTTCTGTTCCGGGCTCGACCTTGCAGAACATGTCGAACGATCCGCCGAAGATGGCGTCTATCATTCGCGCAACTGGCATCGGACGCTTGATGACATCCAGTTTGGCGGGCTGCCTGTCATCAGTGCGATGTTTGGTGCGGTGATCGGCGGTGGGCTCGAGCTTGCAACTGCGACCCATGTCCGCATTGCCGAGCCTTCGACCATTTTCCAACTCCCCGAAGGGCGTCGAGGCATCTTTGTCGGCGGCGGGGCTACTGTGCGTGTTGGCCGTATCCTTGGCGCTGACCGTATGATCGAAATGATGCTGACCGGCCGCAAGTATGGCGCCGAAGAAGGTCTGCGCCTTGGGCTGACGCATTACACTGTTGGCGAAGGTGAGGCTTTGGCAAAAGCGCGCGCCTTGGCCGAGCAGATCGCCGGAAACGCACCAATGTCGAATTACCTGATGATCCAGGCCATCGCCCGGATCGAGGATATGTCAAAACAGGACGGGCTGTTCACCGAAAGCCTTGCCGCCGCCTTGGCGCAGACCACCCCAGATGCGCGCGAAGGGCTGGCGGCGTTCCTTGAAAAGCGTAAGCCGGTATTCAGGTAGATCATGGAAAAATTCGACGACAACCTCCGCCAGTTTGCGGGCTATTCGATGAAACGGGCGATGTCGCTGATCCAGACGGATGTGAATGCGGCCCTCGCCCCGTTCGAACTCCGGATGGTTACCTTTTCAGCCTTGGTGGTGATTGCCGACAACCCCGGACTGAAACAGGCGCAGCTTGCCGATGCCCTTTCCATCGAACGCCCGAACCTTGTTTTGGTGGTTGATGAACTTGAACGGCGTGATCTGATCCTGCGGGACCGGGACCCAGCGGATCGCAGAGCCTATGCATTGCAGGTCACCTTGGCGGGTCGCCGGTTGCGGGATCGTGCCATGGCCGCTGTTCAGGATCATGAAAGGCGCATGACCGCAGGATTGACCGAGGACCAGCGCCAAGCGCTGATCGCTGCCCTGCGTCAGATCGAAGAAAACGGGAAAGCCGACGATGATTCAGGGAAAGTATCAAGAGCATAGCGTGCTCCGCGAAGATCGGCCTGATGGCACGATCCTTTTGCGGTCCGCGCATCCATTGGACGATGTGGTGGCCAAGACCTCTGACTGGCTGCATCACTGGGCCGATGAAACGCCTGGCGCAACCTTTATCGCCGAGCGGTCGGGCGCAGGTTGGCGTGAGGTTAGCTATGCCGATACCCTGTCGATGGTCCGCGCAATAGCCGCGTCGCTGATTGCGATGGGGCTAGACGACAAAACGCCGATCCTGATTATCTCTGGCAATGGGGTGGACCACGGTCTTTTGACCCTTGCCGCGCAATATGTCGGTATTCCCACCGTTCCGGTTGCCGAACAATACGCCCTGATCCCGGCTGCCCATGGCCAATTGAAATTTGTTGCCGAACTGGTGCGCCCCGGTCTGATCTATGCGGTCGATGGCGCCAGATATGCCGATGCTTTGGGCCTTTCCGTATTTGACGGGATCCCGAAAATCACGAGTCTGGCTACCCCGCCGGGTGGCATTTCTTTCGATACATTGTTGGCAGGAAGCCATGCCAACATCGATGAAAGACATGCCAAGGTCGGCCCTGATACCGTGGCCAAGATCCTGATGACGTCCGGGTCTACATCTTCGCCCAAGGGTGTGCTGACGACGCAAAGGATGATGTGCACCAACCAGCGCCAGCTGCAGATCGCGCTACCTTTCCTGACAACGAAACGGCCCCGGATCGTTGATTGGCTGCCGTGGAACCATGTCTTTGGCGGGTCGCATAATTTCAACATGATGCTGGCAAACGGCGGTGCGCTGTATATCGACGACGGAAAACCGACCCCTCAGCTTGCGCCACGAACCATCGAAAACCAGCGGCTTAAGACCGGAACAATTGCGTTCAACGTGCCTGTGGGTTTTGCCCAGATCCGCGACGCCATGAAGACCGACGCCGGGCTGCGCCGTGCCTATTTTCAAGATCTGGATATGCTTTTCTATGCCGGCGCCTCCTTGCCGCAGGATGTTTGGGCCGATCTGGAACAGATGGCGACCGAGGTCAGGGGTGACCTGCCGCTGTTCACCTCCAGCTGGGGTCTGACCGAAACCGCGCCCGCCTGTCTGATCCAGCATGAACCGACCCAAAGGTCCGGCATCGTCGGCGTTCCGGTTCCCGGGGTGACGGTTAAACTGATCCCGGACGCCGATCTGCGGTGCGAGGTGCGCGTCTCCGGTCCTTCGATCATGACCGGCTATTTCCAGAACCCTGAAAAAACCGCCGAGGCCTTTGACGAAGACGGCTATTTCATCACCGGCGACGCGATGAAGTTTCTGGACCCAAGTGACATGACCAAAGGCATGGCTTTTGACGGACGGATTTCCGAGGAATTCAAACTTTTGACCGGCACATGGGTGCGGGCTGCCAACCTGCGGCTCGAGGTGCTGGGCGTTTTGGGTGATCTCGTGCAGGATGTGGTGATAACCGGCGCTGATAGGTCCGATATCGGGTTGCTTTTGGTCCCCTCTGCAAAACTCAGGGATTATCCCGATGCGTCCGATGATGCAGGTGCCATGATTATCGAGGCCGGAGCGGCAGAGATTGCCAGCAAGCTGCAATCGCGAGGCGATCAGGGGTCATCGACTCGCATTGCCCGCGTTCTGATCATGACGGAACCGCCATCAATTGCCGAGGGCGAGATCACAGCCAAAGGCAACCTCAATTTCCGCAAAATCTTGCAACGCCGCGCCGCGCTTTTGGATCGTCTTTATGACGACGCCGATCTGGCTACCATTTTGATTCAGGGGGTCCAATGATCGATCTTGAAAAAGTCCGCGCCATCGATTTCCACACCCACGCCGAAGAACCCTGTGGCTGCCATTCGGATGACGGCTATGACGATCTACAGGCGACCATGGCCTCCTATTTCGGTGCCCCGTGGAAGCACCCACCGACCGTTCCCGAAACTGCCGCGCATTACCGTGCCCAGAATATCGCGGCGGTGATTTTCCCCGTCGATGCCGAAAGAGAAACCGGTTACCGCCGCTACAAGAACGAAGAGGTTGCCGAACTTGCCGCTGAAAATGCGGATGTTCTCATCCCCTTCGCCTCGATCGACCCGCACAAGGGCAAGATGGGCGCGCGCGAAGCCCGCAGGCTGATGCAGGATTTTGGCATCAAAGGGTTCAAATTTCACCCGACCATGCAGGGTTTTTATCCGAATGATCGCATGGCCTATGACCTATACGAAGCGATTGCCGAAAATGGCGGCATTGCCCTTTTCCATACCGGTCAGACGGGCGTGGGGTCTGGCATGCGCGGCGGCAATGGGATGCGCCTGAAATATTCAAATCCGATGTATATGGATGACGTGGCGGTCGATTTTCCCGATATGAAAATCATCCTCGCCCACCCGTCCTTTCCTTGGCAGGAAGAGGCACTTGCCGTCGCCCAGCATAAGCCGAACGTCTATATCGACCTGTCTGGCTGGAGCCCGAAATACTTCCCCGAAATTCTGGTAAAATACTGCAATTCGATCCTGAAAAAGAAGGTTCTGTTCGGATCGGACTGGCCGATGATCACCCCCGAACGTTGGCTTTCTGATTTCGAGAAAATTGCCATCAAGGATGAAATCCGCCCCGACATTATCAAAAACAACGCGGCCCGCTTGCTGGGTCTGGTCTAGCGTCCCTCAGTTCAGGAACACCGCCTTTGATCCCGTTTCGCGCACCTTTGGATGACATCGCATTTTCGTTGACCGCAATGGGCGCCCCGCCCGATGACATGCGCGATGAAATTAGCGCCCACTTCGCGGCACTGGCCGAAGGCGTGATAGCCCCAACTAATACGCCCGGTGACCGGGGCGGGGCGCGGTTGGAAAATGGCCGCGTGCGCGTGCCGAATGAGTTCCATACGGCGCAGGCTGCCTTGAAAGAAGGGGGTTGGTGCGGGCTAACCGCCCCTGAAGAATTTGGTGGAATGGCGCAGGACGGATTGACCCTTGCCGCCGTGTCCGAGGTGTTTTCGGGGGCAAACCAGTCTCTGCAAATGCTGAATGGCCTTGTACCCGGCGCGGTGCGCACCATTCTGACCCATGGCACCGAGGCCCAGAAAAACTGGGCCATACCGCCACTGGCCGCAGGTGACTGGCTATCAACCATGTGCCTGACAGAACCCGGAGCAGGGTCCGATCTTGGCCGGATCAGGTGCCGCGCCGAACGGCAGGGGAATGCTTGGGCCATAACCGGCGAAAAGATTTTCATCACTGGCGCTGACCAAGACCTGAGCGAGGGCATTTTGCACCTCGTCCTTGCGCGAAGCGGGGGTGAAGGTGTCGGCGGGCTATCCCTGTTCCTGTGTCGCGGGGTGCTGCCCGACGGCACTAGAAATGCCGTGACCGTTACACGGATCGAAGAAAAACTTGGCCTGCATGGATCGCCAACGTGTCAGGTTGTTTTTGAATCCGCACAGGCCGAGTTGATCGGGACCGAAGGACAGGGCCTAAAGGCGATGTTCACCATGATGAACCATGCCCGTCTTGACGTCGCATTGCAGGGGGTCGCACAGGCCGCGCGCGCGCAGGATATTGCGCGCGCCTATGCCGCCGATCGCGTTCAGGGCGGCCGCCCGATTTCCGAACATGGCGATGTTGCCCGAATGATCGACCAAATGGACATGCTGGCAATGGGTGGCCGTGGCATTGCGCATCTGGCCTTGGTGACGCTGGAATCGGGACTTGATCCTGACAGTGTCGAGGTCCTGACCCCTGTCGCCAAGGTTTTCTGCACCGAGGCCGCAACCAAAGCCGCGGATCTGGGCATCCAGGTGTTGGGCGGATACGGCTATCTTGCCGAATACGGGCTGGAACAGATCTGGCGCGATGCGCGGATCACCAGAATTTACGAAGGCACGAATGGCATCCACGCAATGATGCTGGCAACCCGTCTGATCCATTTGGGATCGCCCTTGGACGCGCTTGAACGACTTGCGGCTGACATTCCCATGCTCGCCGACTGGCAGGATGCAAGGGCAACCGTTGCCGCGACGGCAGACGTGGGGCCGCTCGCTTGGGCTTTTATGGAATTGACGAGCGAGCTGGTCCACCAAGTGGTTTGGGCAAGACTAGGGTTCGCCGCAGCCTCTCACCCAGACCCTGATCGCGTCTTGCGATTGTCCAAAATCGCTTTCCGCAGGGCCGGGGTCGCGGTCGCCGAATTCAAAGCGGCATTGGGGTAGCCCAACTTTCGACGCAAACTATGTAGCAATATCTTGCATCAAATATGGAAAGGTGCATTATAAAGCACACACGGGAGAGGATTCGAATCCTGCCGGTGTCGTTTAGCGACCCTTTGCGGTCCGACGGAAGGCGGGGAGGGCCTAATGTCACTGAACCAGAACGCTGCGTGCTATTTCATTGATCGACATCTGGCCGAAGGGCGTGGACAAAAGATTGCCTTTCGCGAGGCGCACAGCGGCAAACGGACGCTGAGTTATGGCGAGCTAGCCGAAAAGACGGGCCTGATCGCTGGCGCATTGGGTAAGGCCGACATCCGTCGTGAAGAACGCGCTGCGATGCTGGTGCTGGACCAGATCGAATTCCCGCAGATTTTCTGGGGCGCGCTAAAGGCGGGGGTGGTTCCGATCCCCCTCAACACTCTACTGGCCGCCGACGTCTATCGCGCCATCCTGATCGACAGCCGCGCAGCGATTCTGTTTATAAGCGCCGAACTCTGGCCCACAGTTGCGGGTATCCTTGCCGATTGTCCCGACCTGCGACAGGTGGTTGTGATCGGTGGCGAAACCCCGTCAGGCACCCAAGGTTTCGACGATTTTCTGCACGGCGCGGAACGACAGGAACCGCTTTTGACCGATGCGGATGAAATCGCATTCTGGCTCTATTCCTCGGGCTCGACCGGCCAACCCAAGGGCGTCCGGCACGTCCACGGCGCGCTAAAGGCGACCGCCGATACGTATGGGGCGAAGGTCTTAGGGATTGTGGAAGCAGACACGATTTTTTCAGTGGCGAAACTGTTCTTTGCCTACGGCTTGGGGAATGGCATGACCTTTCCGATGTCGGTCGGGGCGACGGCGGTACTTTTTAATGCCAGACCGACGCCCAACAGCGTTACCGAAATTTTGGATCAGGAACGGCCCACCCTTTTTTGTGGTGTTCCCACCCTTTATGCCGCCTTAGTGCACGCGTGGGAAAAGGCGGGTATGCATCCATCTGCCCCTCTGCGCGCGTGCATTTCTGCAGGCGAGGCATTGCCCGAAGAGGTCGGCAAAAAATGGGCGGCGCTTTGGGGCGTCGACATCATGGATGGTGTCGGATCGACCGAAATGTTGCACATCTTTTTGTCCAACAAACCGGGGGACATCGTTTACGGGACATCCGGCACCGCCGTGCCGGGTTACGACATCCGTGTGGTGGACGAGGATGGACAAGAGGTTGGTGCAGGGCAGGTTGGTGAACTCCTCGTGCGGGGGGCCTCTGCGGCGGATGGCTATTGGAACCAACGCGACAAAAGCCGCACAACTTTTGAAGGGGAATGGACCAGAACCGGTGACAAATACGAAGTCACCGAAAATGGGCGATTGGTCTACTGCGGGCGGACCGACGACATGTTCAAGGTGTCGGGCATCTGGCTTTCGCCGTTCGAGGTTGAACAGGCGCTGGTCGCGCATCCCGCGATCCTCGAAGCAGCCGTCGTCGCGCGGCGCGATGCTGACGGGTTGGAAAAGCCGGCAGCCTTTGTTGTGCTAAAGGACCCTTCGCTGTCAATCGGAGTCGACGACCTCAAAGAGTTTGTCAAAGACAAGATCGGCAAGTGGAAATACCCCCGCTGGATCGACATTGTGCCAGATCTGCCAAAGACCGCCACGGGCAAGATCCAACGGTTCAAACTGCGCGGGACGAACTGATGGATTGGCGCGACGGGTTTCTGGTGATCGGTGGCAAGCGGCTTGAATATCGGGTCGCGGGCCCATCCCCTGCGACCGCGCCGACGATTATCCTATTGCACGAAGGTCTGGGTTGCGCGGCCCTATGGCGCGACTTCCCCGAACGCTTGTCGCAAGCGACTGGTTTCGGCGTTTTTGCCTATTCCCGCGCAGGTTATGGCGCGTCGGACCCCGTCAGCCTACCGCGCCCGCTGGACTATATGACCCGCGAAGCGACCGAGGTTCTGCCGCCTCTTCTGGATGCCATCGGGTTTCAAAGGGGCATCTTGATGGGGCATTCCGATGGGGCGACGATCGCCGCGATTTTCGGGGGTTCTGTCATTGACCATCGCGTGCGCGGCCTCGTCCTTATGGCACCGCATTTCTTTGCAGAACCAACGGGCCTCGCTGAAATCGCCAAGGCGCGCGATGCCTATGAAACCACGGACCTGCGCGCGAAATTGGCGAAATACCATTCAAACCCCGACAATGCTTTCCGCGGATGGAATGACAGCTGGTTGCATGCTGATTTCATCAATTGGAATGTGGCCGATGTCATCGATTATTGGCGGATTCCGGTGTTGGGACTACAGGGCCGCCAAGACCAATATGGCACCCTGGACCAGATCGCAGAAATGGAAACGCGTTCATACGCCCCTGTCGATGTTGCCATTCTGGACGACTGCAAACACGCCCCGCATCACGAACAACCAGATCAGGTGCTCAGGCATGTCTCGGATTTCTGCACCAGATTGGAAAGGATCGAGGCGGAAAAGGTCGCATTGGGGTGACGCCGTCCCATGCCTATCTGCCTGGTTTGACCCCCCGCCATCCCGATGGCTGTTTTGACGCAATCCGCCAAACCGTCGATCGGGGAATGACAGTTCAAGAACTGGCCGCGACCCCTGCGTTTAACCTCGGCAAAACGTGGATTGAGACTGGCTTTTACTGGGAAGCTCATGAAGTTCTCGAACCGATTTGGCTGATTTTGCCAGACGCCTCGCCAGATCGATATTTTATCCAGTCGATGATCCAGACGGCCAACGCGCTCCTCAAGCAACGCATGGGTCGGGGTGCCGCTGCCCGCCGGATTGTCGGTCTTGCGCGCGCCGCGCTGGTTAGCGCGCATCCCGTCAAAAGTTGGGGCATCGATTCGGCATGGGTTGAGAATCAGCTCGCAAAAGTGCAATAAAATGCATCACACACCTGCATTGGACCGCGATGATACCGCTTATTCCCAAATAAAATAAGGATAATTCGCATAACTGCACTTTAATGCATTAATTGCTTTACTCAACACGCTTACGGCACTATTGTGCCTCTAAATTCCAAATCACAAGGAGGCTGGCACATGTCCAAGTTCATCGACTTTCAGACTGATCCCACCAAATACCGCCACTGGAAAGTGGCCTATGACGGTCCGATTGCGAACCTCTATATGGACGTGGACGAAAACGGCGGGTTGTTCGAAGGGTATCAGCTAAAGCTGAATTCCTATGATCTTGGGGTCGACATCGAACTGGCTGATGTGGTCCAGCGGATGCGGTTCGAACATCCCGAAGTAAAGGTTGTCGTGATGCAATCGGCCAAGGACCGTGTGTTCTGTGCGGGTGCCAACATCCGGATGCTGGGCGGCGCGGCGCATAGCCACAAAGTGAACTTTTGCAAATTCACCAACGAAACCCGCAACACCTTCGAAGCGGCCGAAGCGGACTCGGGCCAGAAATACATTGCAGCCGTCAAAGGGGCATGTGCGGGCGGTGGCTACGAACTCGCCCTTGCGTGCAACTATATCATGCTGACCGACGATTCATCGTCCTCGGTTGCACTGCCCGAGGTGCCGTTGTTGGCGGTCTTGCCCGGCACTGGTGGACTGACCCGTGTGACGGACAAGCGCAAAGTGCGCCGCGATCTGGCCGACATCTTTTGTTCGATTGAGGAAGGGATCAAAGGCAAAAAGGCCAAGGATTGGCGCCTGGTCGACGAAGTGATCCAGAATTCGAAATTCGATGCGACCGTGCAGGAACGCGCCGCCGAATTCGCGGCAAAGTCGACAAAGGCAGACGTGTCCAAGGGGATCACCCTGGGCCCGATCAATCGGACGATCTCGGAAAATGCAGTGACCTATTCAACGGTCGAGGTGGCGTTGGACCGCGTGGCGCGAAAGGCGACGATCACCCTTCATGGCCCAGACGGTCATGCCCCCGCCAACATGGCAGAGGTCGAGGCGCAGGGCGATCAATCCTACATGTTGCGGCTTGCCCGTGAATTGGATGATGCCATCCTGCACCTTCGTCTAAATGAAATGGAACTGGGTTTGGTTGCCTTCCAGACCCAAGGCGACCCCGATCTGCTCTTGGCGCATGAAGCTGTCCTGTTGGTCAACAAAGATCATTGGTTGGCGAATGAAACGCTCGAATATTGGAAGCGTATCCTCAAGCGGATCGATGTAACCTCGCGCAGCCTTGTTGCGATTGTCGAACACGGGTCCTGCTTTGCCGGCGTTCTGGCTGAACTGCTTTGGGCCGTCGACCGCAGCTATATGATGGAAGACGAATTCGAAGGCGATAATCGCCCCATTGCGCGCATCAAACTTTCTGAAGTCAATTTTGGCCAGTTCCCTATGGCCAACGATCTGACCCGCCTTGAAACCCGTTTTCTGGGCGAACCCGAACAGGTCGACATTCTGCGCGGCAGTATCGGCGCGGATATCGAGGCAGACGAAGCCCGCGAATTGGGTCTGGTCACCTTTGCGATGGATGACATCGACTGGGAAGACGAGATCCGGATCTTTATGGAAGAACGCGCCAGCTTTAGCCCCGATGCCATGACCGGAATGGAAGCGAACCTGCGATTTGCCGGCCCCGAAACCATGGAAACCCGCATTTTCGGCCGCCTGACCGCTTGGCAGAACTGGATTTTCCAGCGTCCGAATGCTGTTGGCAAAGAGGGCGCCCTGCAACGCTACGGCACCGGCGTGCGCGGCGATTACAACATGGAACGCGTCTAACAAACGACTTGGAACACAGGGCAAATGCCCACCCTAGAACATGGGAACTGAAAAATGATGGACTTGATCAACGTCGCCTATGACACGCAAATCCCCAATAACGTGGGGCTTTCGACCGACAAAAAGGTGCTTAAGGCGCTGGAACGTTGGCATCCCGGCTACATCAACTGGTGGAATGATCTGATCCCCGGCAATTTCCAGAAATCCGATGTCTATCTGCGCACCGCCGTTAGCGTCGATCCCAAGGGTTGGGCCAAGTTCGACTATGTCAAAATGCCGGAATACCGTTGGGGTGTTCTGCTGGCGCCCCAGGTCGAGGATCGTAAGATCCCTTGTGGCGAACACTTTGGTCAACCCGCGTGGCAAGAGGTCCCCGGCGAATATCGCAATATGCTTAAGCGCCTGATCGTTATTCAGGGCGACACCGAACCGGGATCGGTTGAACAACAGCGGTTCCTTGGGAAAACGGCGCCGTCGCTCTATGACATGCGCAACCTGTTTCAGGTCAACGTCGAAGAAGGCCGTCATCTTTGGGCGATGGTCTATTTGCTGTTCAAATACTTTGGCGCGGATGGCCGAGAAGAGGCGGATGATCTGCTCCGCCGGTCTTCGGGTTCGGAAGAAGCCCCGCGTATGCTCGGTGCCTTTAACGAAGAAACGCCTGATTGGTTGTCTTTTTTCATGTTCACCTATTTCACCGACCGCGACGGCAAGATGCAGCTTGAATCGCTGGCGCAATCGGGCTTTGACCCTTTGTCGCGCACCTGCCGTTTCATGCTGACCGAAGAGGCGCACCATATGTTCGTGGGCGAAACCGGTGTGGGCCGGGTGATCGAACGCACCTGCGAGGCGATGAAAGCCGCCGGAATCGATGACCTCTATGATACCGACAAGATCCGGTCCTTGGGTGTCATTGACCTGCCGACGATCCAGAAAAAGCTGAACCTGCACTATACCCTCAGCCTCGACCTGTTCGGGCAAGAGGTATCGACCAATGCCGCGAATGCCTTCAATTCGGGCATCAAGGGGCGGTATATGGAGGTTCGGATCGACGATGACCACCAGCTCAAATCCGCGACTTATCGCGTCAAGAACGTCGAAGGCGCATCCATCGTAGATCAGGATGTGCCAGCACTGACCGCAATCAACATGCGTCTTCGCGATGATTACGTTCGCGACGCGGCGGGCGGCGTGGGTCGGTGGAACAAGATCATTGAAAAAGCGGGCATCCAGTTCGAACTGAAACTGCCGCACGAAGGGTTCCACCGTCAGATCGGTATCTTTTCAACAGTGAACGTTGACCCCCAAGGCAAGATCATCCCGAAAGAGGAATGGGCAGCAAAATCAAAAGACTGGTTGCCAACAAAGGCGGATGGCGATTTCATCCAATCCTTGATGGTGCCGTGTTTCGAACCAGGAAAATTCGCGGGGTGGATCGCGCCGCCCAAGGTCGGCATCGACAACAAACCGGGCGACTTTGAATACGTCAAACTGCACATGGCGTAACACCGGAAAATGCGGGTTCGGGGCCGGCGCCCCGGCCCAAAACTGGCAAAGCAAAGGATAGCATGATGTTCACGCTTCAGACTGTTGGCCACGCCCCAAAGACGACCGAGCTGACACGCCAGATTGTCCGGACATCCGGGACCTGTGTCGGCTGCGAGGGGTGCACGGGCCTGTGCAAAGAGCTGATCGATGTTCTTGTGCTTCCGGAAATTTTCCTGCGCAAAGGGTCGTGACGTGAACAAACCCCTCAAACAACACCTGATCGACCCTGAAATCTGTATCCGGTGTTACACCTGCGAAATGACTTGCCCTGTCGGCGCCATTGAACACGATGACAACAATGTCGTCGTCAACGCAGACAGCTGCAATTTCTGCATGGATTGTATTCCGGTTTGCCCGACCGGTTCCATCGACGAATGGCGCATGGTCCAGACGCCCTATACGATGGAGGATCAATATGGCTGGTCCGAACTCCCCCCTCAGGCGGATCTCGGTCAGTCAGAATCCGATACTGGCCTCGAGGCGCTTGATGATGTCACGGCCGCCTTGCTGGCCGAGGCGCACAAAGGTGCGGGCGGCAAGGCCAAAGCCCCGGCCAGCGCCAGCAAGCCGACGATCAACCTTTACAATCTGGGCAAGCCGGTCACGGCGCGGGTCCAAGGGAACTATCGACTGACCAACGATCCCGACCATGATATCCGGCACATCATCCTGGATTTCAAAGGCCAGAACATGCCGGTGCTAGAGGGTCAATCCATCGGAATACTTCCGCCCGGATTGGACAAAGACGGCAAGGCCCATCTGCCGCGGCTTTATTCGGTGTCGTCGCCCCGCGATGGCGAACGCCCGAATTTTCACAACGTGTCTTTGACGGTCAAACGGGACCCTGATGGGATTTGTTCGAACTATCTTTGCGATCTTGAACAAGGGGCAGAGGTGCAGGTCACCGGCCCCTTCGGTGCCACCTTCCTTTTGCCACAAGACCCCGCCGCCCGCCTGTTGATGATCTGCACCGGCACCGGATCGGCACCCATGCGCGCCTTTACCATGCAGCGGCAAAGGGTCGGTGCGACAGGTGATATGGTGCTGTTCTTTGGCGCGCGCTCACCCGACGCTCTGCCCTATTTTGGGCCATTGGGCAAAGTGCCGACGTCGGTGTTGCAACAGCACCTTGTCTTTAGCCGACTTGATGGCCAGCCCAAGGAATATGTCCAGGACCGGTTGGTTGCCGAACAGGACAAGATCGCCGAAATGATCGCTGACCCGAATACATATATCTATATCTGCGGCCTGCGGGGTATGGAGGAAGGGCTGGAACGGGCCTTTACCAATATCGCGGAAAGCATAGGACAGCAGTGGACAGCACTGCGGGATGTAATGCGCGAAGACGGTCGCTATCACGTCGAGACCTACTAATGCCATACCAACACGAAATTCGTGTCACATGGGGTGACTGTGATCCCGCGCGCATCGTCTATACAGCCCGACTGCCTTGGTTTGCCTTGGATGCCATCAACGGCTGGTGGGAAAAGCATCTGGGCGACGGTTGGTTTCAGATGGAAATCGACCGAAATCTTGGAACCCCTTTTGTCCACATGTCGATGGATTTCCGGCATCCGGCCACCCCGCGACATCGGCTCATCTGTGATGTTGCGCCGATTGCATTGGGAGAAAGTTCGATCCGCTTTGCGGTCATAGGCAGACAGGACGGCACCCTTTGTTTCGAAGGACAGTTTGTCTGTGTTTTCATTGTCGCGGACGCGTTTCGCAAACAACCGGCGCCACAGGCAATCCGCGATATCGTGACCCCCTTGCTTGAACCCGATATCCTGCAAACCGCGCCGATCACGCGTTGAACAGGTCCGATATCCGGACTAGTGTTGTGCAATATTTTACACAAACGGCGCTCAGACATGTCCGAGATCACGAACTTTCGCGGCGAGGCATCGACCGAACAGGGAACCCATGCGGATCAACTGGTCGACGCATTGATGTCGCGCGTTGGGGAAAGGGTCCGCAAAGCGCGCGAACTCAAAGGCATCCCGCGGCGTGTCTTGTCCGAGGTTTCGGGCGTGTCCCCCCGTTATCTGGCGCAGCTAGAGGCAGGCGAAGGCAATATTTCGATTGGGCTCTTGCAACGGGTCGCAGTGGCGCTTGATTACCCAATCGACTGGCTCATTACCGAAGAGGATCCTTGGACATCAGACGTTCTAAAAGCTGCAGATCTGTTTCGATCCGCGCCCGCGAATGTTCGGGCGCAGGTTTTGGGCCTGTTGGCGCCCGAGCCGCCCGAATCCCGTCGTGCGAACCGGATTTGTCTGGTTGGGTTGCGTGGGGCGGGTAAGTCGACGCTCGGGGCGGCTGTGGGTCAGTTGTTCGGGGTGCCCTTTGTCGAGCTGAACAAAGAAATCGAAGAACAGGCTGGCATGCCGGTCAACGAGGTTCTGGCGCTTTATGGCCAAGAAGGTTACCGTCGGCTAGAGGCGCAGGCGATCCAGCGGATCACGGCGACCTATGACAGCATGATCCTTGCGGTTGCTGGCGGTATCGTGGCCGATCCGGCAACCTACAATCACCTTTTGGCACACTTCCACACGGTCTGGATCAAGGCGCAGGCACAGGATCACATGAACCGCGTGCGCGCGCAGGGCGACACGCGCCCCATGGCCGGAAATCCCGAAGCGATGGATCAGCTGAAATCCATTCTGACGAGCCGCGAGGCCCTTTATGCCAAGGCGCAAGCGCAGTTGGACACAAGCGGCAAGACAGTTGAACAATCTGCAAATGAACTCGTCGAACTGATCAGCAATCGGCATTTTCTAGATTAGTCCAAATCTCTTGTCTTGGCGGAAATTGCATTATAATACATAAATTGTATTATCCAAAACGGGGCGCGCCGCTATGACTGTCACAACCCGCCAAAGTGGCCGCATCGGCTATGTCACGATGGATAATCCACCCGTGAATGCCATAGACGTTGCCATCCGTCAGGGGTTGATCGATGCGGTGGACTGGGCAAATTCCAACGGATTCGAGCGCGTCATTCTGACAGGGGCGGGTCGTGCATTTGCGGCAGGTGCGGACGCCAAGGAATTCGACACCGCCCCAATCGAACCGCATCTGCCAGATGTCTGTCAGGCGATCGAATCCTCGTCGGTGCCATGGATTGCCGCGATCAACGGGGTGGCGCTGGGCGGCGGGCTCGAACTTGCGATGGCGTGCCGGACGCGTATCGCACCCCCCAACGCGCAGCTGGGATTGCCAGAAGTTACTCTTGGCGTGGTCCCCGGTGCGGGCGGGACCCAGCGCCTGCCTCGGCTGGTAGGTCTTGCGAAAGCAATTGAAATGATCGGCACTGGAAAACCCGTCTCGGGGCGAGTTGCTTTGGAAATCGGGTTGGTTGACCAGATCGCTGACGACCCCGTTCAGGCCGCTGAAGTGTTCGACTTGTCCCAGCTGGGGGTCGCCACGTCAAAACGCGCAGTCGCATCTGCGGAAATGGCCGAAATAGAGTCTATCAAAGCCAAAATCATAAATAGATCAGCAGGCCAAATCGCCCCTTTGCGTGCAATTGAATTGGTCTCACTGTCGATGAACGCGAATTTTGCAGAAGCTGTCGCCGCTGAGCGCAAGGCATTTCTGGAACTAAGACAAGGCGAACAGGCCCGCGCCTTGCGGCACATCTTTTTCGCGGAACGCGGGGCAAAGGCTCCGTCGTGGCTTTCTGCCGAACCCCGGCCAATCGCGCAGGCCGTTGTCGTCGGTGGCGGGACGATGGGGGCGGGGATTGCCTATGCTTTGCTCAACGCGGGAATACGCGTTGTCATTCTCGAAACCGATGCCGCGGGCGTTGAACGCGCCAAAACGAATGTTGGCAAGATTATCGACCAAAGCGTTTCGCGTGGCCTGATTTCCCAGTCGTTGGCCCAAGATATTCACGGCAGGTTTGATGCATCAACGGACTATGCTGCCGCCGCAAATGCGGACCTCGCGATAGAGGCCGCCTTTGAATCCATGGACGTTAAACGCAGCGTTTTCGGGCAGCTTGAATCAGTCATGACCAAAGACGCAATTCTGGCGACCAACACGTCCTATTTGGACGTTAATGAAATCGCGGCGGTTTTGAACGACCCGTCACGGTTGGTCGGTTTGCACTTTTTTGCACCTGCCCATATCATGAAACTGCTAGAAATTGTTCGGGGCGACGAAACCTCGGATCACGCACTTGCCACTGGGTTTGCCTTGGCAAAACAGCTCCGCAAAATTCCGGTTTTGGCGGGCGTTTGTGACGGGTTCATTGGCAACCGTATTCTGGCCCGTAATCGCGAGGCTGCGGATACCGTGTTCATGGACGGATCAACCCCTTGGGATGTCGACGAAGCGATGGTCGACTTTGGCTATGCTATGGGTCCTTACGAGGCACAGGATCTGTCCGGTCTGGACATTGCACACGCCAACCGCCGCAGACAGGACGCGACACGTGATCCTGCCCGGCGCTATATCCCCATCGCGGATCGGATGGTTGAACTGGGCAAGCTGGGCCGCAAGACGGGCGCGGGATGGTATCGGTATCCGGGTGGTGGTGGCAAAGTCGATGACCCCATTGTCGCCGACCTCGCGCTGGAAGAGGCGCATTTCGCTGGTCGCACGCGGACCGATTATAGCCACGATGAAATCCGCCGCAGGCTGATCCTTGCCATGATAAACGAGGCTTGTGACATCCTGTCCGAAGGCATCGCGCAGTCCGCGGCAGATATCGATCTGGTCACTGTCTTTGGCTATGGATTTCCGCGTTGGCGGGGTGGGCTGATGTGCCACGCCGATACGATTGGCGCAGCCCGTTTGGTGGATGAAATCACCGAACTTGCAAAAGAAGACCCAGTTGCATGGCGGCTATCGCCTGTTCTGGCAGAATGCGCAAATCGCGGGATTGCCCTAGCCGATTGGCGCCACACATAGACCCTAATAAGGCAGCCCGACGTATTGTTCCGCCAGAACCATTTGCGCGGCGCGGGACAGTGACAGATACGAAATCTCGCTGTCCTGCATCTTTTGGTCATAGTCAGTTTGGCCGGGGAAACGGTGCATGGTTGTGGTGAACCACCAACTGAAACGCATCGCTTTCCAGACGCGGTCCAACGCGCGCGCCGAATAGGTATCGACGCCTTCGTCTGTTTTGTCGTTGTAATGCGCGATCAGGGAATGTGACAGATAATGAACATCTGACGCGGCAAGGTTCAGCCCTTTGGCCCCAGTCGGCGGAACGATATGCGCGGCGTCGCCCACTAGGAACAACCGCCCCCACCGCATTGGTTCGGCGACATAGGACCGCAGTGGTGCAATTGATTTTTCGACACTGTCGCCGGTGACGATGGTCTCTGCCGCCTCTGCGGGAATGCGGCGTCGGAGTTCATCCCAGAACGCAGCGTCCGACCATTTTTCGATGGGGTCGTCGACAGGGGTCTGGATGTAATACCGGCTTAGGTTGGCATTTCGCATCGAACACAGCGCGAAGCCGCGTTCGTGGTTCGCATAGATCAGTTCATGACTGACGGGCGGGGTGCGGGACAGGACCCCCAGCCAGCCAAAGGGGTAAACCTTTTCGTATTCGCGTAGCACTGTTGCGGGAATTGTCTTGCGGCTGACGCCGTGAAACCCGTCGCACCCAGCGATCCAGTCGCAGTCGATCCGGTGCTCTGTTCCATCCACCGAATAGGTGACATGGGGGGCCGCGCTGTCGGCGTCGTGGATTTTGACATCGCCAGCATTGTGGATCACTACCCCGCCCATCGCATCGCGCGCGACGTAGAGGTCGTGGGTTACCTCGGTCTGGCCATAGACCATCACGTCTTTGCCGGTCAGTTCGTGAAAATCGATCCGGAATGATTTGTTGCGCGACGCGATGTAGGTCCCACTGTGGACAAAGCCTTCGGCATCCATGCGGTCGCCAACGCCGGCGCCGCGCATAAGGTTTTGGAATCCCTGTTCCAAAACTCCAGCCCTTATCCGCCCAAGCACATAGTCGCGGGTTTGACGTTCCAGAACCACCGTATCAATTCCCGCGCGGTGCAGAATTTGCGACAGCAACAGACCCGAAGGTCCACCACCGATGATGCAGACTTGTGTGCGCATCAGGCGGCCCTTTCCAGCCCGAGGATCGTCCGCGCCTGTTGCCAGGTCGCGACGGGGCGGTCGTATTTCGCGCAAAGATCTGCCGCCCGTTTGACAAGAGCCGCGTTCGACGGCGCAAGCGTGTCGCGGTCGATCCGCATATTATCCTCGAGCCCGGTGCGCGCGTGTCCACCAGCCGAGATGGCCCATTCATTCACAACGATCTGGTTGGGGCCGATTCCAGCGGCACACCAAGGCGCACCCTGCCCAAACAGTCGCTTGACCGTGTGAACGTAAAAATCAAATACCTCACGGTCGGCGGGCATCGCGTTTTTCACGCCCATCACGAACTGCACATAGGGCGTCCCGATCAGTTGCCCGCGATCTGACATAAGCTTGGCGTGAAAAATGTGGGAAAGGTCAAAAGCCTCGATTTCGGGTTTTACGCCATAGGTGACCATCTCGGCCGCCAGCCAATCGACCAGATCTGGTGGGTTTTCATAGACCCGCGTGGGAAAGTTGTTCGACCCCACCGACAACGATGCCATGTCCGGCCTGAGCGGCAACATCCCGCCGCGTGCTTGTCCTGCGCCCGAACGACCGCCCGTCGAAAGCTGGATGATCATTCCCGGACAATGGGATTCCAAACCTTCTTTCAGCCGTGCAAAGCGTTCCGGATCGCTGGTTGGTTTTCCTTCGTCGTCGCGTACATGGCAATGGGCGATGCTCGCGCCCGCCTCGAATGCTTCGTGGGTGCTTTCGATCTGTTCGGAAACGGTAATCGGCACGGCGGGGTTATTGGCCTTTGTCGGCACGGAACCGGTAATCGCGACACAGATGATGCAGGGGTCGGTCATTGTTCAGATATCCAGAAACACGGTTTCATCATCACCCTGAAGCCGGATATCGAACCGGTATTTCCCAGGGGCCACTTTTTGCGCGATCAGCGTTTTGACCCGGTGCCTTTGTTCGATCATCGACAGGATCGGGTCTGCGGCATGTGCGGCGTCGTCTTCGGGAAAATAAAGCCTTGTATTCAGTCCGACGTTTATCCCCCGCGCAACGATCCAAAGGTTCAGATGCGACGCCTGAACGCGCCCCATCCGGCCCGGAACAGCGCCTGGTTTGATGGTATCAAATGACCAAAGCCCTGTGTCGAAATCCGTGATGACCCGCCCCCATCCACGGAATCCCTTGGCGACCTCTGCGGCGCGGGGGTCTTCGGGGTGCGGGTAGATGCCATTGGCGTCAGCCTGCCAGACCTCAAGCATGACATCTTTGACAGGTGCGCCTGTTCCGTCGATCACCAAACCTTCGACCGTGATGCGTTCGCCGATCGCGTCAGGGCCGGCGATGTCCCAGCCGAGTTCGCTTTTGTATATGTCGAACCCCGCCGCACCCGGTGCCAGCCCGATATGCACATATGGACCCGCCGTTTGGGATGGCGTTTCTTTCAGGTAATTCAGGGACTGGACCATGGCTTAGTTCCCCTCCAGACGGTTTTCAAACAGGGTAGACCGACGCCCGCGCAAAACAATGTCGAACTTATACGCGATGGAATCGAGGGGGATCGTCGCGTTCAAATCCAGTGCCGCGATCAGTTGGCCGACTGCGGCCTGATCCTTGATGGTGTTCACGATGGGGCATTTGGCGATCAGCGGGTCACCTTCGAAATACATCTGGCTGATGAGCCGCTGGCTAAACGATGTTCCGAAGATGGAAACATGGATATGCGCGGGACGCCATGAATTGACGTAGTTCCGCCAAGGATAGGCGCCGGGTTTGATTGTCCTGAAAAAGTAGTATCCGTTTTCGTCGGTGATCGTCCTGCCGCATCCGCCGAAATTCGGGTCGATCGGCGCAAGATAGGTATCTTTCTTGTGTCGGTATCTGCCGCCTGCATTGGCCTGCCAGATTTCCACCAGCGTGTTGGGAACGCCCCGCCCGTTTTCGTCAATCACACGCCCATGTACGATGATCCTTTCGCCAATGGCATCGCCAGTGGTGGCGTAATTGGTGATCAGATCGTTGTCGCCGGCAGCGATGTCCGAATGGCCAAATCGCGGCCCTGTTATTTCCGACCAAGTCTGGTCAATCGACAAAAGCGCCTGCTTGGGCGACCGAGGGACGCTTGTCTTATATCCAGACGCAAAGGCTGGCGGGTGCCATTCCCGGTCCCGCATGTGAAATTCGGCAGGTTTCATTGTCCCTCTCCCTGGCCCATTTGGGCAAAAGTATCCTTTGCGATCTTGATAGCGTGGTTTGCCCTTGGCACGCCTGCATAAATCGCGACGTGCAACAGTGCCTCCATCACATCGTCCTGTGTAGCGCCTGTCCGGGCTGTGGCGCGAATGTGCATTGCCAGTTCGTGATCATTGCCCAGACCTGCCAGCAACGCGATGGTCAGCATCGACCTTTCTCGCAGGCTGATGGTGTCCCGCGCCCAGACGTGACCCCAAGCGGCATCGGTGATCAGGTCCTGAAACGGCGTGTCGAATTCTGTCTTGGCGGCTTCGGCCCTGTCGACGTGCGCGTCGCCCAGAATGGTCCTGCGAATATTCATTCCTGCTTTGGCGCGTTCGGACATTTGATCCTCCATCGGTCCTTTATAATCTAAGCGACAGAAAACCTTGTTTGAAAATGCAAAATGAGGATGTAACGATAACCAGATGATTATGCATCCTGCGATCAAGCTCCGCCATATCCGTGCCTTTCTGGATATCGCCGCCGAAGGCAACATGACCATCGTCGCCAAGGCCCAAGGCATCACACAGCCCGCGCTGTCCCGTACGCTCGCCGAATTGGAATCCCTTTTGGGTGCGCCGTTGTTTTATCGTGAGGGCCGCAAACTGGTTCTAACCCCGTCTGGAAAATTGTTCCGGCAGCACGCCAGCGTCGGGGTTCAGGCGTTTGAACGCGCGGTCTCAGCCTTGTCAGTCGATCGTGGCGAAGGCCGGCTAGAGGTCGGGGTGCTGCCTTCTGTCGCGACGCGACTCTTTCCACGCGTGGCGCTGTTATTCAACCAAATGTATCCGCAGACCGTATTGTCTGTGACCACCGGTCCGAACTTCTTTCTGTTGAACGGGCTGCGGCGCGGGACGCAGGAAATCATGTTGGGCAGAATGCCCCGAGCCGAGGAAATGGCCGATCTGACGTTCGAACATCTTTATGACGAAGACGTCCTATTGGTCGCCCGCGCAGGGCATCCGATGGCGGGGGCCCCGGCCGAACAGGCCGTGGCTAGATCGCCGCTTATCCTTCCGCCCGAAGGTGCGCTGATCCGGCGGGCGGTGGACGATTATTTGATCAGCATCGGTTTGGGCAAGATCAGGCCCGCGTTCGAAACGGTTGCGCTCCCGCTTGGGCGACGGATCTGTCTCGATTCAAATGCGCTTTGGTTCATTTCCAAGGGCGTTATCCTCGAAGAACTGGATCGGGGCGAATTGGTTGCTTTGCCGACTGGCAAAACGTCGTTGGCCGGTGCCATCGGTATCACCCGGCGGCGCGAAGCGGATAATCCCCAACCGCTGGATTCGCTCTGCCAATTGCTGCGGGACGCGGTGCGCGACGGCCTGAATAATTAATTGACCGATCGGTCGGTCTATGTTCAAGTCTCTCGAAACAAAGGGGAGGAAGGGATGACCGACGCGCCGATTCTCGCGGACCTGACGGCAGGCGTGTTGACCATCACGCTGAACCGCCCGGACAAGCTCAATTCCTTCAACGAACCGATGCACCTTGCCCTGCGGGCCGAGATTCAGCGCGCCCATGACGATGATGCGGTGCGCTGCGTTCTGATCACGGGCGCTGGGCGCGGATTTTGTGCTGGTCAGGATCTGGGCGACCGCGATCCGCGCAAGATGGATGGCCCGCCTGATCTGGGGCGGACGCTCGACACCTTCTACAACCCGACGCTTCGCCTGATGCGCAGCCTTGAAAAGCCGATCATTGCGGCGGTCAACGGTGTTGCGGCTGGTGCGGGTGCCAATGTTGCCTTGGCCTGCGATATTGTTCTGGCGGCGCGTTCGGCAAAGTTCATTCAAGCCTTTTCCAAGATCGGACTGACACCTGATGCGGGGGGGTCTTGGTCCCTGTCGCGCCTTTTGGGCGAAGCCCGCGCCAAAGGCCTCGCCCTGACCGCCGAACCCCTGACCGCCGAACGGGCCGAGGCTTGGGGTCTTATCTGGAAAGCGGTCGATGATGACCAGCTGATGCCCGAGGCGCAGGCGCTGGCGGCAAAGTTCGCGACCGGACCAACCCGTGGGTTGGGATTGACCAAACAGTCCATACAGGCAGCGGCGACCAACAGCTTTTCCGATCAGTTGGACTATGAACGCGACACCCAGCGGATCGCGGGCCGGACCGCGGATTATGCCGAAGGTGTCGCCGCATTTCTTGATAAACGCACGCCGGAGTTCAAAGGAAAATGACCCTGACACCGCAACAGATCGCCGACACCAGCGCCGAAGCCATGTGGCGCGATGACGAGGCCTGCAAAGGGCTGGGGATGGTGGTCCAAAGCGTTGGCCCCGGAACTGCGACCCTGTCCATGAAGGTCACCGCCGATATGACAAATGGGCATGGCACCTGCCACGGCGGGTTCATCTTTACCCTAGCCGACAGTGCCTTTGCCTATGCCTGCAACAGCTATAATCAGCGGGTCGTCGCGGGTCAGGCCGCGATCACCTTTATCGCGCCTGCCTTTGCAGCAGACTTGCTGACCGCGCAGGCGACCGAGGTCCAACTTTACGGCCGATCCGGAATTTATGATGTCCGCGTGACCCGACAAAGCGGCGATGTTGTCGCCGAATTCCGCGGCCATTCGCGGACCATCAAAGGCACCCACTTTAACGAGGAAGAGTGATGGAAGACCTGTCCCCCCGCCCCGGAGACCTAGAACCGATCGAAACGGCAAGCCGCGACGAAATCGCCGCCCTTCAGCTTGAACGCATGAAATGGTCGCTGCGCCACGCCTATGACAATTCTCCGTTCTACAAGGCCCGATTTGATCAGGCCGGTGTGCATCCAGATGACCTGAGGACGCTGACAGATCTGGCCAAGTTTCCGTTCACCACCAAATCGGATTTGCGGGACACTTATCCCTTCGGCATGTTCGCCGTTCCGCGTGACAAGATCGCGCGCGTTCATGCATCTTCTGGCACGACGGGCAAGCCGACAGTTGTCGGTTATACCCAAAACGACATTTCGATGTGGGCCGACATGGTTGCCCGTTCCATCCGCGCGAGCGGTGGCCGCGCAGGGGATGGGGTGCATGTGGCGTATGGCTATGGCCTGTTTACGGGTGGGCTCGGTGCGCATTACGGCGCGGAACGCTTGGGGTGCACCGTCATTCCGGTGTCGGGCGGCATGACCGAACGGCAGGTGACCCTGATCACCGATTTCAAGCCGCGCGTGATCATGGTCACGCCGTCCTATATGCTGTCGATCCTTGATGAATTCCGCCGTCAGGGGATTGACCCGCGCGACAGTTCGCTTGCCGTTGGCATCTTCGGGGCCGAACCCTGGACCAATGCCATGCGGCGCGAGATCGAAGAGGCTTTCGACATGCACGCCGTCGACATCTATGGCTTGTCCGAGGTGATGGGCCCCGGTGTCGCCAACGAATGCGTGGAAACCAAGGACGGGCTGCATATTTGGGAAGATCATTTCTACCCCGAAATCATCAACCCTGAAACCGGCGAGGTTTTGCCCGATGGCGAGATGGGCGAGTTGGTCTTTACCACCCTCACCAAAGAGGGTCTGCCGATCATCCGGTACCGCACCCGCGATTTGACTCGGCTTTTGCCGGGCACCGCGCGGTCGATGCGCCGTATGGAAAAGATCACTGGCCGGTCGGATGACATGATCATCCTGCGCGGCGTCAATGTGTTTCCGACGCAGATCGAGGAACAGTTGCTAAAGGTTCCGGCGCTCGCACCGCATTTCCAGATCGTCCTGAGCCGTGATGGCCGGATGGACAATATGGCGATCACGGTCGAGGCGGTCGAAGGGCACACGGATGTTGCCGCGCGGGCCGCTGCGGCCAAGGCGCTCGCCCATCATATCAAGTCGGTCGTCGGGGTGTCTGCAAAGGTCGATGTTGGCCTGCCGGGGTCTGCACCCCGGTCCGAAGGCAAGGCGCGCCGCGTTGTCGATAACCGGCCCAAGGTCTGACGATGGCCCGCCCCCGCGCCAGCGATTTCGAGGAAAAGCGCGGCAGTCTTCTGGATGCCGCCGCTGCCGTCTTTGCCGAACAGGGGATGGAAAAGGCCTCGATGTCGCAGATCGCGGCGCAGGCGGGTGTATCAAAGGCACTGCTCTATCACTACTACCCATCCAAAGACGCGTTGATTTTCGCGATCATCCAAACCCATTTGACCGACCTTGATGACGCCCTGGCCGAGGCCGAAGACACCAGTCTCGCCCCGCCGCAACTGCTCGAGCGGTTGGTGGCGGCGGTGCTGGAAAATTATCGGGGGGCGGACAATGCGCATAAGGTGCAGCTGAACGCTGCCAAGGCGCTAAGCGATGAACAACAGGCCGTTTTGCGGGCGATCGAACGGCGGATCGTCGGGCGATTTGCAGCGGTGATCCGCCTGATTAGACCCGAATTGGCGCAAGGCTCGCCGCTTTTGATGCCAGTGACCATGTCGCTATTCGGGATGATGAACTGGGTCTACATGTGGTTCAAGGACGGAGGCCAGATCAGCCGCGATGATTACGCGCGACTGGCCACCCAAATTCTTTTGGGTGGCATCCCGTCAGTGTCTGTCGACCCAAAGGCCTAAGGATCAGATCCAGCCCGCCAGATTCTTGCGGATCACGTCGGACAAAGCCGCGATATGTTCGGCGTCATCGTTCAGGCAGGGGATATAGGTAAACTGTTCCCCACCTGCATGTTCAAAGCTTTCGCAAATCTCGCCCTGAATTTCTTCGAGCGTTTCAATGCAATCCGCGGAAAATGCGGGCGCGATCACGGCCAACCGTTTGACCCCAGCCTCGGCGCGGCGCGCGACCTCTTCGACGGTATAAGGTTTGAGCCATTCTTCGGGTCCGAATTTGGACTGGAATGTCGTGATGATCTCGGTATCGGACCAACCCAGACGTTCCCGCAAAAGCCGCGTCGTTTTCTGGCATTGGCAGTGATAGGGGTCGCCTTCGCGCAGATAGCGTTCCGGCACGCCGTGATAGGAACACAGCAGAATTTCGGGGCGTTCCTTGGCCGATGCATAGGCGCGTTCGACCGATTGGGCCAATGCGTCGATATAGGCCGGTTCATCGAAATAGGGCGGCACAATCCGGACGACGGGTTGCCATTTTTCCTCCATCAGGGCGCGGAAAAACTGGTCGTTTGCAGTGGCCGATGTCGGACCTGCGTAATGCGGATAAAGCGGGAAAAACAGAATCCGGTCGCAGCCCGCGTCGACCATTTCGCGGACCTTGGATTTGGTCGAAGGGTTGCCGTAACGCATGCAAAAATCAACCATCACCTCTGCGCCATTGGTGGATTCAAGCTCGGCGCGGATCGCGGCGGTCTGGGCCTTGGTGATCGTCATCAAGGGGCTTTCGTTGGCCTCCTTGTTCCAGATCAGCCGATAGTTGGCCCCCGATTTGAAGGGCCGGCGTGACAGGATGATCAGTTGCAGCAAGGGCTGCCAAAAGAACGGCGAATAATCGACGACACGCCGGTCAGATAGGAATTCTGAAAGATACCGCCGCATCGGCCAATAGTCGGGGCTGTCTGGCGTTCCCAGATTGGCGAGCAGTATCCCGATCTTGCGCGGTTTGATTGCCGGATGGTCCTTTGGCGCGTGCATCGGGCAGGTTGCGGTGTCGCTGGAATGAGCCATGTCTGGTCCTGTCATTTGTTCGTGCGAAAGGTAAGGGGCAAAGCCGCGCCGTCAACTGCTCTTGGGATCAAGCGGTATTTCGAAACTGCCCAGCGCATCTGCAAGCCGCTGAGCCGCAGACCCGGGGCGGAGTGGTTTTTGTTGGCTTGGGTCTGGCGCCCATCCGGTCAGCACCACCATGTCAAAGGTCGCGGTCAGCCGACCATCGGCGTCGGTAAAGTTGTCGGCGTAGATCTGTCGTGCCACGTCGAAAACCGCGCGGCGCGTCGGGTGTCTTAGCCGCGCTGCCATCGCGTTGGTTTCGCCCATAGCCCGCAAATCGCGGATCAGATGGTCAAGGCTTTCATATTTGACCGTCAAGGGCACCGTATCGGCCACTGGCAAATTCAGCCCGGCACGCTGAAGCAGGGCCCCCAGATCTCGGATCTCGCCCATGGGTGCGACACGGGGGGACAGACCGCCGGTGACGCGCGTTTCAGCCTCGGCCAAGGCCATCCGCAATTCCTGCAGTGTATGCCCGCCGAAAAGTGCGGCAATCAGCAACCCGTCTGGCCGTAGCGCGAGCCTGCTTTGGACCAGTTGCCCCACCGGATCGTTCGCCCAATGCAGGCAGAGCGCGTGAATGACCAGATCATGCTGCGACTCCCCCAGATCGAGTCGGTCGTTATCGGCGACCTGTTTTGCGTCGGGAAATCTTTTCCCCCAGAATTCTGGAAATCCGCTGACGACTGCGGGGGCCGTAAACGTTCTGTTAACCTCGATCAGTCTCTCTTGAATCTCGTCGGCCAGTGCTTCGTGCAGGAACAGATCCTGTCCACGGCGCAGGGTTCTGTTGCGGGCGCGGGTCAGGGCGGGACGGTCAAAAAGGATGGGTGGCGCGGTCATGCGTTCCTCATAGGGGGAAACCGAAGTGCTGCAAAGTGTTGTCAGGGCGATTTATCCGCCGCAATGCATCAGCTGCGGTGTAATGACCGAAGCCGAATTCGGGCTTTGTGCCCTATGCTGGCGGGAAATGACTTTTGCCGATGGGCTGGTCTGCGACTTGTGCGGCGTGCCCTTGGTTGGACCAGAAAGCGAACGCGCCGAACATTGCGATGATTGCCTTGTCGTTGCACGCCCTTGGACCAAGGGGCGGGCGGCATTTGTCTATTCAGGAACCGGCCGTAAACTTGTGCTTGCCCTGAAACACGGGGACCGGACGGATATTGCCCGCATTGCTGGTCCGATGCTCAAACGCGCGGCGGCACCGCTGTTACGGGGGGGCAGTCTGCTGGTGCCTGTGCCGCTGCATTGGACGCGGATGTTGGGGCGACGGTTTAACCAGTCGGCACTTTTGGCCCAGGCGCTGGGCGCCGCGACAGGGCAAGAGGTCGCACCGCTCGCGTTGATCCGCACGCGGCGCACCAAACCGCTAGAAGGACACAGCCGTGATGCGCGGTTCGAGGCATTGGATAACGCCATAAGGCCCCATCCGCGCCATGGCGCACAGATGAAGGGCCGCAATGTCATTATCATTGATGACGTCATGACCTCTGGCGCGACGATGGCGGCGGCCGCTGATGCCGCCGCAGCCGCTGGCGCGACCAATGTTTTCGTTCTGGCACTGGCACGCGTGGCAAAAGATACCTAAATTGGCGGTATCGCGAATACAGGTGTCCCCATGAAAGACGTTGAAATCTATACCTCGCCGACTTGCGGCTACTGCCATGCGGCCAAGCGGCTTTTGTCGCATAAGGGCGTCAGCTTTACCGAAATCGACGTGGTCCGGAACCCAGACCGCCGCCCAGAGATGGTCCAGCGTGCCAATGGCGGGCGCACGGTGCCGCAAATCTTTATCGGCGGCCAGCATGTCGGTGGTTGCGATGATATCTATGCGCTGGACAGTGCGGGCAAACTTGACCCGCTTCTGGCGTGAGAACCGCTCTCCTTCAGCTATGTTCGTCTGACGACCCTGCGCAGAACGCAAATACCATTGTTGCGCTCATGCAGCAGGCAAAAGACGGCGGCGCAGGCTTTGTCTGCACGCCCGAGGTGTCAAATATTATCAGTCAGGATCGCGCCCACCAAAACGCGGTGCTGGTAACCGAGGACACCGACCAAACACTTGCCCGGTTGCGGGACGCGGCGGCAGACCTCGGGCTTTGGCTGGCGATTGGGTCATTGGCTGTCAAATCCGGCGATCCTGATGGGCGGTTTGCGAACCGGTCTTTTGTGATCAACCCGAATGGCGACATCGTCGGGCGCTATGACAAGATCCATATGTTCGATGTGCAGGTCACCGAAACCGAAACCTTTCAGGAATCGGCGGGTTTCCGACCTGGGGGCGAGGCTGTTCTAGTCCAGACCCCGTTCGGAACACTTGGCTTGACGGTCTGCTATGATCTGCGGTTCCCGCATCTGCATCGGGCGCTGGCGCAGGCAGGCGCGGATATCCTGCTTGGCCCCGCCGCGTTTTCACCGGTAACCGGTGCCGCGCATTGGGAACCCCTGTTGCGGGCCCGTGCGATTGAAACGGGGTGTTACATGCTCGCCGCGGCGCAGACAGGTGATCACCCGATCCGGTCTGGAAAACCTCGGAAAACCCACGGGCACAGTCTTGCGATCTCGCCTTGGGGCGAAGTGATCGTTGATGCGGGCACCGATCCCGACTCGATAGTTTTCGTTGATCTTGACCTGCAAGAGGTGGAAAAAGCCCGCAACCGCATTCCTGCGCTGAAACACGACCGACCCTTTACAGGACCCTGATGGACCGACCCAGCAACAGCATCGCCGTGACCTTGTTCAGCGAAATCCTCGCGCTGGACCAATTGGCGCGGGCGCATGTTGCAAAGGCGTTGCCAAAGGGAATGGAGCTGTCCCATTTTTCGGTACTGAACCATTTGGCGCATGTCGGCACGGAAAAGACACCAGCCCAGCTGGCCAGGGTGTTCCACCTGACCCGTGGTGCCATGACGAATACATTGGGCAAACTGGAATGGGCGGGCTGGGTCCATATCCGTCCTGATTGGGAAGATGCCCGCCGCAAAATGGTGGCGATCAGCCCTGCGGGACTTGCCGCCCGCAATGCCGCGCTGGCCGCGATGACCCCCGTAATTTCAGGTCTGGTCGATACCGTGGGTGCCGACAAGGTGCGGCTGGTGCTGCCTGTTTTGCGTGAACTGCGGCAGCACCTTAGCGATCAAGACTAGGCAGGTCGGATCGCGGCGGTCACATAGTTGACGCTTAGGTCTTTGTCCGAGATCGACCATGACCAGAGGATCGGATTAAAGACGTAGCCCTTGCGATCAACCGGGTTCAGGCCTGCGTTCCGCAAAAGATCGAACAGTTCGTCCGGCGTAATGAACTTGGCCCAGTCGTGGGTGCCCTTTGGCAGCCAGCGCATGACCCATTCGGCCCCGACAATCGCCATAGCAAAGCTTTTCGGGTTTCGGTTGATGGTTGAACACAGATGCAGGCCGCCCGGCCGCAGCAGGTTCCGGCACGCCGTAAGATAGGCTGCGGGGTCCGCGACGTGTTCGACGACTTCCATGTTCAGGACCACATCAAACTGTTCGCCAGCTTCGGCCAAGGCTTCGGCAGTGCCGATCCGGTAATCGATCGTCAGGCCCGACTGTTCCGCGTGGATTTGGGCGACAGGAATATTGCGTGGGGCGGCATCGACGCCAACGATGTCCGCGCCCAGCCGCGCCATCGGTTCACACAGCAATCCGCCACCACAACCGATATCCAGAATTCGGATGCCCGCAAAAGGGGAGGGGGCGTTAAGGTCACGGCCGAATTCTGCAGCGATCTGGCGGGTTATATACGACAGCCTCACCGGATTCATCATATGCAGCGGTTTGAACTTGCCATTCAGGTCCCACCATTCGGCGGCCATCGCTTCGAATTTTGAAATTTCGGCGGGATCGACAGTTGTGGTTGCTGGGGTCATTGTGACCTCCTCTTGATGCGGTCAGGCGTGGCGGCAGGAACAATTTGCCTATATAGGTTGGATATGGACAAGGTCTCGGGTCAAAATAGCGCGGTCGTGCGTCTTTATCCCCCTATCGAACCCTTTGACCAGCAGATGCTGGACGTGGGCGACGGGCACAAGATTTATGTTGAACAATGCGGAAACCCCGACGGGATTCCGGTTGTGGTTCTGCACGGTGGGCCGGGTGGCGGCTGTAGCCCGATGATGCGGCGCTACTTTAACCCCGCCGCCTATCGAATAGTTCTATTCGATCAACGCGGCTGCGGCCGATCGCGCCCCCACGCCGAAATCGACGCCAACACGACTTGGCATCTGGTTGCGGATATTGAACGGATCAGGTCTGATTTGCAGATCGACAATTGGATGGTCTTCGGCGGTAGCTGGGGCGCCGCCCTTGGTCTGATCTACGGGCAAGCACACCCGGATCGGGTGCGCGCGCTGATCCTTCGGGGTGTCTTTCTTATGTCGCCGCCGGAACTCCAATGGTTTTATGGCGGTGGCGCCGGTCAGTTCTGGCCGGATCTTTGGCAGCGGTTTCGGGATCTGATCCCTGCCGACGAACAGGACGATCTGATTGCGGCCTATCACAAACGGGTATTCTGCGGCGACCTCGCCACTGAAATGCGCTTTGGGCGTGCTTGGACGAACTGGGAAAGCGCCTTGGCCTCGATCGATTCGGGTGGCTACGTCGGCGAAGGCCCGTCTGATTATGCCCGCGCCTTTGCGCGGCTAGAGTCCCACTATTTCCTGAATCGTGGTTTTCTGACTGACGACCAGCAGGTTCTGGCCAATATGCATCGGTTGGCAGATGTGCCCGGATATATCGTGCAGGGGCGGTATGACATGATCTGCCCGCCCGCTTCGGCCTGGGCGCTGCATCAAGACTGGCCGGGATCTGAATTGTTCATGGTTGGTCGGGCTGGGCATGCCTTGTCTGAACCAGGGATTTCGGCGGAATTGGTTCGGATCATGGACAGGCTGTCGCGAAGCGGGGCCAAAGGCGGAAAGCCCTAGATCGAATCAATTGAAACGGTCAGGGTTCGCCGGTGACCTATCGGCGCCTGATCCAAGGAGAGGAAAATGTACCGGATTGGCAGACGTGGATTGCTAAAATCCGGTATGGCAGCAGGTGTCATGGCGGCCACTGGCATGCCGGTTTGGGCACAGCAGCGCGGTGGGACACTCCGGCTCGGTCTGGCTGGGGCACATAGGACCGACAGTTGGGATGCGCGCACTCATTCCGATACCTTTATGCGGGTTGTTGCACATGGCGCGGTGTTTGACTGCCTTACCGAAATCGCCGCAAACGGCGAATTGATCGGCGAACTGGCCGAAAGCTGGGACGCAAGCGCCGATGCTAGGACATGGACATTCAATCTGCGTCAGGGCGTGACGTTTCATAACGGCAAACCTTTTGGTGCGGATGACGTGATTGAATCGTTCCGACTGCATATGTCGGATATTGCGGCTTCTCCTGTTGGCGCGATTGTCTCAGCGATTTCCGAAATCAACAGGATCACAGACAATCAGGTCCAATTTGTTCTGGGTTCAGGCAACGCCGATTTTCCCTTTCTGGTGGCCGACTATCACCTGCTGATTTATCCGGCTGGCCAAATCCAAGAGGCGATGGACCAAGGTATCGGAACCGGCCTCTATAGTGTTGAAAGCTTTGATCCCGGGGTTCGCGCGGTTCTGGGTCGTGTTGCGAGCCATTACAAAGACGGTCGCGCGGGGTGGTTTGACTCGGTCGAGGTTGTTGCGATCAGCGATGGCGCGGCGCGGATGGAGGCGCTGATTTCGCGGCAGGTGGATGTGGTGAACAGAGTTGTGTTTCAGGCCGAGCGGGCCCTGACCGCCGCACCGGATATCGCAATCGTCGAAACGACGGGCAATCAGCATTACTCCTTTCCAATTGCCAGCGGGCTTTCCCACACTGACGACATAAATCTGCGCCGCGCTCTTAAATACGCGGTGAACCGTCAGGACATGGTGGACAAGATCCTTTTGGGCCACGGTTCAGTTGCGAACGATCATCCTATTGGGCCAGCCAACCAGTTTTTGAACCGCGAATTGGCGCAGCGCGCCTATGATCCTGACCGCGCAAGGTTCTATCTGCGCCAAGCCGGGCTCGAGGGGCTTGAGATCGAACTCGCGGTGTCCGATGAATCCTTCTGTGGTGCGGTTGAAGCGGGTCAGCTCTATCGGTCCAGCGCCAAGGACTGCGGTATCACGATCAATGTGGTGCAACACGCTGCCGCAGATATTGTGGCCGATCGCCAAAAAACTGTCAGTTGGCAGGCCTCTCGTTGGTCGGGCAGGGCGACAGAGGACTGGATGTTCACTGCCGGATATCAGAGCGGCGCGGCGTGGAATGAAACCGATTGGGTCAATGAACGGTTCCAATCATTATTGACTATGGCCCGCGCCGAACTCGATTCGGACAAGCGCCGCGAAATGTATTACGAGATGCAGGCCCTTTGTTCGGATGAGGGCGCGCAGGTAATTCCGATGTACGCGAATTTCGTTGATGCGTGTTCGACCAAGCTGATCCATGGCGATCAGGTCGGCAATGTTTTTGATCTCGATAGCGGCAGGGTCATCGAACGCTGGTGGTTCGCCTAGGCGACACTGTTCTACCTTGGGCAACAACAGCCTTCCATAACGGCTCGGCGTTTCCGTTCTCGCTCTTAAATTGCAAGACAATGTCAAACTTTCGGACCATTGCGAACGCTTTCCAAGTTTAGACCGTCGTCATTGAATACGCCGGAGCTAAAAATTGCCCATTCTTTTTCATCAACGTCCTTCGCAGCTTTTTGTGGCTGCTCTTCTTGTTTTTGCTGTCGGGGCCGCCTCGGTCGCCAGTGGCGGACAAGGTAACCCCGGAAACGGCAACAAATCGACAAGAGGCAATGACAACGCTGCTTCGGCGAGGTCGGGCAACAATTCCGGCGGTTCGGCAAATCGTGGCGGAAATTCAAGTAACGCTCAGGCTGCCGCCAATGATCGTCTTCCGGCGAAACTCGAGGCATATCGCGCGGCTTACATCGAAGCCTCGACGCTGGCCGAAGAAGCGAAACATTTGAACCTTCAGTATCAGTCCGTTTCGGCAATGACCGAGGCTGAGTTCAAGACAAGATATCCCAATGGGGACTACGCGGCGACCTTGCAGAATATTCAGAACCTTCGTGACAGGTCGAATAACAACCTTGCACGCGCGAACGCCGAAATGGCCCAACTTCTGCTCGTTGCGACTGAGGGGCGCCCGCTGGACAGCGCTGACCAGGCACAGCTGCACCGTCTCTTGGGGATTGGATCCTAATTCACTTGCAGACTCGGCCTTGCCTGTCTATATGCGCATCAACAGCGGCGCCTTGGCCTCCACCCCCAAGGATCCACCGGGAAAGATCAACGGGCCGCGCGCCCGTTTTTTTGTGCTTGATAGGACCTGATGACCGAACTTGTTGCCAAAGCCGCGATGGACCGTCGCATCGCCGATATCGTCGGCCCCGTGATCGAAGATCTGGGGTTTGAACTGGTGCGTGTGCGCCTGATGTCCGGCAAGGAATCGACGCTACAAATCATGGCGCAAAAGCCGGATGGCACGATCGAAGTCGACGATTGCGCCATCATCTCGACCGCGGTTTCTGCGGTTCTCGACGTTGAAGACCCGATCGTGGATGCCTATACACTCGAAGTTTCGAGCCCAGGGATCGACCGTCCTTTGACCCGGCTCAAGGATTTTGAACAGTGGTCGGGGTATGTCGCCAAGATTGAAACGACCGAGCTGATTGACGGTCGCCGTCGGTTCAAAGGCACGCTTGCCGGAACCGAAGGTGACGAAGTTCTGATCACGCTTGATGACGACACCGACCAACCCACCATCGGCCTGAAATTCGACTGGTTGTCGGATGCAAAGCTGGTGCTGACAGACGAATTGATCCGCGAAGTTCTGCGCGGGCGCAAGGATGCGGGCCAGATTGACGAGGCCCAGTTTGACGAAGTTGAGACCATCATTGATGGGGACGAGGAGTAAGACCCATGGCAATCACATCTGCAAACCAGCTTGAGCTGCTGCAAACCGCCGAAGCGGTAGCACGCGAAAAGCAGATCGACCCGAACCTTGTAGTCGAGGCGATGGAAGAAAGCCTCGCCCGCGCGGCCAAGTCCCGCTATGGCGCGGAAATGGATATCCGCGTGTCGATCGACCGCAAGACCGGCAAGGCGACCTTTACCCGCGTCCGCACCGTTGTCGAAGATGACGCTGTCGAAAGCTATCAGGCGCAGCTGACCGTCGAACAGGCCAAGCAATATCTTGCAGATCCGCAGATTGGCGACACCTATGTCGAAGAGGTTCCGCCCGTCGAACTGGGCCGGATCGCTGCCCAGTCCGCCAAGCAGGTGATCTTGCAAAAGGTCCGCGAAGCCGAGCGTGACAAGCAGTATGAAGAATTCAAAGATCGCGCTGGCACGATCATCAACGTCGCCGTCAAGCGCGAAGAATACGGCAATGTCATCGTCGATCTGAACCCCGGCGAAGGTGTTCTGCGCCGCAATGAAAAGATCGGCCGCGAAAGCTATCGCCCCGGCGACCGCATCCGTTGCTTTATCAAAGATGTCCGCCGTGAACCGCGTGGCCCGCAGGTCTTCCTGTCGCGCACCGCGCCGGAATTCATGGCCGAACTGTTCAAGATGGAAGTCCCCGAGATTTACGAGGGCGTGATCGAGATCAAGGCTGTCGCCCGTGACCCCGGTTCGCGCGCCAAGATCGCTGTGGTGTCCTATGACAACTCTATCGACCCGGTCGGTGCCTGCGTCGGTATGCGCGGCAGCCGCGTTCAGGCCGTTGTGAACGAACTTCAGGGCGAAAAGATCGACATCATTCCGTGGAATCAGGACATGCCGACGTTCCTTGTGAACGCGCTGCAGCCTGCCGAAGTGTCGAAAGTCGTTCTAGACGAAGAAGCCGGCAAGATCGAAGTCGTGGTTCCCGAAGAGCAGCTGTCGCTTGCCATCGGTCGCCGCGGTCAGAACGTTCGTTTGGCCAGCCAGCTTACCGGTCTCGATATCGACATCATGACTGAAGAAGAAGAATCCAAGCGCCGTCAGGCCGAATTCGAATCCCGCACCAAGCTGTTCATGGATACGCTTGATCTGGACGAATTCTTTGCCCAGCTTCTGGTCGCCGAAGGGTTCACCAACCTTGAAGAAGTCGCCTATGTCGAAATCGACGAACTGTTGGTAATCGATGGTGTGGACGAAGGCACCGCCGGTGAACTTCAGGCCCGCGCCCGTGACTTCCTCGAGGCGCAGGCCCGCAAGGCAATCGAACATGCCAAGGAATTGGGCGTCGAAGACAGCCTGTTCAACTTCGAAGGTCTGACCCCCCAGATGATCGAAGCCTTGGCCGAAGACGGCGTAAAAACGCTCGAAGACTTTGCCACCTGTGCAGACTGGGAACTGGCCGGTGGCTGGACCACCGTCAAAGGCGAACGGGTCAAAGACGAAGGCGTGCTCGAGAAATTCGAAGTGAGCCTCGAAGAAGCGCAAGACATGATCATGACCGCCCGCGTCATGCTCGGTTGGGTTGATCCTGCCGATCTAGAAGCGGCCGAAGATGAAACCGACGAGGAAGGAGAGGAAGCCTGATTCAGGCTTTCTCTGAATAGGACATGAGTAGAGGCGGACAGGAAAAGGACAGGGGTGCAGATCCCGAACGCCGGTGCATTGTCACCGGCGAGGTCCAGCCGAAACAGGGCCTGATCCGCTTTGTTGTCGGGCCCGACGGAACCGTGGTGCCCGACATCATGGAAAAACTGCCGGGTCGTGGTATGTGGGTGACTGCCGACAAGGCGGTTCTTGCAAAAGCAACCAAGGGTCAGTTTTCGCGGTCCAACAAGGGCCCGGTGACTGTTCCTGACGGTCTGGTGGCCGAAGTCGAACGCCAGCTGGTCCGCCGTGTGATCGATCTGATCGCCCTCGCCCGTAAGGCTGGGTTGGCGGTCTGCGGGTTTGAAAAAGTCAAAGGCTGGTTGGCGGGTGGTGAAAATGTTCGCGTCCTGATTCAGGCCGATGATGGGTCTGCCCGTGGCAAAGCCAAATTGTGGACCCCCGAAGGGGCCCGATACTTTAGTTGCCTGACGGCGCAGGAATTGGGTTTGGCATTCGGGCGGCAAAGTGTGATACATGGCGCGCTCGCGACTGGCGGACTCAGCGACCGTGTTGTAGAGGAAGCCGCAAAGCTGAAAGGCTTGCGCGAAAACAACGGCAACAGTTCGGTTGCCGGGAAGGATATGTAGCTAGATGAGCGATACCGACGGTAAAAAACCACTTGGGCTTGGCGGATCCCGCCCCGCGAACGTGAAGCAGAGCTTTAGCCACGGCCGCACCAAGAACGTCGTGGTCGAAACCAAGCGCAAACGCGTTGTGGTTCCCAAGCCGGGTGCAGCGCCGGGTGCAAAACCTGCGGGCTCCTCGCCGATCACGGGGGACCCCTCCAAGCGCCCCGCAGGCATTTCGGATGCCGAACTTGAACGCCGAATGAAGGCGCTGGCTATGGCGCGCGCCCGCGAGGCCGAAGAGACCACAAAGCGCGAAGCCGAAGAAAAGGCCCGCGAAGAAGACCGCGAACGCCGCCGTGCCGAAATTGAAGCGAAAGAGCGTGAAGATCGCGAACGCGAAGAAGCGCTGAAAGCCCGGGCCGACGAAGAAGAGCGCAAGCGTCTTGCCGCCGAGGAAGCCGCACGCCGTGCTGCTGCCCCTGCACCTGCCGCCGCCCCGCCCGCAGCAGACGAAGATCGCGGCCCAAGATCGGCCGCTTCTGCCCCCCGCAAGGTGGACCGCGAAAAAGATCCGCGTGGCGAAAAAGTCGTCAAGGCCAAACCCGGTCGCGAAGACGATGCCCGCCGTTCCGGCAAGCTTTCGCTGAACGAAGCGCTTTCTGGTGGCGAAGGTGGCCGCCAGCGGTCGATGGCCGCAATGAAACGCAAGCAGGAACGCGCCCGCCAAAAAGCGATGGGCGGAATGGCCGAACGTGAAAAGGTTGTCCGCGACGTTCAGGTGCCCGAGGCGATCACCGTTAGTGAACTTGCCAACCGTATGGCCGAGCGCGTTGCCGATGTGGTCAAGACCCTGATGCGCAATGGCATCATGGCGACGCAGAACCAGACGATCGATGCGGATACCGCAGAACTCATCGTCGAAGAATTCGGCCACAAGGTCGTCCGCGTGTCGGATGCCGACGTTGAACAGGTCATCGATACCGTCGAAGACCGGGCCGAAGATCTGCAGTCGCGTCCGCCGATCATCACGATCATGGGCCACGTTGACCACGGCAAGACCTCGCTTCTTGACGCGATCCGCAAGACCAAGGTTGTGTCCGGCGAAGCCGGCGGGATCACCCAGCATATCGGTGCCTATCAGGTGACGACTACCAATGGCGCGGTGCTGTCCTTCCTCGATACCCCCGGTCACGCGGCGTTTACGTCGATGCGTGCCCGTGGTGCGCAAGTGACCGATATCGTGGTTCTGGTGGTTGCAGCCGATGACGCTGTGATGCCCCAGACCGTCGAGGCGATCAATCACGCCAAGGCCGCCAAGGTTCCGATGATTGTCGCGATCAACAAGTGCGACAAACCTTCGGCGAACCCGACCAAGGTCCGCACCGATCTGCTGAACTACGAAGTGGTGGTTGAACAGATGGGCGGCGACGTTCAGGACGTCGAGGTTTCGGCGCTGACCGGCAAGGGCCTCGACAATCTGCTCGAAGCGATTGCGCTGCAGTCGGAAATCCTCGAACTCAAGGCCAACCCGAACCGTCAGGCGCAGGGTGCTGTGATCGAAGCCAAGCTGGATGTTGGCCGCGGCCCGGTTGCGACCGTTCTGGTCCAGCACGGCACGCTGAAACAAGGTGACATCTTTGTTGTCGGCGAACAGTGGGGCAAGGTCCGTGCACTGGTCGACGATAAAGGCGACCGCATCAAAGAGGCTGGACCTTCGGTTCCGGTCGAGGTGTTGGGCCTGAACGGCACGCCCGAGGCTGGCGACGTTCTGAACGTGGTCGAAACCGAGGCACAGGCCCGCGAAATCGCGACCTACCGTGAAAAGGCCGCCAAAGACAAACGCGCCGCTGCTGGTGCTGCGACAACGCTGGATCAGCTGATGGCCAAGGCCAAGGCTGATCAGAACGTGGCGGAACTGCCGATCGTCGTCAAAGCCGACGTTCAGGGTTCTGCCGAAGCGATCGTTCAGGCGATGGAAAAGATCGGCAACGACGAAGTGCGCGTTCGCGTCATCCATTCGGGCGTCGGCGCGATCACGGAAACCGATATCGGCTTGGCCGAGGCATCGGGCTGCCCCGTCATCGGCTTTAACGTTCGTGCCAATGCATCGGCGCGGAACAGCGCCAACCAAAAAGGTGTCGAGGTCCGCTATTATTCGGTGATCTATGACCTTGTGGATGACGTCAAGAAAGCGGCTTCGGGCCTGCTGTCCGCCGAAGTCCGCGAAAAGTTCATCGGTTATGCCACGATCAAAGAGGTCTTCAAGGTATCGAACGTTGGCAAGGTCGCCGGCTGTTTGGTTACCGAAGGTGTCGCCCGTCGTTCTGCCGGTGTCCGCCTGCTGCGGGACAACGTCGTTGTTCACGAAGGCACGCTCAAGACACTCAAGCGCTTCAAAGACGAAGTGGCCGAGGTCCAGTCGGGTCAGGAATGCGGTATGGCCTTTGAAAACTATGATGATATCCGCCCCGCAGATGTCATCGAGATTTTCGAACGCGAAGAGATCGAGCGTTCGCTCTGATCCTTGTTCCATAAATCCTAGAAGGGGCGTCGAAGAGATTCGGCGCCCTTTTACATTTCAAGAACCGCCGCCCGCTGGGTGCGCCAAAAGTTGATGTGCGCCAAGCGACCTAAATTCTCGGCATTTGTCGTCTTTTACCTTTGCCGTAGCTTTCGGGGCGGGGCAGACTGGTGTGGCGAAATGGTATCGGGAATATGCTATGACGGTCGCAGAGCTGGCGTGCAAACTGGTTGAATTCGAAGATATGGGCATCCCGATGCCAGACGGCACCCGCCTGTCGGCCCGCGTCTGGATGCCAGAAGACGCCACTGACAAACCGGTTCCCGCGATTTTGGAATATATCCCCTATCGTAAACGCGATGGCACCCTGCCGCGGGACGAGATGATGCATCCCTATTTCGCCGGCCACGGATATGCGGCCGTCCGCGTAGACATGCGCGGCAACGGTGATTCTGGCGGGCTGATGCATGATGAATACAGCCAACAGGAAATGGACGACGCGCTTGCGGTGATCGGCTGGCTTGCCGCGCAGCCATGGTGTTCCGGCAGCGTCGGGATGATGGGCAAAAGCTGGGGCGGGTTTAACTGTCTTCAGACCGCCTATAACGGCCACCCTGCGCTCAAGGCCGTGGTGTCGGTCTGTTCTACGACCGACCGTTTTGCCGACGACATCCATTTCAAAGGCGGTTGTCTGTTGGGCGAAAACTTTGGCTGGGGGGCGGTGATGCTGTCCTATTCCTCGCGCCCCGCCGACCCGATGCTTCGGAATGACTGGCGCGGCGACTGGATCGCGCGGTTGCAGGCCGAACCTTGGCTCGCCCCCATGTGGGCTGGGCATCAAGAACGCGATGCCTATTGGGCGCATGGGTCGGTCTGCGAGGATTATTCCCGGATGACCACGCCCGTCCAGATCTGGGGCGGCTGGGCTGATAACTATATGAACACCGTCGCGGCACTGGTGGAAAACTGCCCTGCGCCCACCAAAGGAATCGTAGGCCCCTGGGTGCACCAATATCCGCATACCGCCGTACCTGGGCCGCAAGTTGGTTTCCTGGACGAGGCGCTGCGCTGGTGGGATCGTTGGTTGAAAGGCATCGAAAACGGGGCCGAAAACGACCCCGCGATGCGGGCCTATATGCTCCATTCCGAACCACCTGATGCTAGTGCGCCGTTCCGCCAAGGCCATTGGGTGGCCGAGGATTGGCCAAGTTCGCGGGTTACGCCGCGCGTCGTTTTTTTGAATGGCGGCACCTTGGCCGATAGACCGAACACTGTCGCCGCGACCATCGCCACACCGCAGCATCTGGGCATGCATACGGGCGAATTTTTCCCAATGGGCCTGAATGCCGAAATGCCGGGGGACCAGCGAGATGACGATGCAATGTCGGTCTGCTTTGACATGGAACCGTTGGCCGCACCGCTTGACCTGCTAGGCGCTGCCGAGTTGCGGCTGACGCTATCATCGGACCAGCCATTGGGGTTCGTCGTGGCGCGTCTGTGTGATGTTGCGCCGGATGGGTCATCAGTCCGGATCGCGCATGGGATGCTTAACCTCTGTCATCGCAAGGATCGCGCGCGGCCTGAACCGATGGTGCCGGGAAAATCCGAAGACATCACATTCCGTATCGACCAAATGGGATATCGGATCGCAGCGGGGCATCGCCTGCGTCTGGCTTTGTCGAACAGCTATTGGCCCTTTGTCTGGCCATCGCCCGAGGCTGGCACATTGTCGATCTCGGGGGGATCGCTGACTCTGCCAGTTCATCAGGGCAGCACTGGCGATGAATGGACCCCGCCTGTCCGCCATCAGCGCCCATGGAACAGTTTAGCGTGATTGCATAGCGGAGGGTTTGCGGTTCATCTTTACCCCATATGGAGTTGAAGATGATGAAGAAACCCATCACGACG
>Ga0102812_10000154_pt1 | contig 48641 bp, 45 predicted proteins | sample ColrivemetaGS713_FD_79334 | JGI IMG/M metagenome (GOLD analysis project Ga0102812, IMG submission 79334) | Estuarine microbial communities from the Columbia River estuary - Flood tide ETM metaG S.713 | ecosystem: Environmental > Aquatic > Marine > Intertidal zone > Estuary | place: USA...
AGGCGCATCAAACACCAAACCATCGAAAACCGCCGCTTGAACCATCAGCGTCAAGCGGCATAACATAAACCCGATGAGCCCAAGCCATCCGCTACTAAATCAGCGCGGCTGTTCCACATCATTCGACGACGGACAGACAACAACGACCTGCGGATGGCACTGAAGTACGCAATCAACCGCCACGAGATGGTGGACAAGATCCTTGGCGGTCTGGGCGCTGTCGGCAACGACTTCCCGATCAACTCGGCCTATCCGCTGTTTGACGACACCATCGAACAGCGCGAATACGATGCGGCCAAGGCGGCGGAATACTATGCCAAGTCGGGCCACGACGGGTCGCCGATTGTTCTGCGCACCGCCCCCGGCGCCTTCCCCGGCGCGGTCGAGGCAGCACAGCTGTTCCAGCAGTCGGCCAATGCCGCCGGTATCCCGCTCGAGGTCAAGGTCGAGCCCGATGACGGCTACTGGTCGGACGTCTGGAACGTGCAACCCTTCTGCGCATCCTACTGGGGCGGACGCCCGGTGCAGGACCAGATGTATTCGACCGCCTATCTGTCGACTGCAGACTGGAACGACACCAAGTTCAACAGCCCCCATTTCGATGAACTCCTGCTCGCTGCCCGTGCTGAAACCGATCTGGAAAAGCGCAAGGCGATGTATTCGGAAATGGCGCATATCCTGCGTGACGAAGGCGGCTTGATCTGCCCGATGTTCAACGACTTTGTTGACGCGGTCCGGACCGAAGTCGGCGGCTGGATCGTCGACCCGAACGGTGAACTGTCGAACGGCCGCGCGCTGTCGCGCTGCTGGCTGAACGCCTGATCGGCGGCGCGCCAGTGCACCCCGTCCTGAAACTGGTGGTCCAGCGCATTGCGCTGGGCCTCCTCCTTCTCCTCGTCGTGTCGATGCTGATCTTCATCGGTGTCGAGGCATTGCCGGGCGATACCGCCCAATCCATTCTGGGCCAGTCCGCGACGCCACAAGCGCTCGAGAATTTGCGCCAGACGCTGGGTTTGAACGAACCCGCGACGACCCGCTATTTCAAATGGCTTTGGGGTTTCCTGCATGGTGATTTCGGCAAGGCGCTGACCAATGGTCAGGATATCGCCGCCGCGATTGGGCAACGGCTGGGGAACACGCTGTTTCTGGCATCATGCGCTGCAGTGATCGCTGTCCCGCTGGCCATTATTCTGGGCCTTGTCGCCGCCCGCTATCAAGCGCGCTGGCCGGATAAGGTGATTTCCGGCATCACGCTGTCGACCATTTCGCTGCCGGAATTTGTGGCGGCCTATTTCGTGATCTATCTGCTGACTCAGGTCATCCCGATCTTTCAGCCCGTCGCGATGGTGTTCCCGGGCATGTCGTTCTGGGCCAAGCTGAATGCTGTAGCTTTGCCGGTGATCGTTCTCGTGCTTGTGGTGTTGGCGCATATGATGCGTATGACTCGCGCCGCGATCCTGAACGTGATGGAAAGCGCCTATATCGAAACGGCCGAACTCAAAGGTCTGTCGCCGATGCGGGTGATTGCGCAGCACGCGCTGCCCAATGCGATTGCGCCGATTGTGTCGGTTGTGGTTCTGAACCTCGCCTATCTGGTTGTCGGCGTCGTCGTGGTCGAGGTGGTGTTCAGCTATAACGCTTTGGGCCAATATCTGGTCGACCATGTGTCGAAACGTGACCTGCCTGTCGTGCAGGCCGTGGGCATGATTTTCGCCGGGGTCTATATCGGGCTTAATATTCTGGCGGATGTGGTCGCCATCCTCGCGAACCCGCGACTGAGGCATCCGAAATGAGACGTATTCCCCTTTCCGCGCTGATCGGCATGATTCTAACCGGCGGTTTTCTATTCTGCGCAATTTTTGCAGAATGGGTCGCCCCCTATGGCTATGACGAGGTTCTGGGCAAAGTCTGGGAAAGCCCGTCATCGACCTATCTTTTGGGCACCGACACCATCGGTCGCGATATCCTGTCGCGGTTGATCTATGGCGCACGGATCACGATTTTCGTGGCTCTTGCCGCGTCGATCCTGTCCTTTTCGCTGGGGTCGTTCCTCGGGTTCCTTGCTGCGGTTCGTGGTGGCTGGATCGATCAGGTGCTGTCGCGCCTGGTTGATGTGGTGATGTCCGTTCCCAGCCTGATCATCGCGCTGGTGCTGCTGTCGGTGTTGGATATCAACCTGACTGTGCTGATCTTTGTGATCGGAATTTTGGATGCGACCCGCGTTTTCAGGCTCAGCCGTGCGGTGGCAATGGACATCGCAGTGATGGACTATGTCGAGGCCGCGAAACTGCGGGGCGAAGGTCAATCGTGGGTGATTTTTCGTGAAATCCTGCCCAACGCCCTGTCGCCCTTGGTCGCCGAATTTGGCCTGCGCTTTATCTTTGCGGTCTTGTTCATCTCGACCCTGTCGTTCCTTGGTCTGGGTATCCAGCCGCCGCTGATGGATTGGGGTGGAATGGTCAAGGAAAACAAGGATGCGTTGGTCTATGGCAAATCTGCCGCGCTGATGCCGGCATTGGCCATCGCCCTTCTGGCGATTTCTGTAAACCTTGTGGCGGATTGGGTTTTGACCCGGACTTCGTCCCTGAAAGGAGGCCGCGGTGGCTGATCTACTTTCTATCCGCGATCTCCGGATCGAAGCGACAGCCTATCCGCCGGGTGAACCGCCGCAGAACATTGTCATCGTTGATGGCGTGTCCTTGGACCTGCAAAAAGGCAAGGTGCTGGGGCTGATCGGTGAATCCGGCGCGGGTAAGTCGACGGTTGGTCTGTCTGCGATGGCATTTGGGCGGGGCGGTGTGCGCCTGACGGGCGGCACAATCTCGCTGAACGGTCGCGACATTCGCCCGCTGACCCCCGCCGCTTTGCGGAAACTTCGCGGGCGCGAGGTGACCTATGTCGCGCAATCCGCCGCCGCTGCGTTCAACCCTGCGAAACAGCTGATGGAACAGGTGATCGAAACCTCTGTTCTGCATGGTGTCATGTCCCGGGCCGAGGCCGAGGCGCGCGCGGTGGAACTGTTCCGCAAGCTGGGTCTGCCGAACCCCGAAACCTTTGGCAATCGTTACCCGCATCAGGTGTCCGGTGGTCAGTTGCAGCGGGCGATGACAGCGATGGCGCTTTGCCCGAAACCGGATCTTGTGATCTTTGACGAACCGACGACCGCGCTTGACGTGACGACCCAGATCGACGTTCTGGCCGCGATCAAGGAAGCGATCCGGGATACCGGTGTTGCTGCGCTTTATATCACCCATGACCTTGCCGTTGTGGCGCAGGTCAGCGACCACATCATGGTGCTGCGGCATGGCAAGATGGTGGAATACGGCGATGTCGGCCAGATCATCAACGCCCCGCGCATGGACTATACCAAGGCGCTGGTTTCGGTCCGCGGGATCGAGCATGAAGAAAAGAAACCGGCTGATCCGGTTCTGACCATCAGTGGCGTAACCGCCCGTTATCGCGGCACCAATTTCGACGTCCTCAAGAACGTGAATGTCGATGTCGCGCCGGGCCAGACGTTGGCAATCGTCGGCGAAAGTGGGTCGGGCAAATCCACACTCGCCCGTGCGGTCACGGGCCTGTTGAACATCCGCGAAGGCGAAGTGACCTTTGCCGGTCGCAAGCTGAGCCGCGAGCTAAAGGATCGCACCCGCGACGACCTGCGCGAACTCCAGATGATCTATCAGATGGCAGATACCGCCATGAACCCGCGCCAGACGGTTGGCACGATCATCGGCCGCCCGCTGGAATTTTATTTCGGATTGAAGGGCGCAGAAAAACAGCGGCGTATTCAGGACCTTCTCGATCAGATCGAAATGGGCAAAGGATATGCGGACCGTTATCCGGCCGAGCTTTCGGGAGGTCAGAAACAACGTGTCTGTATCGCCCGTGCGTTGGCCGCCAAACCGCGCCTGATTATCTGTGACGAGGTGACATCGGCGTTGGATCCGCTGGTTGCTGATGGCATCCTGAAACTGTTGCTCGACCTGCAAAAGCAGGAACAGGTCGCCTATCTGTTCATCACCCATGACCTCGCGACCGTCCGCGCCATCGCCGATAGGATCGCGGTTATGTATCGCGGTGAAGTCGTGCGCTATGGCACCAAGACCGAGGTCCTGACCCCGCCGTTTGACGATTACACTGACCTCCTGCTTGCCTCGGTTCCCGAAATGCGGCTGGGCTGGCTGGAAGAGGTGATCGCGCATCGCAAGATGGAAAGCGCAGGCAACTAAGTGACCAAGCTACTCTTTATCATCCTGGACGGGGTGCCCTACCGGAACTGGCGCCGCCTTTTCGGCAATCTCGAAGGTTGGGTGCAGTCGGGCGAGGCGCGGGTGTGGAAGATGCGGTCGGTGCTGCCGTCGACCAGCGCCTGTTGCTATGCGTCGATCCACACTGGCGTGCCACCGCAGGTGCACGGGATCTGGGACAATGCCGATATCCGGCGTCTGGAGTTTCCCGATATCTTTTCGGAATTGTCCAAGGCCGGGCGCAAGACCGGTGCCGTGACCCACAGCTATTGGTCCGAGTTTTTCAATCGTGCGCCTTTCGACGTGGTCCGCGACATTGAGTACGACGAACCGGAGGGGCCGATCACGCACGGCCGGTTTCATACGATGGCGGGCTACGGCCATGCCAACCAAATGACCCCATCAGATTATGACCTGTTTGGCACCCTGACCCGACTGGCCGAGGTCAAGGGGATCGACTACGGCATTCTGCATACCTGCACGCTCGACAGTATGGGGCACCGGTTCTTTCACGACTGCGAAGAGATGGACCACGCCTGCTATGCGATGGATGCGACCCTTGCGCCGTTCATCCACCGTTGGCGCAAAGCAGGATACGAGGTGATCGTGACCGCCGACCACGGCCAAGACGCACGCGGCCACCACGGCGGACGGGGCGAGGATCAGCAGGATTTTGCCTTCTATTATTTCGGTGCGGCAAAGGGGCCGGACGCCGATGTGCTGCTCGACCAACTGGCACTGGCGCCGACGATCCTGAAGCTGATGGGCGCTCCTGTGCCGGAGACGATGAAGGCGAAACCGTTCTTGGTGGGGTAGAGGACGGCGAAAGGGACGCGCCCGACCTCGGGTGGGCGCCCCATCCTATGTTCGACGCGCTTTATGGTTCAAATACTTCCGCAGTCGTTCTACTGGCACCGGTGCAGTGCGCCCTCCCGGGGGGAGGTCGGGCGCGGACCGGGCCGCTGGCGCGGCTGTTCCGGTCAAGGGAGGCGAACTTTCTGTCAGGACCAATCGCCCTTTGCCATCGCCGCAATCGCACCTGTAATCCGGTCGAAACTTTCCCGGGCCCGTCCGACAGCCGTCCGTGCGCGCAGATAACCGTGCACCAGCCCTGGTTCTGTCACTGCCCGCGCTTTGCCCCCTGCCGCCACGATCCGGCCCGCATAGGCGGCGCAATCGTCTGACAGCGGATCACATTCGGCAGCAATGGCGAGCGTCGGCGGCAGACCCGAAAAATCGCGGTCCAGCAGCGGTGTGGCAGTCACGTCATCGGGTCGGGTCGTATCACCGGGCGCAAGGCCAAACCGGACGCCCATGTAATAGATTACATCGTCGCGGCTGAGCATCGGGGCCTTGGCATGGGTTAGATAGGACCCCGCGTTCATGTCGCCGCCAAGCCCAGGATAGATCAGCACCTGCCCGACCACGCTGCAACCGCCGTTGCGCCCGACCGACGCGGCCACCGCCGCCGCAAGGTTTCCGCCCGCGGAATCACCCGCCAGCACCAAAGGCCCGCCAAATTCGGCATAGACCGCTTTGGTCGCGGCTACAGAATCGTCATAGGCGGCTGGGTGCGGGTGTTCAGGGCAAAGCCGATAATCGACGGACACCACTGTCAGGCCCGTAACCGAACGGATTTCTGCGCAAACATCGTCGTGGCTATGCAGTCCGCCGACAACAAATCCGCCACCGTGGAAATAGACCACTGTGCCACCCGCGCCGGGATAAAGGCGGCAAGGAACACCGCCAAAGGATCGATCCGTCGCCGTGACGCCTGCCGGATAGCCCTGAAAAAAAGCGCGGCACATCGTGTCATAGATGTCGCGTTGGCGATCAACGGAAAAGGTCGCGGTTTCGGGGGGGTAATAGCTGTCAGTCCTGCAGATGAAATCCCAGGTCTCGGCATCGATCATTGTGGCATAATCAGGGGCGGTCATGCGGTCAGTCTGCACCACCGACATGGCGCTTCGCAAGGGCGGGCTTTTGACGGCTTTGGACAATTTTGGCGGCTGGACCGCTGCATTCTGTCGCGGTTCCACGACGGTGCTAACCGCCCTTCAACCTTTGCATCAAATAGATCTCTGCCCCCGGTGCGATAGCGCGGTGGCGGCCCCCTGTCAGGAGCTCGCCATCAATCGCAACCGAAACACCGCCGTCGATAATCGGCTTTAGTCCCGGATGCGCTATTGCCAGCGCATCCAGCATTTCGCCTACGGTTGCGGCCTCGACCGACACCACTTCGGCCCCGTCGGTCAGCCGTCTCAGGCCGGACCAAAGGTGAACTTCAACCGCCATTTGCTTTGATCGCGGCAAGAACTTTGGCGGGGGTCATGGGCAAGTGGCGCAGCCGTTGCCCTGTCGCCCTGTGGATCGCATTAGCAATTGCGGGAAGTGGCGGGGTGATCCCCGTTTCGCCCACGCCACGGACGCCGTAAGGGTGGCCGGGGTTGGGGACTTCGACGATCACGGTGTCAATCATCGGCAGGTCCGACGCCACTGGAACCCGATAGTCGAGGAAGATCGGATTTTGCAGGCGCCCGTCCTTGCCATAGACATATTCTTCGTTCAGCGCCCAGCCGATGCCCTGAACCGCACCACCCTGATACTGGCCTTCGACATAGGCCGGGTGGATCGCGGTGCCCGCGTCCTGCACCACCAGATAGCGCAAGATCGTCGTGCGACCGGTTTCCGGATCAACCTCGACATCGACGACATGGACACCAAAGCTTGCGCCTACGCCTTCGGGCACGCTTTCGTGGTGACCCGAGATCGGGCCGCCAGTCGATCCCATTTTGCCCGCAATTTCTGCAAGCGACATTGGCGGGAATTTACCGGCATTGGGGCCTGCGGGCTGTGCCGCGCCATCGACCCATTCCACCGCTTCGGGGTCGATGCCCCAATCGGCCGCGGCGCGTTTGCACAATTCGCCGATGGCTTGACGCGTTGCCTCGACCGCGGCTTTGCCGCTGGCAAAGGTGGCGCGGCTGCCATGGGTCGGTTCGTTGACGCCCAGCGCCCCAGTTTCAACCACGTTCACCCGCACATCTTCGTAACGGATGCCAAGTGTTTCTGCGACCATCAGCGCGATCGACGCGCGACCGCCGCCGACATCGGGGGTTCCCACAGATACTTGCGCGGTTCCGTCTTCGGAAATCGCCATGGAAACCGAGGTTTCACCGCCGTGGTTGAACCAATAACCCGCTGCGACGCCACGGCCCTGATTGGGCCCAAGCGGTGCCTGAAGGTTTGGGTGGTCCTTTGTGGCCTCCAGCGTTTCGATCAGCCCGATCGATCCGAATTTTGGGCCATAAGACGACTTGTCGCCCTCACGCACGGCGTTCTTGAGCCGAACCTCGATCGGATCAAGGCCAAGTTCAAGGCACATCTGGTCAACAAGGCTTTCAACCGCAAAAGCGCCATTGGGGGACCCAGGGGCGCGATAGGCCGCAGCCCTTGGCCGGTTCGCGAGCACGTCATAGCCCACATGATGCACCGCAGGCAGTTTATAGGCCGCAAAGGCGCAATACAGCGCCATATCCACCGGCGCACCGGGGAAGGCTCCGCCCTGCATCCGGAAATTGGCCGTGGCGGCGGTGATTGTGCCGTCCTTTTTCATCCCGATCTTGACGTCCATCGAGGCAGAGGCCGTCGGCCCCGTCGCCCGCAGAACCTCGGACCTGCTCATGACGATCTTGACCGGTTTGCCGCCCGCCTTTTTCGACAGGGCGAGGCTGAGCGGTTCCATAAATATCGTGGTCTTGCCGCCAAAGCCGCCACCGATTTCGGACGGGGTAACGCGGAGTTGCGACACTTCCATGCCCAGCACATCGGCGCACATTTTGCGGATATACCATTGGCCTTGGGTGGTGACCCACATCTCGCCCTTGCCGTCTTCGCCCATTTGGCCAAGGCAGGCATGGGGTTCGATATAGCCCTGATGGGTGGCTTCGGTCAGATAATGCCCTTCGCGGACAATATCGGCCTCGGCAAAGCCTGCTTCGACATCGCCATGGCCGAATTCCATATAGCGCACGACGTTCGGCGGCATGCCCTCGGGCACGCTGGCATCGGCCGCACCGGCACGGATGACGGGGGCGTCAGGTTTGATCGCCTCGTCCACCTCGGTCACATGTGGCAGAACCTCATAGGTCACTTCGACCAGACGCGCGGCTTCTTCGGCCAAAAGGCGCGAGGTTGCGGCGACGGCGGCAACGGCGTGCCCGTCATACAGCGCGCGTTCGCCCGCAATGGTGTTTTCTTGCAGGTTCCACGGCTCACCTGTCAGGCCATCGGGGAAATCGGCGCGCGTGATCACGGCCTTTACGCCGGCAAGGGCAAGCGCTTTCGAGGCATCGATCTTCACGATCTTCGCATGGGCGTGGGGGCTGCGCACAACCGCACCCCAAAGCATCCCCGGTGCCGAAATATCGGCGCCATAGCGGGCACGACCCGTTACCTTGTCCAGCCCGTCGGGGCGATTGGGGCGGGTCCCGACGAGCCGGTATTTCTGGAATTCATCCTTGGGCATCAGGCTTTCTCCCTCATCTCTGCGGCGGCGTCCTGAACGGCGCGCACGATCTTGTCATAGCCGGTGCAGCGGCACAGATTGCCAGCCAGCCAATAGCGGATCTCGGTTTCGGTTGGGTCAGGTTTCTTTTCCAGCAGAGCCTTGGCCGCGACCAGAATCCCCGGGGTGCAGAACCCACATTGCAGCGCCGCATGTTCAATGAATTTGCGTTGCAAAGGATGTAGGTCGCCGTCCGTGGCCATGCCTTCGATCGTGCCGATCTGTTTGCCCTGTGCCTCGACACCGAGGACGAGGCAGGAGGACACCAGCACACCATCGAGCGTCACCGAACAGGCCCCGCAGTCGCCGGTTCCGCAACCTTCTTTGGACCCGGTCAGGCCAAGATGATCGCGGAGGCAATCCAAAAGGGTTTCGCGCGGATCGGCGAGGAATTCGACCGCGTCGCCGTTGACGGTGGTGGTTACATGTATCTTGCTCATGCGGATTCTCCTTTGGCACGGGCATAGGCGATGCGGGCGGCGCGCTGGGCCAGAACGCCCGCAACCTCGACCCGGAATTCGGCAGTGCCGCGTTTGTCACTGATGGGTTTGGCGGCACTCCGGGCGACTGCGGCAAGGGCGGACAGCGCCGTATCGTCTAGCGTCGTGCCGATAATTGCCTCGGCGGCCTCTGCGACCAGTAGGACTGTTGGAGCAACCGCCCCCAATGACACGCGGGCGGCGGTGATTGTGTCACCCTCTAGCGTCAGGCTAACCGCTGCGCCCACGACTGCGATGTCCATTTCAGTGCGGGGGATGAAACGTAAATAGGCGTCGCCACCTTTCTTGCCGCGCGGCGGCAGTAGAATGCCAGAGATGACTTCGCCGGGTTTCAGATTGGTCTTGCCGGGGCCCGCGGGAATGGATTCAACCGGAACGGTGCGGGTGCCTGTCGTGCCTGTGATTTCGATCTGCGCAGCGGCAGCCACCAGACCCGGCACGCTATCGGCCGCGGGCGATCCGTTGCAAAGGTTGCCAACAAGCGTTGCGCGGCCTTGGACTTGGGTCGATCCCACAAGCTCCATCCCTTCGACAACACCGGGCCAGTCAGCTTTGAGTTCCGCATGCGCACCCAGTTCTGCACCGGAAACGGCCACTCCGATGCGCCAGCCGCCGTCGGGCATGCGTGTAATCGCCTTGACCCCCGGAATATGTTTCACGTCGATCAGATCATCGGGAAGAACCGCACCTGCCCGCATCTGAACGAGAACGTCAGTCCCGCCTGCCAGAAAACGGGTAACGCCAGAAGTGCCAGCAGCAAGCAAAGCAGCGGATTCAAATGACGTTGCTACATGGTATCTCATCTCGTCTCCTTTTTCGGCGGGCGCCTTTGGGTGATGCCCTGAATATTCGTGGGCGCAGGGAATTATTGCGCCAGCCGTCTCTGATCAAACAAGGGACCAGACACGCAAATCGGGTCTAGGATAGCTTGATCGGTCGCATTGGAAAGGGTCGCCTCCGTTTGCGCCTAAATTGTCTTTGAACCCGACCAATGTATCGTGATCCTCGCCCCGAAAGGCAAGCTGCGACGGTGCGGCAACTTTTTGGATGGGCAGGTGATTTGCGGCGCCAAACTGCGCGACTCAGGTGATCAATAATGCGTTGGAAATCTGGGCCGAACGCCCCGAGCATTTGCTCGTCTCAAAAAAGCACAGGCATCTAACCGACAATTGGATGTCTCAGATGCCTGTGCAAATTTTTGGTGTCTTAGGCGGCTTTGTCGATGGGCCGACCTGAATACATCTGATCACCCACTTGGATGACGATGCGCCCGTTGTCGAGATTGCGGACAAACTGTCCCTGAACAGATACGCAGCTACCAACCACAATGGTTCTGATCATTCGCTTATCCCCCGATAGCAACATGGATTCAACAATAACGAGAATCGGGTTAATGAAAACTAAATTTTTAAACAATTTGCGCTCAGGAGACGCTGGAGCGATCTTTGAGTATGCGCGATTTACCTTGCAAGAATTATAGCCAGTCCCGAAGGATAGGGATTAATGGTATGTCGGCGGGCGGCATGGGGTAGTTTTTCAATTCCGAAGCCCGCACCCATTTGAGCGCCTGCCCCTCTTTCGCCTGAACCGTGCCCTGCCAACGGCGGCAGGCAAATAGCGGCATCAAAAGATGGAAATCATCGTATCGGTGGCTCGCAAAGGTTAGTGGGGCAAGGCACGATTGCCAGGTTTCGATCCCCAGCTCTTCGTATAGTTCCCGCACGAGGGCTTCTTCGGGGGTTTCACCGGGTTCCACCTTGCCGCCCGGAAACTCCCACAACCCCGCAAGCGATTTCCCTTCGGGGCGCTGGGCGATCAGGATGCGCCCGTCGGGATCGACGAGCGCAACCGCTGAGACGAGAACTGTTTTCACGACCGGTAATCTGCGTTGATGTCGATATAACCGTGGGTCAGGTCACAGGTCCAAACCGTGGATTTGCCTGACCCGATCCCTAGATCGACACCGATCACCAGTTCTTGGTTCTTCATATAGGCGCTAGCCTCTTCCTCGGAATAATTCGGGGCGCGCCAGCCGTTTTCGGCGACCGTGATATTGCCGAACCGAATCGAAAGCCGGTCTCGGTCTGCCTCGGCCCCCGATTTGCCGACTGCGGCGACGATGCGGCCCCAGTTTGCGTCCTGTCCAGCAATTGCCGTTTTGACCAAGGGCGAATTGGCAACAGACAGCCCGACACGTTTTGCGTCGGCGTCGGATTTCGCACCAGTGACCTGAATTTCAACGAATTTGGTCGCCCCTTCGCCGTCGCGAACGACTTGCAAGGCGAGGTCGAGCATCACCGACTCGAGCGCTTGGGCAAATCCGGCATCGCCTTCGACATTGACGCCTGATGCCCCCGTAGCCCCCATGATAAGGGTGTCCGAAGTTGAGGTGTCGCTGTCGACGGTAATGCAGTTAAATGTCCGGTCCGTAATTTTCGACAACAGTGCCTGAAGCGGACCATGGTCGATGGCCGCGTCGGTAAAGATATAGACCAGCATGGTCGCCATATCCGGCGCGATCATGCCCGACCCTTTGGCCATGCCGGCAATCTTGACGGTCTGCCCGTTCACGACAACCGACTTGGTCGATCCTTTGGGGAAGGTATCGGTGGTCATGATGGCCTTGGCTGCGGCCTCGATCATATCAGGGCGCAGGTCTGATTTCAGGTCCTCCAGTTTCGCGACGATCCGGTCGTAGGGCAGGGGTTCGCCGATAACACCGGTGGAAGACGTAAAGACCCGCGCGGGATCAATCCCCAAGGTTTTGCCCACAGCGGCGGTCAGGGCGTTGACGGCTTCGACACCGCCCCGGCCCGTAAAGGCATTCGAATTGCCTGAATTCACCAGAATTGCGGCAGGGCCGGTCTGGGGAAGGCCGTTCTTGGCCTGACAATCCAGAACACAGGCCGACCGTGTGGCCGACCGTGTGAACACGCCGGCAACCGTGGACCCGGCCACCAGTTCGGCCAGCATGACATCGGTGCGGCCCTTGTATCGCACCCCCGCCGCCGCTGACGCAAAACGGACGCCATCAATTACGGGCAGTTCGGGAAACGAAGCAGGAGCGAGGGGGGATACAGTCATTTCAGATCACTTTACCAAAAGGTCCATGTTCTTGATCAGCGCGGGGTCGAACGCGCCTTCTTCGGGGCGGGTCACCGACGCCGCGGATTCGAGTTCGGCCAGTGCGGCCTGAATTGCTTGCTCTTCAAGTTTGGCAACAATCTCGCCCCGCAGTTCGTCAAGCGAAGGTTGTTCCTTTTCGCGGGTTTCGTTCAGTTTCACCAGGTGCCAGCCGAACTGGGTTTGCACAGGTTCGGAAACCTGACCGGGTTCCAGCGCGATCACGGCATTTTCGAATTCGGGAACCATCATGCCCTTGCCGAACCAACCCAGCGACCCGCCACCGGGGCCAGATGTATCGGTCGAGATTTCGGTTGCCACAGCTGCAAAATCTTCGCCAGCGTCGATACGCGCTTTGGCGGCATTAATTTCTTCCTCGGTCGCGACGAGGATATGCGACGCGTTATATTCCGTTTCGGGCGCCGCGTCGGCGAACATCGCGGCATAGTCAGCCTGAATGGCTTCGTCGGTTACAGCGACCTTGGCCAGATCGTCGATAGCTTCGCCCGCCAACATGCTGCGTTCTTCGTTGACCAGTGCGGCGGCCACACGTTTGGGCATACCTTCGACCTGATCGGCCAACAGCTGTTGCTGGATCAGTTGGTCCAGAATGCCTTTGAACAGCACGTCGTCGGGCAACTGCTGATACTGTGCGGGCAATTGGGCGCGGGTGATGATCATCTGCCCAAGGGTGATTTCATGTCCATCGACGGTGGCCACGACGGTATCCATGGTTTCCCCCTCGGCAAAGGCGGCGGCCCCTGCGATTGCCAACAGGCCCGAGGCCAACAATGTTGCAGATTTCAGCATAAAACGATTCCTTGATTGCCTGCGGTGGCCCACAGCGTTGACACTCTTAGACCCGCCCCTTACATCCCTTCAAGGCTCCGAGGGGGCCGTCTTGGACCCCTGTTTAGGCCGCAGGCGCGGGGCCCACAAGCGACCACCTCATCATATCGTCGTTAGAGAGGCCCATAAACGGGCGCGGAGAGAACATGCTGGGTATCGGAACGCTTGCCAAAAAGGTGTTTGGCACACCGAATGACCGCAAGATCAAATCGGCTCGTCCGCTGGTCGAGCGCATCAATGCACTTGAACCCGAATTCAAGGCGCTGTCTGACGATGGTCTAAAGCAGAAGACCGAAGAATTCAAAATCCGGATCGCCGCAGGCGAGGATCTGGACAAGCTGTTGCCAGAGGCATTCGCGAATTGCCGTGAAGGTGCGTTTCGGGCCTTGGGTCTACGGGCCTTTGACACCCAGTTGATGGGCGGGATTTTCCTGCATCAGGGCAATATCGCGGAAATGAAGACCGGCGAAGGCAAGACGCTGGTCGCGACCTTTCCGGCCTATCTGAATGCGCTTTCGGGCAAAGGCGTGCATGTCGTCACTGTGAACGATTATCTTGCCCGTCGCGATGCCGAATGGATGGGCAAGGTATTTGCGCATCTCGGGATGACGACCGGCGTCGTCTACCCGCAGCAGCCCGAAGCCGAGAAAAAGGCGGCCTATGCCTGTGACGTGACCTATGCCACGAACAACGAACTCGGGTTCGATTATCTGCGCGACAACATGAAATCCGAGCTGTCCCAGATGAACCAGCGCGGGCATAACTTTGCCATCGTGGACGAGGTCGACTCGATCCTCGTGGACGAGGCTCGCACCCCGCTGATCATTTCAGGCCCCGCCGAGGACCGGTCCAGCCTCTATGTGACCATCGACAAGCTGATCCCGGATCTGAAAGACGAGCATTTCACGCTGGATGAAAAGACCCGCAACGTCACCTACACTGACGAGGGCAATGAATTCATCGAAAACCGGCTGCATTTCGAAGGCATCCTGCCGCGCGAACAAACGCTTTATGACCCCGAAAGCACAACCATCGTGCACCACGTCAATCAGGGTCTGCGCGCGCATAAGATGTTCCACAAGGACAAAGACTATATCGTCCGCAATGGCGAAGTTGTCCTGATTGACGAATTCACTGGCCGCATGATGTCGGGGCGGCGTTTGTCGGATGGTCTGCATCAGGCGATCGAGGCCAAAGAGGGCGTCAAGATCCAGCCCGAAAACGTGACCCTCGCGTCGGTCACTTTCCAGAACTATTTCCGGCTTTACAACAAACTGGGCGGCATGACCGGCACGGCCCTGACCGAAGCCGAAGAATTCATGGAAATCTACAAACTGGGCGTGGTCGAAGTTCCGACCAACCGCCCTGTTGCGCGAAAAGATGACCACGATCAGGTGTTCCGCACCACCCGCGAAAAGAACGACGGGATCGTCAAGGCGATCAAAGAGGCGCACGCCAACGGCCAGCCCATTCTGGTTGGCACCACATCGATCGAAAAGTCCGAACAGCTGTCCGACCTGCTCAAGGCCGAAGGCATCCCCCATAATGTCCTGAACGCCCGCCAGCACGAACAAGAAGCCCAGATCGTTGCCGATGCCGGCAAGTTGGGCGCGGTGACCATCGCCACCAACATGGCCGGTCGCGGGACCGACATCAAACTGGGCGGAAACGTCGAAATGCTGGTGATGCAAGCGATTGCCGCCAATCCCGATGCCCACCCCGACGAAATCCGTGCGCGGATCGAGGCAGAGCACAAAGACGAAGAAGCCAAGGTCAAAGCGGCTGGCGGGCTGTTCGTTCTGGGCACCGAACGGCACGAAAGCCGCCGGATCGACAACCAGTTGCGCGGCCGTTCGGGCCGCCAGGGCGACCCGGGGCGTTCCGCGTTCTTTTTGTCGCTTGAAGACGACCTGATGCGGATTTTCGGGTCGGAACGTTTGGATAAAGTGCTGTCGTCGCTGGGTATGAAAGACGGCGAATCCATTGTTCACCCTTGGGTCAATAAATCGCTCGAACGGGCGCAGGCCAAGGTCGAAGGCCGCAACTTTGATATCCGCAAACAGTTGCTCAAGTTCGACGATGTTATGAACGACCAGCGCAAGGTGATTTTCAAACAGCGGATGGAGATCATGGAGGCGCAGGATCTGGAAGAGATCGTGCAGGACATGCGCCATCAGGTGGTAGATGATCTGGTCGACGCCCACATTCCGGCCCGCAGCTATGCCGACCAATGGGATACTCAAGGTCTTTATGCCGCCGTTCTTGAAAAGCTGGGTATCGATACGCCCGTCATCAAATGGGCAGAAGAAGAAGGTGTCGATGATACAGACCTTCGTGAACGTCTTTGCGATGCGTCTGACGCCTTTATGGCGGAAAAGGCAGCCGCATTCGGGCCCGATACCATGCGGTCGATTGAAAAGCAGATCCTGCTGCAGACCGTCGACGCGAAATGGCGCGAACACCTACTGACGCTGGAACACCTGCGGTCGGTCGTCGGGTTCCGCGGCTATGCGCAGCGCGACCCGCTGAATGAATACAAGACCGAAAGCTTTCAGTTGTTCGAAAACCTGCTGGACAGTCTGCGGACCGAAGTGACGCAGAAACTATCGCAAGTCCGGCCCATGACCGCCGAAGAACAGCAGGCGATGATGGCCCAGTTGGTTGAACAACAGCGCCGGATGCAGGCAGCCGCGGCGCAGGCTTCGGCGCCTGTCGCTGCCAAACCAGCCGCTCTCGCTGGGTTCGACGAACAGGATATGTCGACCTGGGGAAATCCCGGTCGCAATGACCAATGTCCCTGCGGATCGGGCGAAAAGTTCAAACACTGCCACGGCAAATTGGCCTGATCTTGCCACAAACCCGCCCGAGTCTTTCCTTGGGCGGGTCCTTCTAGGGACACCATTTGGTGTGATCTCTCCTCTGGTTCCGATTGGAAGAGGAGACAGTCATGTCCCAAGCGAAAAAGATTCTTATGGCAGGCGCGACGTTTTCCGCGGCCTTGGGCATTGGCTTTATGATGCAGAACGGCGATGCGCTCGCCGCGCGTTTCGGGTCTGAAACGGCACAAGTCCAGCCGGCACAAGTTGCCCCTGTTGCCCCTGCCGTGATGCAGATTGCGGTGTCGTCGCAAGCGACTGATGTCGTGGCCGAAGGTCCCGCATTGATGCAGTTGGCCGCAAATGAAGTTGCCCCCGATGTTGTCCTGCCTGTTGATCAGCTTGGCATTGTCTATGCTGAATCGCCCGTTCAACTTGCCGCGGTCGAGGTGGAAGCCCCCGCAGCGCCGCTGATGTCAGTCCAACCTGAACCGGCGTTGCCCAGCCAGACAGTCGCAACAGTTGACTGCAGCATCGATATGGCTGGCACTGCTGTTGCGGGTGCCATGGTCGCGCTGGTCATTGATGCGCCCTGTCAGACAGGTGCAGAATTTATCGTCCATCACCAAGGCATGATGTTCACCGCCCTGACCGATGATGCCGGACACGCAGAATTGACGGTTCCGGCCTTGGGTCTGAATTCGGTCTTTGTGGCTGCTTTTGCCAGCGAAGATGGCGCGATGGCGAGTGTCGAGGTGCCAGAGCTTGCGCTTTATGACCGCGCGGTGCTGCAGTGGCAGGGTGATCTTGGCGTTTCCATGCAAGTCTACGAATTCGGGGCCGAATATGGTGCCGCCGGCAACGTGAATGCTGCCAATCCGCGGGGGATCGATGCCCTCACCGAAGGGCAGGGATTTATGGTCGCTCTTGGCGAAACGGGGGCCACAGATTCCTACCGCGCCGAAGTTTATACCTATCCGGTCAACACGTCGTCGATGACGGGCAATATCCTTGTCAGCGTCGATGCACAGATCACCGCAGGCAACTGCGGTCGCGAAGTTACGGCGCAATCGATCCAGATCACCGCTGGCGAGGACCCGACAGGCGAAGATCTGGTCATGACCATGCCGGACTGTGATGGTGTCGGTGATATCCTCGTCTTGAACGCGATGTTCGACGAAATCATGGTGGCGATGAACTAGGACGTTCAAAGCAATCCTTGGGCCCGAAAGCTGAGTTCGCGGGACTTTCCGATAATCAGATGATCGTGCAGCGTCAGGCCCAGTGCCTGCGCTGCCCTTTCCACTTGGGCCGTCATGTCGATATCGGACTGTGACGGCGTGGGATCGCCCGAAGGGTGGTTGTGCACGAGGATCAGCGCAGAAGCGTTCAGTTCCAACGCCCGCTTTACCACCTCACGCGGATAGACGGGCACATGATCGACAGTGCCGCGCGCCTGTTCCTCATCCGCGATAAGAACGTTCTTGCGATCCAGAAACAGGACCCGGAATTGTTCGGTATCCCGATGGGCCATGACGGTATGGCAATAGTCCAACAACGAATCCCAACTTGAAATCGCGTGTCTTTGCAAAATCTTGGACCGCGCCAGTCTTTGCGCGGCGGCCTCGACCAGTTTTAGTTCGCAGACGACAGCATCCCCGATCCCTTGCACCTCGGTCAGGCGGGCAATCGGCGCGGACAGCACGCGGTTGAAATCCCCGAACCGGTCGATCAGCAAATGGGCGAGAGGTTTGACATCCTGACGCGGGATCGCGCGGAAGAGGACAAGTTCCAGCAATTCATAATCTGGCAGCGCGGCGGCCCCGCCCTGCATGAACCGTTCCCGCAGCCGTTTGCGGTGATCCTGAATGTAGGAAGGCAGGTTCTTTGCCGTGGCAGGCACGATTACGACCTCGTCCGTATCCTGCGCGGCCGACGATACCGGCGCCTGATCGAAAAAGGGCAACAATGCTTCGCGAAAGTCGGTTTTGGGTGACATGCGCAAATTCTGCGCGAACGCGGTTTATGAAACGTTAACGGGCGCCCAAGGGACGCCCGCTATCGTAAATATCCGTGGACGACCCTAGCCCTTCATCGAATCCCAAAAGCTTTTGACGGCTGAAAAGAAGCCTTCACTTTGCGGATTGTTGTCGGCGCTTTCCTTGTCGAATTCGCGCAAAAGTTCCTTTTGGCGGGTCGTCAGTTTGACGGGTGTTTCCACCGCCAGTTCGATGAACATGTCACCTGGGCCGCCCGATCGAAGGGCAGGCATCCCCTTGCCGCGCAGACGCATCTGGCGACCGGATTGGCTACCTTCGGGGATCTTTACGCGGCTCCGGCCACCGTCGATCGTCGGAACCTCGATGTCGCCGCCAAGGGCTGCGTCGACCATGGACACCGGCACATGGCAGAACAGATTAATCCCGTCCCGCTGGAAAATCTTGTGCTCGGTCACCTCGATAAAGATATAAAGGTCGCCGGTCGGGCCACCGCGCATGCCTGCCTCGCCCTCGCCGGCCAGACGAATGCGGGTTCCGGTTTCGACACCGGCGGGGATGTTCACCGACAGCGAACGTTCCTTTTCCACGCGTCCATGGCCGTGGCAGGATTTACAGGGGTTCTTGATCTGCTGGCCCATGCCATTACAGGTCGGGCAGGTGCGTTCGACGGTAAAGAAACCCTGCTGGGCGCGCACCTTGCCCATGCCCGAACAGGTTGGACAGGTGACCGGTTCCGATCCGTTTTCAGCGCCCGTGCCTTTGCAGGCGGTGCAGCTAACGGCAGTCGGCACATTGATCGTCTTTTGCAGCCCGCTATAGGCCTCTTCCAGACTGATGCGCAGGTTATACCGCAGGTCATTTCCGCGGGCCGCGCGAGCGCGTCCGCCGCCGCCACCACGGCCGCCCATGAAATCGCCGAACAGGTCGTCGAAGACATCAGAAAAGGCCGAGGCAAAGTCACCGTTGCCTTGGAACCCGCCGCCGGGGCGCCCGCCGCCACCCATCCCGCCTTCGAATGCGGCATGGCCATAGCGGTCGTAAGCGGCCTTTTTGTTGGCGTCTTTCAGGACCTCATAGGCTTCGTTCACTTCCTTGAACTGGGCCTCTGCGTTCGGATTGTCGGAATTGCGATCAGGATGAAGCTCTTTCGCCTTGGCGCGATAGGCCTTCTTGATTTCATCGGCCGAAGCACCTTTTGCGATGCCCAGCAAATCGTAATAGTCGCGTTTCGCCATGTGAGATTTTCCCCTTGGGAATGAAAAGACCGGCCCGGTCGGTTTTGGGCCGGTCTTTCGTCAGCTAGGCGCTGGCCTTAGCGGCCACGCTTGTTGTCATCCAGATCCTCGAAATCGGCATCGAGGATATCGTCATCGTCCGAACCGCGACGCCCTGCGGGCTCTGCATCCGCATCGCCTTCTTCTTGGCTGGCCTTGTAGATGGCTTCGCCAAGCTTCATTGCGGCTTCGGTCACGTTCTGAATGCCCGATTTGATCTTGCCGGCGTTGTCGCCTTCCAGATCATCCTTGAGCGCGGCAATCGCGAGTTCGATTGCTTCGATCGTGGTCGGGTCAACCTTGTCCGAATGCTCTTCCATCGACTTTTCGGTCGAATGGATGAGGCTTTCGGCCTGGTTCTTGGCTTCGACGAGTTCGCGACGGGCCTTGTCGGCCTCGGCGTTCTCTTCGGCGTCGCGCACCATTTTTTCGATGTCGTCGTCCGACAGACCGCCAGAGGCTTGGATCGTGATCTTTTGTTCCTTGCCGGTGCCTTTGTCCTTGGCGCCGACCGACACGATGCCGTTGGCGTCGATGTCAAAGGTCACTTCGATCTGGGGCATGCCGCGCGGGGCAGGCGGGATGTTTTCAAGGTTGAACTGGCCGAGGATCTTATTGTCGGCGGCCATTTCGCGTTCACCTTGGAACACGCGGATGGTCACGGCGTTCTGGTTGTCTTCGGCGGTCGAGAAGACCTGGCTCTTTTTGGTCGGGATCGTGGTGTTACGGTCGATCAGACGGGTGAACACACCACCCAGCGTTTCGATCCCCAGCGACAGCGGGGTCACGTCCAACAGAACCACGTCTTTGACGTCGCCCTGCAGAACGCCGGCCTGAATGGCAGCACCCAGCGCCACGACTTCGTCAGGGTTCACGCCCTTGTGGGGTTCCTTGCCGAAGAATTTGGTCACTTCTTCAACGACCTTGGGCATACGGGTCATACCGCCGACCAGAACGACCTCGTCGATGTCGCCGGTCGACAGGCCCGCGTCTTTGAGAGCAGCCTGGCAGGGCTTGATCGAGGCTTTGATCAGGTCGTTGACGAGGCTTTCCAGCTTGGCGCGGGTCAGCTTCATCACAAGGTGGAGCGGCTGGCCATTCGAGCCCATCGAAATGAACGGCTGGTTGATTTCGGTCTGGGTCGAGGACGACAGTTCGATCTTGGCCTTTTCGGCAGCTTCTTTCAGACGCTGCAGGGCCATCTTGTCCTTGGTCAGATCGACGCCGTGTTCTTTTTTGAACTCTTCCGACAGGTAGGTGACGATGCGCATGTCAAAGTCTTCACCGCCGAGGAAGGTGTCGCCGTTGGTCGATTTCACTTCGAACAGGCCATCGTCGATTTCGAGGATGGTCACGTCGAAGGTGCCGCCGCCAAGGTCATAGACGGCGATGGTCTTGGTTTCTTTCTTGTCCAGACCGTAGGCCAGCGCAGCGGCGGTCGGTTCGTTGATGATCCGCAGCACTTCGAGGCCGGCAATCTTGCCTGCGTCTTTGGTGGCTTGGCGCTGGGCGTCGTTGAAATAGGCCGGAACGGTGATGACCGCTTGGGTCACTTCTTCGCCGAGATAGGATTCAGCGGTTTCTTTCATCTTTTGCAGGATGAAGGCCGAGACCTGGCTGGGCGAATACTTGTCGCCACGGATTTCAACCCAAGCATCGCCGTTGCCGCCGTTGACGATTTTGTAGGGGACGAGCTTTTTGTCTTTTTCAACTTCGGCATCATCCACGCGGCGCCCGATCAGACGCTTTACGGCGAATACAGTGTTGTCAGGGTTGGTGACGGCCTGACGTTTTGCGGCCTGACCGACAAGACGTTCGTCTTCGGTGAAACCGACGATCGACGGCGTCGTCCGTGCCCCTTCAGAATTTTCGATAACCCGCGGTTTCGAACCATCCATGATGGCGACGCAGGAGTTGGTGGTCCCGAGGTCAATCCCGATGACTTTTCCCATTTTCAAAGCCCTTTCATTAAGCGGTTTGAGCGGCGCGAACCCGATGTCGGCACTCGTGCCATGCTGGAGTGAGGCAGCCCAAGAAACCCTTGGACCGGATCAAGCGGTATATAGGGGGGCGGGATTTGCGCTGCAACGGGTCAGACGCAATATCTGTGATCAAATTGTCACGAAGCTGGACTGTGCGACCAAAGAAAACCGGTTTGGATGCGCTAGTGGCCAGCGCCCCAACTGACCGATGCCTGTTTTCGGGTATAGAACTCGGCCATCATGCCGATACATACAAGGCCAAGCGATACATAAACCGGATAGGCAACCGAGGTATAATGGGGTGTGTAGTGCAGGAATACATAGCCGCGTTCCTGATCGATACAGTGGAACAGTGGGTTCCAGTCGAACATATTGCGGATACTTTCCGGAGTATTGTTCACAACGAACATCTTGCCGGACGCAATCATGTTCACCCGTACGAGGATCGTCTGGGCGATATTTGTGAAATTCGGAAACCACGGTTTCATAGATAGAAAAATCATCCCTATCGCGACACCGGATAACCAAGCGATCAACAAGACGCCGAACGCCCCCACGGGGTCCTCGATTTCGATCGGGTTACCGACGACGTGGTAGACGTATAGGATGGTGAGCAGGGACAGGACCTGTTTGTACAGCGCGCTAAGCGCTGCTGCCGAAATCGTCACGACAGAATTCAAAGGTGCGTGGTTCATCATGGCAGAGGTCGGGCCTTCGGCGCTGAATACCGCCCCCATTGCCTTTGTGTGGGTCATGAACAGAAAAACACCCGACATGATATAAAGCAGAAAATCCCCGCGAATGGCTGCGCGCCGCATCCCGAGGATCTGGAACATCGCGTAAAAGGCCCCGATGAAAATCACCGACTGGAGCATGTTCAGCAACAGCCCGACCAAGGCATTGCGATGCCCTTTGCGGATGTCGCGCACTGCACTGTGATAAATCAGCTCTAGAAGCCCGAGGATCGCTGCTGCGGTCGATTTTCTTGGCGGGGTCCGAATCATTCAGGGTTCCTGACCGTCAGCGCAGCAAGAGCGTCGCGGTAAACATGAAAATCTTGCCGTTCCATTTGTCACGCACCATAAGGGGCGCGGAACGAGTTTTCAACTATGACGCCATGACGCAAGAGAATGTGAAAGGATCACAAATGGATTTCGAAAAGCTTACTCTTGTGATGCGGAGCCTCGCGATCGAAGCGGGAGAAAAGATCATGGAAATCTACAACTCGCCAGATTTCGAGGTGAAGACCAAAAGCGACGAAAGCCCCGTGACCGAGGCAGACGAGGCCGCCGATGCGATTATTTCGGCTGGTTTACGCGCCGCATTTCCTGAACTGGCATTGGTGACCGAGGAACAGGCGGCCTCGCATTCGCAAGAAGTGACCACATTTCTGATCGTTGATCCGCTCGACGGGACCAAGGAATTTGTCCAACGGCGCGGGGATTTCACCGTGAATATCGCTTATGTCCATGAAGGCACGCCGGTGCGGGGTGTGGTTTATGCGCCCGCAAAGGGCCGCCTGTTCTATACCGACAAAGGCGGAAACGCGGTCGAGGAAACTGGAAGTTTCGATATCGCGACACCTGGTCCTGTCGCCCCGATCCGTGTCGCCAAGCCGGACAACTCCGCGCTGATGGTGGTTGCGTCGAAATCCCACCGCGATCAGGCGACAGACGACTATATCGGCAAATACAACGTCAAAGACATGAAAAGCGCGGGATCCAGTCTCAAGTTCTGTCTTGTCGCGACGGGCGAGGCGGATTTGTATCCGCGCGTCGGGCGGACGATGGAATGGGACACTGCGGCGGGCCATGCAGTTCTTGTAGGGGCCGGGGGCGATGTGGTGCGTTTCGACGATCATCAACCGCTGCGATATGGCAAACAGGGTTTTGCGAACCCGTTTTTTATCGCTTACGCCCCGGGCGTCGAACTCAAAAAGGCCTGACATGTCCGTCGTTATCGTTATTCCAGCGCGCTATGCGTCGACCCGTTATCCCGGCAAGCCACTTGTCGAACTGCGGGGGGCGACTGGCCTGTCGCACAGCCTGATCCGCCGCAGTTGGGATGCTGCGATGTCGGTCAAAGGCGTGGATCGCGTGGTTGTCGCGACGGATGACGCCCGGATCAGGGATCATGCTGCTGCCTTTGGCGCCGAGGTTGTCATGACCTCGCCCGACTGCCAGAACGGGACCGAACGCTGCGCCGAAGCAATGACCCATCTTGGCGGGACCTATGAAATGGTCGTGAATCTGCAAGGCGATGCACCTTTGACCCCTGCCTGGTTTGTCGAAGACCTGATCGCAGGCCTGCGTGCGCACCCCGAGGCCGAGGTCGCGACACCCGTCCTGCGGACCGAAGGTGCCGCGCTGAACGGGTTCCTAGAAGATCGGCGTGCAGGTCGCGTCGGTGGAACCACGGCGGTGTTCGGGGTGGACCGGAACGCGCTCTATTTTTCCAAAGAGGTTATACCCTATACCGGCAAAACCTATGCGAACGACGACGAAACCCCTGTGTTTCATCATGTCGGCGTTTATGCCTATCGCCCCGAGGCGCTGATAGCCTATCCAGCGTGGCAAGCGGGTCCATTGGAAAAGCTGGAAGGCCTTGAACAGCTCAGGTTTCTAGAGCGCGGACGGCATGTTTTGTGCGTGGAAGTCGAGGCCAAGGGGCGTCAGTTTTGGGAGTTGAACAACCCCGAAGACGTTCCGAGGATAGAGGCGATGCTCGCAAAAATGGGTCAAGCTTAGGCGTTATTTTAATAGAATATGCGCTCTACTAATCCAGTTGCGCGTAAAAATGACCCTAAATCGTGCAAAAGAGTCTCCATTCTTCACACAATTTGGCCATAAAGATCGTATTGTTTGATAGATACGACGTGTTAGGCTCGCTGCCAGCAAAGAGCCACGTCAATGGCCGAGTTTTCCCGGGGGTAAGGGGCATGAAAAAGAAGATTACCAAAGCGATTTTTCCAGTAGCGGGTCTTGGGACGCGGTTTCTTCCCGCGACCAAATCGATCCCAAAGGAAATCATGACGTTGGTTGATCGCCCGCTTATTCAATATGCGATCGACGAAGCCCGCGCGGCAGGTATCAAGGAATTCATCTTTGTAACCTCGCGTGGCAAATCTGCGCTTGAAGATTATTTTGACGACGCGCCGGAACTTGAAACCGCGCTGCGCAAGGGCGGTAAGGATCAGCTCCTCGAGACGCTCAAAGCCACGAATATGGAAAGCGGCCAGATTGCCTATATCCGGCAGCACCGTGCGCTTGGTCTTGGCCATGCGGTCTGGTGTGCCCGCCGTTTGATTGGCAATGAACCTTTTGCTGTCATGCTGCCTGATGACGTTATCGCGGCAGAAAAACCGTGCTTGCAGCAAATGGTCGAAGCCTATGAAGAAACCGGCGGCAGCATGGTCGCCGCGATGGAAGTCCCGCCCGAAAAGGCGCAATCCTATGGTGTCTTGGACATCAAAGAGGACCGCGGGAATATCGTTTCGGTCAAAGGCATGGTTGAAAAACCGGCCGCAGGGACCGCGCCGTCGAACCTTGCCGTGATCGGGCGCTATATTTTGACCCCCAAGGTCATGCAAAACCTGAACCAGATCGAACGCGGTGCGGGCGGTGAATTGCAGCTTACCGATGCCATCGCCGAGGAACTCAATAAGGGCCGCGATGTCTTTGGCTTCCGGTTCCGTGGGCAACGCTTTGACTGCGGGTCCAAAGCTGGGTTCCTTCAGGCAACGGTCGCATTTGGATTGGCGCGTCCCGATCTTCGCGATGAATTCTCCAATTATCTGGATGAACTCGGGGCGATGCGGCACGCTGCCCAATAGACCAACAAGGATGAGCCTTTTTTCGGAACTGGATGCGGCCGGAACCACGGTGTCGGACTCAATCTGGTTTCGGTATCGCATGCGATGGAAGCGCCGCCGGTTGATCCGGCGCGCCCTTGCGCGGCGTCACGAGCTTTCGCGCGTATCGGTCGATGAGGCCAGGATCGAGGCCGCCAGATTTCCCTGCTATGTGACCCTGAGAAATGAGCATGCCCGGCTGCCGAATTTTCTGGCCCACTACCGTGCGCTGGGCGTGGATCATTTTCTGATCGTCGACAACGGGAGTGATGACGGGTCAGCAGAATATCTGGAAAAGCAGCCCGACGTGTCCCTTTGGTCAACTTTGGCCAGCTACAAGAACGCGCGGTTTGGCATGGACTGGATTACATGTCTGCAATTCCGCTTTGGTTCGGGCAAATGGGCCCTGACCGTCGATGCCGATGAACTGCTGATCCTTCCGCATGGTCGCAATCTGCCCGAACTCGTCCAGCATCTGGACGCCACGGGGCGTGACAGCTTTGGGGCGCTGATGCTGGATTTGTATCCAGAGGGTCCGGTCGGGACTGGCAGTTTCGATGCAGGTAATGACCCTTTAGCGGTGCTACAATGGTTCGATGCACCGGCATATCGTGCGCGGCGGCATCCGGTGTTTGACAATCTATGGATTCAGGGCGGCGTTCGGGACCGTGTTTTTTTCGGGTCGGAACCCGAGCGCGCGCCGACCCTGAACAAAACCCCGCTCGTCAAATGGTCGCGCCGCTATGTTTATGTCACCTCTACCCATCAAATGCTGCCCAGACGCCTGAACCGCGTATTCGAGGCAGGACGACCAACAGGAATTTTGCTGCATACCAAAATGTTGCCGCAAATCTCTGCTAAATCAGAGGAAGAGATTGAACGCAGACAACATTTCGAGAATAGCGACCTGTATCAGGATTATTATAACGCTCTTATCAATCATCCTGTATTCTGGTCAGAACAGTCGGTCGGGTATCGGGATCCGGATCAACTGATGGAACTGGGGCTGATGGATGCGGGCGACTGGCACATCAAATGAAGGTTGGATTTGTGCAATCCGGCTTTGACGCATATGTAGGAAGAAAGTTCTAGTATTCTGCACTTGCCGCTATGGGATAGCGGCAACACGGGGAACGGAAAGGGGCATTTTGGGGGTATGGCAATCATATCGGCTTAGGCTGCAGCGGCAGCGTCTGCTGGCGCGCGCGTGGCGCAAGTCCCGTGAATTGCGCCTGATCGAGGATCGGTCCAATGGGATCCGGCCCAACGATATCCTTGTCTTTACCACCTTCCGAAACGAGGCAGTGCGGCTTCCCTTTTTCTTTAAATACTATCGGGATCTGGGTGTTGATCACTTTATCATGGTCGACAACGACAGCGACGATGGCGGTGCCGAATATGCGGCTGAACAGCCTGATGTGACGCTTTACTCGACAAAACATTCCTATCGGGCTGCGCGGTTTGGTGTGGATTGGTTGAACCATCTCCAACACAAATACGCGCATGAGCACTGGACGCTTGTGGTTGATCCCGACGAATTATTTGTCTTTCCGTTCTGTGACACCCGCCCGATCCGCGCCCTGACCGATTGGCTGGACGCATCGGCGATCCGGTCGTTTGGGGCGATGCTGCTGGATATGTATCCCAAGGGTGCGGTTGATGCCGAACCTTACAAAAAGGGACAAAACCCGTTGGAGGTTGCCTGCTGGTTCGACAGCGGCAACTACTCGATCCAGAAAAACCACTTGTACTACAATCTGTGGATTCAGGGCGGCCCGCGGGCGCGAATCTTTTTCAAGGACGAACCCAATCGTGCGCCCGCGTTGAACAAGACTCCGTTGGTCAAGTGGGACCGTAGGTATGCCTTTGTCAGTTCAACCCATATGCTGCTGCCGCGCGGGTTGAATTTGGTCTACGACGAATGGGGTGGGGAAAAGGCCAGCGGCATCCTGCTCCATACAAAATTTCTGGATACTTTCACGTCCAAGGCCCGTGAAGAGCTTGAGCGCAAGCAACACTATGCGGATGGGCAAGAGTATAAATCTTACGTTGCCGAACTCGAAAACCAGCCCGAGCTTTGGTGCAAGTGGTCCGAGAAATACATCAATTGGCGCCAACTCGAGATTCTGGGCCTCATGTCCAAGGGGAACTGGGCATGAGCACGGTTGGAATCGTCATGCTGGTCCACACGGCGCTAGATAGGGCTGAACAGGTCGCCCGTGTTTGGGTCGCAGGTGGATGCCCCGTCGTCATTCACGTCGACAAATCCGTCAACAAGGCGACCTTTGACAGGTTCAAGGCGGGAATGTCTGATTTGCCGGATGTCCTGTTTTCGCCCCGCCATCGGTGCGAATGGGGGACCTGGGGACTCGTCGCGGCAGCACAAGAAGCGTCGGAACTCATGCTCGGGAAGTTCCCCGAGGTGCGGCATGTCTATCTCGCCTCGGGGTCCTGTCTGCCGCTGCGTCCGGTCAAGGACCTGCGCGACTATCTGGATGCGCGGCCCAAGACCGATTTTATCGAAAGCGCGACAACGGCAGATGTGCCTTGGACAGTCGGTGGGCTGTCAGAAGAACGGTTTACACTGCGCTTTCCGTTCTCATGGCGCCAGAATCGCCGCCTGTTTGACAAGTATGTCGAATTTCAGCGCAAGATCCGGTTCCGGCGTAAGATACCGGCAGGGATTGTCCCCCATATGGGGTCTCAGTGGTGGTGCCTGACCCGCCAAACCCTGTCGGCGATCCTCGAAGACCCCGATCGTGCAGCCTATGACCGCTATTTCCGCAAGGTCTGGATCCCCGACGAAAGCTATTTCCAGACCCTTGCACGGTTGTATTCGCAAAACATCGAAAGCCGATCCCTGACCCTGTCCAAGTTCGACTTTCAGGGTAAGCCGCATATCTTTTATGACGATCACCTTCAGCTTTTGCGGCGATCCGACTGTTTCGTGGCACGGAAAATCTGGCCACACGCAAACCGGCTTTACGATACTTTCCTGAACGCGTCCGATGACGCGATGAAGGGAACCGAACCCAACCCCGGCAAGATCGACCGGATATTTGCCCGCGCCGTAGATCGCCGGACACGGGGCCGACCGGGGCTATACATGCAAAGCCGGTTTCCCAACGATACTTGGGAAAACGGGGTAACCTCTTCGGCCTATTCGGTGTTCCAAGGGTTTACAGAGTTGTTCGAAGACTTTGAACCATGGCTGGCGCGCGCGACTGGCTGTCGTGTGCACGGACATTTGTTTGCGCCCGATCGGGTCGAATTTGAAGGTCGGCAAACCACCTTTACCGGGGCGGTTTCGGATTCCGCGGTCTTGCGGGACTACAGCAGCATCATGTTCCTGCGTAACCTGATCTGGAATACCCGTGGCGAACGTCAGGTGTTCCAGTTCGGTCCGGCCGACAATCAGAAGATCAGTTGGGAAATTGCCAAAGACCCAAATGCGCAGATCAGCGTCATTACCGGCGCTTGGGCGGTTCCATTGTTCCAATCGAACCGGAATTTTGCCGATCTGCGTGCCGAAGCGGCATTGCTACAAAAGATTGAAAGCGACCATCTGGTTACATTGCGGTCGATCTATGCCAAGGCGCGCATCAGGATTTGGACCATGGCGGAATTTGTCGAGATTCCCATGGAAGCCTTGCAAACGGTGGTGGATGAAATCACGGGCAAAAACGTCCGCCGTCTGACCGAAGCGCCGCGAATGGTTGACCTGACCGGCTTTGGTCAGTTTCTCCAGAACCTGAAAAATCAGGGCATGCACCCCTATCTCATGGGCGACTTTCCCGTCGATCAGGCGCCGGTCAATCTCCAGCCTAGCCCCCGCAAACCCTACTTGGTGCGTAAGTAATGTCCCAATTCGATTATTTTGTAATTTTCGCAGAGATGCGGACGGGTTCGAATTTCCTCGAGGCGAACCTGAATGCGTTTCAGGGGCTGCAGTGCCATGGCGAGGCGTTCAATCCGCATTTCATCGGCTATCCCAATTCGACCGATATCCTTGGTGTCAGCCATGCGCAGCGCGAGGCCAATCCCCAGCAGCTGCTTGATGCGATCAAGACGAAAAGCGATGGGTTGGGGGGGTTCCGGTTTTTCAATGATCATGATCCCCGCGTGATCGATGTTGTCCTAAACGACCCGCGCTGCGCCAAGATCATCCTGACCCGTAACCCCGCCGAAAGCTATGTCAGCCTGAAGATCGCCCGCGCGACCGGCCAGTGGAAACTGACCAACGTCAAAAACGCCCGTTCCGATCAGGCCTATTTCGACCCCGCCGATTTTGAAGCCCATCTTGAGGCCCTGCAAAGTTTTCAGGTGCGTTTGCTGAACGGGTTGCAGCGGACAGGTCAGACGGCGTTTTATGTCGCCTACGAAGACCTTCAGGATGTTGATGTCATGAATGGTCTTGCCCAGTGGTTGGGCTGTCCGGATCGGGTTTCCGGCCTTGATAAGAAGCTCAAGAAACAAAATCCCGAACCGATGGATGACAAGGTCATCAATTTCACCGAGATGGAGGCAACACTTGCCCGTCTGGATCGGTTCAATCTAAGCCGGACGCCGAATTTCGAGCCCCGTCGCGGGCCCGCATTTCCAACCTATGTCGCCGCTGCCAAAAGCCCGATCCTATATCTGCCAATGCGTGGCATCACCGATTTGGCGGTTCGTGACTGGTTGGCGCGGCTTGATGGGGTGAGCACGGCGGACTTGCAGACCGACTTTAGCCAGAAAACCGTCCGCCTTTGGAAAAAGGATCGAGTTGGGCATCGGGCCTTTACGGTCGTCCGACATCCTTTGGCCCGCGCCCACTCGGCGTTCTGCACCCACATTCGGGGCGATGGGCCTGAAACCTATCCCGAACTGCGGGAAACGCTGCGCAAGATGTTCAAACTTCCCTTGCCAAAGGACGTGACCAAGTCGCCCTTGTCCAAGGAAGAACACCGCGAGGCGTTTCTGGCTTTTCTCAAATTCCTCAAGGCGAACCTTTCGGCACAAACGGGTGTTCGTGTTGATCTGTCTTGGGCAAGTCAGGTGGCCATCCTTCAAGGATTCGCCGGCTTTGCCAGCCCCGACATGATTCTGCGTGAACATCAGTTGGACACGGATTTGCGTCTTTTGGCCATTTCTGCCGGCGTGGTTGACGCCCCCGCCTATGCGGCAGCGCCTGACCCATTCGGGCGGCTGTTGTCCGAGATTTATGACCAAGAGATCGAAGCCGCCTGCAGGGATGCCTGCCAGCGCGACTATATCGCCTTTGGCTATGGCGATTATGCCTAGGCCGCTTGTGGCGCCCGAGCCTCGGTCAGCACTGTAAACAGGGTCGATGGGTCGGAATTGGCCCGCAGCTTGGCGCAGGTCGAAGCATCCCGCATCGTGCGCGACACAAGCGCCAAGGCTTTGAGGTGTTCGACCCCGGCATTTTCCGGCGCAAGAAGAACAAAAACGAGATCCACCGGCTGACGATCGACCGAATCGAAATCAATCGGTTTTTCGATGCGGACGAACAGGCCAAGAACCTTTGAGATATTCGCAAGTCTGGCATGGGGCAGGGCAATTCCCAACCCCACACCTGTAGGCCCAAGGCTTTCGCGTTCGAGCAAGGCCTCGACGACCTCGCTCGAACCAAGGCCGTAGCACTGTGCTGCCAGTTCACCGATGTCCTGGAACAAACGCTTTTTACTGGTCGACGAACTTAGGACTTTGACGCCAGATTGGGTCAAGATGTCAGTCACTTGCATACACGGGTCCTTTGGTCTTCGCTGCCGGAGACTTAATCGCCCTTAGGGTCGATCCATCCGATATTTCCGTCGTCGCGGCGGTAGACGACATTGATCCCGCCATGTTTTTCGTTCCGGAAGACCTGAACATTGTGGTGCGACAATTCCATTTGCATCACGGCCTCACCGACAGAAAGCGCAGGAATCTTTGCTTCCATCTCGGCAATGATCATAGGGTTATCAGCGCCTGCTCCGTCATCCTCGGACTCTTCCTGTGGCGCGAGGATATAGGAGGACCCAGCCGAAAGTTCAACCGGTTCCGAACGGTCCTTGTGATGGTCCTTGAGCCGCCGTTTGTAGCGACGAAGTTGCTTGTCCATCTTTTCGCGGCAACCTTCGAAAGCGGCGTAGATTTCGGTTGCGTGGTCTTTGGCCTGGCAGGTCAGACCGGTCGAGAGATGGACAACGCATTCGCAAACAAATTCATGCGCGGATTTCGAAAAGACGACATATGCCTCGGTTGGGCGTCCGGCGTATTTACCGACGGTTTCATCCAACTCGGTCTGCACATGGGTCTGCAGTGCTTCACCGATATCAATCTGCTTTCCGCTGATCTGGTACCGCATCGTCTCTCCTCTTCTTCATTGCGAATGGCGCACTATGCGGGGCTGTGCCCGCGTGCAAGCCATGTCTTTTGGGGAATGATAACACGAGGGATTACAAATGGTTAAACTGACCCTCTGGCATTTCGCCAGACGATCAGAGCGCATGTAATCTCTTGGTGTCATCCCCTCTATTTGGCGACGGGTCGGGGTGATTTGTCAATGATCCTCTCCGCTGCAGAGCAGCAAATCGGAGGTTAGACGCGGAAACTGTTCCCCAGATAGACGCGACGGACATTTTCGTCCTGGATGACTTCTTGGGTGGTGCCGCTCATCAGAACTTTGCCGTCATGCAGAATATAGGCGCGGTCTACAATCTGCAGCGTTTCCTGCACGTTGTGATCGGTGATCAGCACGCCGATTCCCCGCTTTTTCAGATCGGCGACCAGATGCCGGATTTCACCGACTGCAATTGGGTCAACGCCAGCAAAGGGTTCATCAAGCAAGACATATTTGGGGCCGGCTGCCAGACACCGTGCGATTTCCGCCCGCCGCCGTTCCCCGCCGGACAGGGCGAGCGCGGGCGCGCGGCGCAGATGTTCGATCGAAAACTCTGACAGCAATTCTTCCAGTTTTTCGCGCCTTGCACGCCGGTCCGGCACGGCGATTTCGAGAATGGCCATGATATTGTCTTCGACTGACATGCCACGAAAGATCGACATTTCCTGCGGCAGATAGCCGATCCCCAAACGCGCGCGCCGATACATCGGCAATGCGGTCACATCGCGCCCGTCGATTACGACCTGCCCGCCTTCGGGCATCACAAGCCCTGCAATGGAATAGAAACAAGTGGTTTTGCCAGACCCGTTCGGGCCCAGTAGCGCGACAACCTCGCCCCGCCCCAATGTCATGCTGACATCGCGGATCACCAGCCGTTTACGATAGCTTTTACGTAGATTGACGACTCGTAGACCGACGTTGCCGTCGGTGACCTGCAGATCCGGGGTGCCCGCCATCAGTTTCCGCCTTGCTGAAAGACGGTTTTGACCTGACCCAGCATTTGCGCCGTTCCATCCCGCAGATTGACGATCATCCGGTCGGCAGACAATGCGCTCGCACCTTGGGTCAACAACACGTTCCCCGATAGCGTTAGAAGGCCCGTTGTCAGGTTATAGTCCGCTTCCGCAGCCTCAGCAGCCTCGGTTTCGGTCACAAAGGTGACACCGCCAGAGGCCAGCAACTGGCCGATGTCGCCAGATCCATTGTCATAGATGACCCGCACCTGACCCGCGCTGATCCGCATCGTGCCCTGACCGATGACAACATTGCCCGTAAAAACAGCCGACTTTGTATTTTGGTCCACTGTCAGGCTGTCGGCGGTGACTTCGACCGGTGCCCGCGGATCGGCGTTGATCCCGCCAAGGGTGATGTTCGTGCCCTGAGCCATGATCTGCGCCGGAAGGGCGGTCAGGGTGACGCAGAGAACTGCGGTTCCGATAAGCTGCTTCAGGTTCGGCAAGATCAAAATCCTTTTTACTTTGGCTGGTATACCAGCCGAACACCCTGTTTGAAAATCATTTGCGTGCCTTGGTCCGCAAGCCCCTGATCAATCACCATCTGCCCAGCGGTCAAAGACCCGAAAGGCGCCCGAACCTCAAGCGGCCCTAACGATTCGACCCGCCCCGCATCAAAGTCAGCGGACAACCCTGCCGTTTCCATGAGGTAGCCGTCAGAAGTAGAGAGGCGTGCAAGATTGTTCAGCGTTACGGTCTTTGCGGCAGCGTCTGCGATGCCCCTGCCTGCGGACATCTCGATTCGTAGCCCATCAATCGTGGTCAGATTTGCGGCGATTCGTTCGATTTCCAGGATATTGGCGTTTTCTGGCATCGGACGGGCCATGTTGGCGCGTAGTTCATAAACGGCGCCGTTCGGGTTGACGCCGGCGAAATTCGGTTCGGACAAACGGGTTTCGCGCGCGATTTCCTCGATCTCGGCATAGGGCAGGTCAGTTTCACCGCCTTTGCCCTTGGCGAAGAGGAACAGGGTCGACAAAAGGGCCAGCGCGGCCAGAGGCAGGATGATTTTCGACCATCCGACAAAGCGGGAATAAAAGTTATCCGCTTCCCACACCTTAGACGATGCCTGCCCGCAGACAGTCGTGGATATGCAGGATGCCCACGACAGATTTCGAGGCAGCGGGGTCCACGACAAAAACCGACGTAATCTTGCGGGCCTGCATGATTGAAAGCGCCTCCTCGGCCAATGCGTCGGGTCCGATGGTCTGCGGGTTCAGCGTCATGACTTCGGACGCCGTATGTTCCAGCAATCCGGACATATGCCGACGCAAGTCGCCATCCGTTACGATGCCGCAAAGGTAGCCTTGATTGTTCAGAACACCAACCACGCCAAAACCCTTTTGGCTGATGGTAAGCAAAGCGTCGCTCATGGGGGTGTGTTCGCCGACCAAGGGAACGCTATCGCCCGAATGCATCAGATCGCGAACGCGCGACAATTGCGCCCCGAGCTTTCCGCCCGGATGGAAGTCGCGGAAATGTTCGGCGGTGAATGACCGCTGTTCCATCAGGGCAACGCAAAGCGCATCGCCCATAGCAAGCGTCATAGTTGTCGAAATCGTCGGAACAACGCCATGACCGCAGGCTTCGCCCAATGCAGGGATCAGCAGTTTGATATCGGCCTGGGACATCAGCGTGCTTTCGGGTCTGCTGGACAGTCCGATCAGCGGGATATTGAACCGCTGGGTATAGGCCAAAAGGTTGGCGAGCTCTGGCGCTTCACCCGAATTCGAAATCGCCAGAACGATATCGGCGCGGGTCACCATGCCAAGGTCGCCATGGCTCGCTTCGGCGGGGTGAACGAACTGCGCGGGTGTTCCCGTGCTTGCCAGAGTTGCCGCGATTTTACGGGCGATATGGCCAGACTTTCCGATGCCCGAAACGATCACACGGCCCTTGGATGCCAATATGGCATCGACCGCATCGACAAAGCCCTGTGACAGGCTTTCGGCAAGTTTCGACAGTGCCACGGATTCTTCGGTGATCACCCGTTTGCCCGTTGCGATGTAGGTTTCCGACTTTGTCATGTCAGTGCGCGAAAATATCGATTTCGGGCCAACCCTGCAGATCAAGCAAGGCACGCGTCGGCAAAAAGTCGAAACAGGCCTGCGCGGTTTGGGTTCGCCCTTCGCGGGCCAGCATCTGGTCGAGAGCGTCTTTCAGGCGATGCAGGTAAAGAACATCGGATGCCGCGTAATCCAGTTGCGCATTGGTCAGCGTTGCCGCACCCCAATCGCTTTGTTGCTGCATCTTGGAAATATCGACGCCCACCAGATCCTGCAGCAGATATTTCAGACCGTGCCGGTCGGTGAACGTGCGCACCAGTTTCGATGCGATTTTGGTGCAATAGACAGGGGCCGTAACCGCTCCAAAGGCATGGTGCAGCGCGGCGATGTCAAAACGGCCGAAATGGAACAGCTTAAGAACCGCAGGATCGGTCAGCATCTTGCAAAGGTTTGGTGCCGCGGTCTGGCCCTTGGCTACCTGCACCAGATGCACGTTCCCGTCGCCACCCGACATCTGGATCAGACACAGACGGTCGCGGTGCGGATTAAGACCCATGGTCTCACAATCGATCGCGACAACCGGACCCAAATCCAGCCCGTCTGGAAGGTCGCCTTGATACAGGTGGTTTGCCATCTTGGCCCCTTACTTGCTTGCTGTGTCGCGGTGATACGGCGAAAGCACAATGAACTCAACTGCCGCAGAGGGCGGCAATCGGCAAGCATTCGTTGTTTGGGCGAAAGAGTTGGACCTGTCGTCAGGTCCTGCTGGCTGGGGCGGTAGGATTCGAACCTACGGTACACGGTACCAAAAACCGATGCCTTACCACTTGGCCACGCCCCAGCAGCGAAGCGCTAGATACTTGGGTTGTCAGGGCGGTTCAACCCCCCAGATCGCAAAAAAGCGGGTAATCTTTCACCGTAAGACTGGGCCCTTCTGACCCCTGTCTAGCAAGGGGGATCAGACGCGCAGCGGGTCGGCCTTGGCCAAACGGTCAAAGCCCATAAGGCTGTTGATCAATGCTTCCATCTGGTCGAGCCGAATCATGTTCGGCCCGTCGGAGGGCGCGTTGTCGGGGTCTTCGTGTGTTTCAATGAAAACAGCAGCAATCCCGAGCGAAACAGCAGCCCGCGCCATGACGGGCGCGAATTCGCGCTGGCCGCCTGACGATCCGCCTTGCCCGCCCGGTTGCTGGACCGAATGGGTTGCGTCCATCACCACCGGATAGCCGGTCCGCGCCATGATCGGCAGCGACCGCATATCGGTGACAAGCGTGTTGTAGCCAAAGGAGGCACCGCGTTCGGTCAACAGAATGCGGGTATTTCCGGTGCTTTCGATTTTGGACACGACATTGGGCATGTCCCAAGGCGCCAGAAACTGCCCTTTCTTCACATTGATAGCCGCACCCGTTTCGCCGGCTGCGATCAATAGATCGGTTTGACGGCACAAGAACGCCGGGATTTGCAGAATATCGACGACCTCTGCCACCGGTGCGCACTGAGCTTCGTTGTGGATGTCGGTCAGGGTCGGGCAGCCGATCGCATTTTTGACCGCCTGCATAACGGCCAGCCCTTTGTCCATGCCGAGGCCACGTTTGCCGCCAAGTGATGTCCGGTTTGCCTTGTCGTAGCTGGCCTTGAACACGAACTGGGCACCTGCCGCCTTGCAGATTTCGGCCATCGTGCCCGCAATCATCTGGGCGTGATCGAGGCTTTCCAACTGGCAGGGGCCAGCGATCACCGTAAGGGGGCGGTCGTTTCCGACGGTTAGACCGCCGACGTTTACGTCTTTCATTAGGATGCTACCTGTTCACGAAGGATCGAGGCTGTGAGCGAGATCATCAGATAGATGCCTGCGAACACGAGGAAGGCCACGACCGAGTTTTCAAAGGCTTTCGGATAGGTCGGTTCGTCTGGCGCAACGGGGCGCACACCCATCGAAAGATAGCGAGTCTGACGGTTCGCCTCGAGCCGTGCCGTTTCCATCATGGTCTGGGCCTGCTGGACCATAACCAACTGGAACTGATAGTTTTCTTCGGCTTGGCGCAGGGCGGCGGAATTCGACGCCAAACTATTGGCGCTGCCAACGGCGGTCGTAAGTTGCGCCCGCAAGTCCGAGATCATTCCATCAAGAAGGTTGATGCGGTCCTGAATTGCCGTGACCCTGCTTTGGTTCGGGCGGCGGACATTCTGCAACCCTGCCAGTTCAAGAACCTTTTGGGTCTTTTCACTTTCCAGCTGCGAAATTTGGCCAAAGATATTCGACGCTTCGGCGCCCGTTTCCAGCGTTCCGGTGGCGTTTTGGACCTTGACCAATTCTTCCAACGCGGCCTGACGGCGGGCGTCAGCCTCTTGGAAGCTTTTGAGTGCCCCGCTCATCTGGTCGTTGCGCAACCGTTCGGTCAAAGTATCGACCTGTTCCTCGGCGTAACCGACCAGCGCTTCGGAAAAGATCTGGCTGGTTTGCGGGTCGGGCGCGATGACCTCCATCTTGATGATGCCTTCGGTCGGGTCAAAGGCCACCTTCATGTGGTTCACATAGACCCGATAAGCCTGTTCATTCGTCGCGTCGGCAGGCAGTCGTTGAATGGGGTCGATGTTCTCTGAGCTGAAAACAGATTTGAACCCGTGTTCGTTGTCCAGCCTGACCATCGCGTCCCGCGAGGTCAAAAACGATTGCACCGTGATGCTGTCCTGTGCGTTTGCCAGCGACGTCCCTTGGAACAAACCGGCAAGGCCGCCAGCGCCGGACGCGGCCGCCTCGGATTTCTGGATCACGAATTCGGTCTTTGTCGCATACATCGGGGTCGCGATTGCAAAGAAATAGATGGCGCATAACAGGGTCGGAAGACCGACAAAAACGCCCAGCCGCGCGCCTAGCATAATAAGCTTGCGGCGACGGCGCTTGGTCAGTTCTACCTGAATCGCCCTGATTTCGCTCTCGCGACGTTCGCTTGGAGAAGGCTGGTTCGGGAAACCAACGTCGGTGTTCTTTTGCGGAACGGTTTGCGGCAACTGGATGCGCCCGATTGCACCGCCGTTGGGGGCGGTGGCAACCGCGCCGCCCGTCGGCATCGCCACGACGGCATTTGGATCGGGGGTCACCAGATCGATGATGCTGGACCGTTCAAAGGGATCGATCCCTTTTGCGCGCAATTGCCGAACGGCGTCGAAATCCGAAGTAACGGCAAGCCCGTGTTTTTGCGCAACGCGACGCGCCATTCGCAATTGGCGGCCGGTCAGGCCCTCTTGCCGGATCGCATCCAAGCTGGTTTCGGCCGCGACCTGTGCAGGGCTATCGACCCGTCCGCGCATCGCAGGCTGAACAGGGGTAGCAGGACGCACGCCAGCGGCGGCGGCAGCCAAGGCTGCGGCAGTAGGCGGCACCGGACCGGTCGCTGTTGGCTGCGAGGTCGGAGCGGCAGATGCCGCTTCTTCGGCCGAAGGGGTCCGGCGAATCCGGAATTTCTTAGCCTTGGGTTTCGTAGTCATAGAGCTGTTTCGCTTCTTCCAAGGTTTCAAACATATAAAGCCGACCATCCCGCAGCACGGCCGCCGATTGCGCAAACCTTTCCAGCACTTGAGCCTGATGCGACACAATAATCACCGTCGCTGTTTCAAACCGCTCGCGCAGGATCTCGCCTGCTTTCTTATTGAACTCTGCATCCGTCGTCGACGGCATACCTTCGTCAATAAGGTATATATCAAAGTCGAGTGCCAACATTAAGGCAAAGTTGAGTCGCGCCCGCATCCCCTGGGAGTAGGTTCCGACGGGCATGTCGAAATATTCCTTGAGATTACACAGCCAGCGGCAGAATGATTCCACATAATCTGGGTCCAGGCCGTAAAGCCGTGCAACATAGCGAGTATTTTCCATACCCGTATGCTTGTGAACGAGCCCGCCCATAAACCCCAAGGGAAATGATATCCGGCAATTGCGGTAGATCGCGCCTTCGTCGGGTTTTTCGAGCCCCGCCATCATATTGATAATGGTCGTCTTGCCGGTTCCGTTTGGGGCCAGAATCCCCAAGGATCGCCCTAGTTCAACACGGAACGACGCACGGTCGAGGATGACCTTGCGCTGCTTGCCTGTCCAAAAGGACTTACTCACATTTTCAAATTCGAGCATTCTCGATCCGCTCCGGCCCTGCTCGGGCGCCTTGCACGATGGCAATACTTTGTATTCCCGAATTACGGGTGATTTTCAGGTTATTATGTCGGATCGGTTTCCCAAAATACAATGGTTTCTGGCATTGACCGGATCAGCCGCACAATTGTGCAACCGCCGTTACCCTTCGACCTTTTGCACTTTGGTGACCTTGCCCGCCAAGATCGATACGACCGCTGCCCCAAAGCTGAGGAGCGCGCCCATTTTGGCGGCATCCTGAACCGCGCCTGCAGGGAATGCGACCGAGGCCACGAATAGCGCCACGGTAAAGCCGATCGCCGCAACACAGCCCACAACCACAAGGTCGATTGTCCGCATACCCTTGGGCAGACCCAGCCCCAAAATACGCGCCGCGAACCAGCCCAGAATAAAGATCCCGACAGGTTTACCGATCAGAAGGCCCGCTAGGACCAGCCACGTCGGTTCGGAAATCGCCGAAAACTCCACCCCAGCGTTCAGCAGACCGAAGAAGAACAATACGATTTCAACGGGGTGTTTCAGCAAGTGTTCGGCATGGTTCAACAGGTCGGTAAGATATTGCTCCGCCTCGGAAAAGATGCCGAAGGCACGGTCCGCATGCGGCAGGGTCGGCACGATCGGCAACAGGCCGAGCGCGGGGTGAATCCCGCTTTCCTGAAAGCCATACCAGCTGACTGCTGCTGCAATCAGATAGGGCCAGACCGACAGCTTTTCGCGGAACCAGGTCGACTTGGGCCGGAGTTCGTTTCCACGGTCGAGCCGGCGCGGTAGCCAATTGAACAGAACAAAGACCGCGATGGCAGCGCCCAGCGACAAGAGCAGCCAGACGGGCGCGAGTTCCCCGCTGGGATAAAAGATGGCCAGAATGATCAGCCCGCCCGCGTCATCCGCGATTGCAAGCAAAAGCAGGAACCGCACCGCCGGATGGCCAGCGCCAAAGACCAGGCGCCCGACAAGATAGGAAAAGGCGATGTCAGTCGCGGTGGGAATTGCCCAGCCGCGGGCGACAGCATCATAGGTGTCCGATCCGATAATCGCGGCAAGCCCAAGGTAAACTGCTACTGGCCCCAGCATCCCACCAACAGTCGCGATCAGGGGTGTCGCTGCCTTTTTGCCGCGCAAGGACCCGTTTTCAAGGATCACGGCCTCCCAGACCTCTTTGGCGGCAATCGCAAAGAAGAACGCCATAAGCACGTCGTTGACCAGATAGTGCAGCGTCAGCGTCCGGTGACCGTCATGCAAATGGCCGACAAAACTATCCGCAATCAGGGGATAATCGACGAAATGATGATAGCTTTCGGGGTGTGTATTCGCCCAGACCAATGCGATCCCTGCGCCGATGATCAACAAAAGCGAATAGTTGGTCACGAAATTCCAGATGCGATACACGTCGGCTTCTCCCCTGAACTTTTGACAATGGGCTAGACTATCCTTGGCCGCGCTACAACACTTGGGCGGTCTGATAGAGTTCAAAATATCGCATGCGTGCACCTGATCCCGAATTTTCAAATTATGGTTTGACGCTGCTGCGGCAGGACATCGGGGCGTGCCGCCTGTGCGCCGACCGTTTTGCGCGCACGGCAACAGCACATGTCCCGCGTCCCGTTGTCTGGTTCGGACCAAACCCGCGCATCCTGATCGCGGGACAGGCCCCCGGCGCCCGCGTGCACCAAAGCGGCCGCCCGTTCACCGATCCGTCGGGGGACCGGCTGCGTGACTGGCTGGGGTTGTCAGAACTGGAATTCTACGACCGGACCAAGATCGCGATCGTCCCCATGGCATTTTGCTTTCCGGGCTATGATGCAAAGGGCGCAGACCTGCCACCGCCGCCGATCTGTGCGAAAACATGGCGACAGCCTGTCATGAACGCGCTGGGCAAGGTGCCCTTGACACTGCTGGTCGGCGGGGCTGCCCAGAATTGGCACTTGGGCAAAGGCACCAGCGTGACGGACCGTGTGCGGGACTGGCGCGACCATTGGCCCGCCGTCATCCCCTTGCCCCATCCGTCTTGGCGCAATACGGGTTGGATCAACAAGAACCCATGGTTCAGCGACGAACTATTGCCCGCCCTTCGCCAAAGGGTCCACGAGGTATTCCATGACGACCGAAATTGATATCGCGCACGCCCGAATGGAGGAGGACCCTGAAAACGATCAGGTCCGACTGCAATTCTATGAACGTCTGGCCGATAGCGAACTGTTCTTGCTGCTGGCCGAAGAAGCAACCGGTGAAACCCTTAAACCCGAGGTTTTTCCGGTAGATGATCAATCGTTCGTTCTGGTGTTCGACCGCCCCGACAGGCTTGCTGAATTCGTGGGGAAACCTGCGCCCTATGCCGCGATGTCTGGTCGTGCGCTCGCTGGAATGGTGGCGGGCCAAGGGATCGGTCTGGGGCTGAACCTTGAAGTTGCGCCATCGGCGATGCTTTTGCCGGCCGAAGCGGTTGATTGGCTGGTGTCTGTCCTTGGTGCCGGTCCGCAAACTGCCGAGGCCCGACCTGTCGAGATTCTGCCGCCGGCCCGTCTTCCAGACACTGTTATTGCAGGATTGGACCGAAAACTGGCTACGACAGGCGGGTTGGCGCGTTTTGCCTGGCTCGCGCGGGTGGTCTATGACACGGGCATCCGTGCGGATGTATTGGCCTTTGTCGACGCTGTGCCGGGGGCGGAACAAGCCTTGGCCGCCGCAATCGGCGAGGCGCTAACCTTTTCCGGCGTCGAGGCGGGGATGCTCGATGTGATCTTTCTACAGTCCAGCGATCCGATTGCGGCCCAGTTCGCCAAAGTGGGGTTCAGGTTCGATTTGCCCGCACCCGTTGCCCGATCTGACGGACCAAAACCGCCGGGTATGGACCCCAACAGCCCCCCCAAACTCCGCTAATAGCCGAGCCCGCGATCCACGAGATGCAATAGGGGGAGTCCCGCCTCGCAGCGCCGGATGTTTTCGGCGACCTGCGCTGCGGCGGTTTTGGGCCGCGTCTCGGATGCGATATGCGGGGTTACCGTTACCTTTGGATGCGCCCAAAAGATGTGGTCACGCGGCAAAGGTTCAATCCGGAACACATCCAGCGTCGCGTGATCCAGCTGACCACTGTCCAATGCGGCGATCAGGGCCGCATCGTCAATCAACGGCCCCCGCCCCGGATTGATGATAACGCAACCCCGCGCCATGGCGGCAAACTCGGCCCCCCCGAGGATGTTTTCGGTTGCAGCTGTCAACGGCAGCAAGACGACGACGATTTCAGCAGCGGCAAGCGCATCTTTGAGGCCATCAGGCCCTGAATGACATTGAACACCCGCGATGGTTTTGGGCGACCTGCTCCAACCATGCAGGTTGAAACCAAAGGTCGCGAGGGTCGTGGCACAGGCTTGTCCCAATTCGCCCAAGCCTAGAATCGTGACCTTACGATCCGGTGCCAAAGGCGGGACATAGTCGCGCCATTCACCATCTTGTCCCTTGATGTGGCGATCCATGCCCAAATGATGACGCAGCGCATGGCCCGTGACCCATTCCACCATGCCTTGGGTCAGGCCGGAATCGACCATTCGGGTCAGGGGTTGGGTCAGGGTTTCGTTGACGACAATGGTTTCGACACCCGCCCAAAGGCTCAGGACTGCTTTGCAGTTCGAATAGGGGGTGAAATCGCGCAGGCCAGGGTTCGGCGCAAAGACGATATAGTCGACTTCTGCTGGCGGAAGATCACGCGACACCTGTGCTGAAACGCCCGCATCGCGCAGCGCCTGCGGGAGGACGTTTTCATACTGCGCCCAGCGGCTATCGGGCGCGGAGAATAGAACGCGGATCATCAGCGTGGCCTATGGACATGGGCGCTTTGGACCAGCCCAAAGCCAAGCAAAAGAACAATCATTGCAGACCCGCCATAGCTAACCAGCGGCAAAGGCACGCCCACAACCGGCGCCAGCCCCATCACCATCGCCATATTGACCGAGAAAAACAGGAAAAAGGTCATCCCGATGCCCGTAATCACAAGCGAGGAAAACCGATCCTTGTTCTGGATGGCCGCGGCAATGCAGAAAACGATGATAAGGGCATAAAGGATCAACAAGGTAATCGCGCCAACGAAACCGAATTCTTCGGCAAGTGTCGTAAAGATAAAGTCGGTGTGTTTTTCCGGCAGGAAATTCAGGCGCGACTGCGTTCCTTGCATATAGCCCCTCCCGATCCAGCCGCCGGACCCCAGCGCGATCTTGGCCTGCGTGATGTGATACCCTGCGCCTAGCGGGTCGGCGCTGGGATCAAGAAAGGTATCGATACGTCGATATTGATAGTCCTGCAAAAGCTGCCAAGGGGTTCCCCTGCTTTGGAAAACGGCGACGACCGCGCCCACGCCAAGCCCGACAACCGTTCCGAAATAGAGCCAATGAACACCCGCCACGAACATGATCGTGCCACCGCCCACCATCAGCAACAAAGCGGTTCCAAGGTCGGGTTGTTTGAGCACCAGAAAGGTCGGGACAAGAATGATCAGCAAGGGCAATGCAACCCAGAACGGATGCGATGTTTTCCGGATTGGGAGCCAGTCGTAATAGGCCGCCAGAAACATCACGATCGCGATTTTCATGAGTTCCGAGGGTTGCAGCCGGATGAACCCCAGATCAAGCCAGCGCTGGGCACCCATGCCGACCTCGCCAAAAAGTTCGACGCCGATAAGCAGCAAAAGCGTTCCGAAATAGGCCAATGCGGCCATATTGCGCCAGAACCAGATGGGCACCATGCCAACGACGATCATGATCGCCATGCCAAACCCAAAGCGTTTCAGTTGCGGGTCCATCCAGGGTTCAGGGTTTCCGCCCGCCACCGAATACAGCATCAGGAACCCTGCGCAGGCGACTGCCGTCAGCAGCATGATGATCGGCCAGTTCAGGTACAGAAGTTTCCGAAACCCGGTGGGCACATATTTGACGTTATATTCAAGATAACTCATCGCGTCGCCCTATGCTTTGTCGGTTTGGACGCTGCCAGGCGGAATACGGTCCTGCAACCGCTGCTGCTGTTCGGCGATCCGGCTGCGCACGTTCGACGGATAAGCGGCCAAAGGCGGCGGGCCGTCATATAGTGCCTGCAAAATGATATCCCTGGCCAAAGGCGCGGCCGCCGTCGACCCGCCACCGCCATGTTCGACAACCACCGCGACCGCGAATTTCGGGTCCTCGACAGGTGCAAAGCAGACAAACAGCGCATGGTCGCGGCGTTCCCATGGCAAATCGTCGTTGCTGATCACGCCGCGCGCCCGTTCTTCGGCTGTGATCCTGCGCACCTGACTGGTGCCCGTCTTGGCCGCCATGCGCATGTCCGATAAGACGATCCGCGACCCATAGGCTGTCCCGCGCTGATGGTTCGATACCGCGTCCATAGATTGCCGGACCCGCCGCAACAGGTTTTCGTTCAAACCCAGCGAGTCACCACCAAGCGTTGGCTGTTCGACCCCATCGATAGATTGCACCAGCCGGGGTTGGATATCCCGACCGGTTGCGATCCGAGACATCATCACGGCAAGCTGCAAAGGCGACGCAAGCACGTTACCCTGCCCGATCGAGGCGTTGACCGTATCCCCGATCCGCCATTCTTCGCCGCGGACCCGCATTTTCCATTCTTTATCGGGTGCGAGCCCTTCGGACACGGCCGAAAGCGGCAGGTCGTGTTTGACCCCGATCCCCAGTTTCCGCGCCATTTCCGCGATCTTGTCGATGCCAACCCTTTGGCCGACCTCGTAGTAATAGCAGTCGCAGCTGAATTTCAGGCTGTCGTGAAAGGTGACGTTGCCATGGCCGGAGGATTTCCAGCAATGGAAACGTGTGCCCGAAATCTCGGTAAATCCGCGGCAATAGATCGATTCTTCGGGGTCAAGAACCCCCTCCTCCATCGCGGCAAGTGCCGTTACCATCTTAAAGGTCGACCCCGGTGGATAGGCCCCTTGGACGGCTTTCGCTGCAAGCGGTCGATAGATGTTTTCGTTCAGTTCGGTCCAATCCTTGACCGAAATCCCGCGGACAAAAAGATTGGGGTCAAACCCCGGGGCCGAGGCAACGGCGCGCAGATCGCCCTTTTCCAGATCAATAACGACAGCGCCGGCCGATTCTCCTTCGAGTCGGCCTTCGACGTAGCTTTGCAGGCGGGCGTCGATGGTCAATTGGACGTCAGAGCCCGGAACCCCTTCTTGCCGGTCAAGTTCGCGCATGACGCGGCCAACGGCATTCACCTCGATCCGTTTTGTTCCTGCACTGCCGCGCAGCGTGCGTTCCAGTTTGTTTTCGACGCCTGTCTTGCCGATCTGGAACTTCGGTATCTGCAAAAGCGGGTCCTGATCCTCGATCCGCGAAAGGTCATAGTCGGAAACAGGTCCGACATAGCCCACAACATGCGCGAGATCCGCTCCCAGCGGGTAAAGACGGCTAAGCCCGACTTCGGCCACAACACCGGGCAGGGCGGGGGCGTTCAAATTGACCTTGGCAATGTCTTCCCAGCTGACGCGATCGGTGATCGTGACGGGCACAAAGGGCGACCGCCGCCGCATTTCCTCTAGCGCTTTGTCGGCATCTTCGGGCGTCAGGCCGACCAATCGGGTCAGTCTTTCCAGAACCGCTTCGACATCGCCCGCATCTTCGCGGGTCATGACGATTCGATAGTTCTGTTCGTTGGCGGCCAGCAAAACCCCGTTGCGGTCGTGGATCAGGCCCCGCGCAGGCGGGAGAAGCCGGATATTGATCCGGTTCTCGTCTGCGAGAAATCGGAATTCATCGGCCTGTTCGATCTGCATTGACCGCATGCGCCAAGCAAGGGTTCCCAGAACAGCCGTCTGAAGCCCACCAACAAACAGGGCGCGGCGCGTAATCTTGCGCGCGCTATCGGCAGAATCTTTGACTGGCCTTCTCATATCTTCTGGCCCCTTGAATCGACTTCACCCGGTGCGGGCCGGTTGATCCCGAAAAGGACCTGGGACAAGACCGCAACGACCGGATAGGCGATAATCGTCAACGCCATCTGGGTCAGCGTCAAGGCCAAGGGCGCCTGAGCCGTCATCACAACTGCGAGCACGGCGCGATTCCCGATGGTAACGCCAATGATCAGAAAGCCCGCCGTCATCCATTCAACAGGAAAGGGTGCCGCCCTGAGGTCGTGGGCCCGTGCCCGCAAAATCTCGGTCGCAATGACGACAAGCGCCGCCATCAGACCCGGTGCGCGCAAGAACAACAGGTCCGCAATGACAAAGATCAGGGCAACGCTCCAGACCGGCACCAGATCAGGCCTGCGTGCTGTCCAAAGCAGGGTAGTTGCCAGAATGATATCCGGTGCCGCCCATTTTTGTGGGGCGGTTTGCAGCGGCAGCAGTTGGATGAACATCAGCAAAAGCATAAGGCCGATGAACAGCGCCCTGCCCAGCCAAAGACGGGCGACAGGCGATTCAACCATTGTCGCTGACCTCTTCCACAGGCGCGACAGCATCGACATCGGGCTGTGCCGGATCCGTCAACAGCGTGCCGGGATCCAGAATCGCCTCTCTTGGACGACTGCGCAAAACCCGCAGGAATTCCAGCCGCTGATAGTCCGCCGAAAGGCGCACCCGCAGGCGACGATCCGACCCAAGCGCGACTTGACCAACCAAAAGATCGGCCGGAAACAGGCCGCCATCGCCTGACGTTACAACCCTGTCCCCGGGCCGTATCTCATCGGGGTTTTCCAGAAATTCGATCGGCGGGTTGAGGGTATTGTCGCCCATCAGAAATGCGCGCTGCCCCGAAGGCTGGATCAGGATCGGAATCCGGCTGGACGTATCGGTAAGCAGAACCACGCGGCTGGTTGACTGCCCCACACCCGAAATACGACCGACAAGCCCGATGCCATCCATCGCGGGCCAGCCATCAATGATTCCGTCCCGCGCGCCGATGTTCAAAAGCACCGATTGCCGGAACGGTGATCCGCTGTCCGCTAGAACAACGCCGGTCACATAGGTAAACTCTGGATCAAGCCGCACGTTATTCAAATCGCGCAGCTTGGCGTTTTCCTGTTCAAGCTGAAGCGCCGCTTCCTTCCACGATTTCATTTGCTGCAATTCGCGGCGCAGATCGCGGTTCTGTTCGGCAAGACGCTGGTAGCTTTGGAAATCTGTCAGCAGGTTTGCCAGACCGGTAATCGGCGCCATTGCCCATTCAAAAGATGGAACAGTCCGGTCAATCACAGCTGCGCGGAACTGTTCGACCCTTGGGCTGTCGATCCGCCAGATCAGAAAAACCGCCAGTAACAAAAAGACCAGAAGCCCGACCAGCAAACGCCGGATCGGGCCTATAAAGTCTTCTGTCGTGTTGCGGTCACGTGCCAAGGTTCGTCACGTCCCCTGTCTGCAAAGGATCGGATCAGCTGTCGTAGTCGATGACATGGCGCAGCTGCTTTTCGTATTCCAGCGCCTTGCCAGTCCCGAGTGCGACGCAATTCAGGCTTTCGTCTGCGACCGAAATCGCAAGACCGGTCTGTTCGCGCAGCGCGAGATCCAGTTCGCCCAACAGCGCGCCGCCGCCGGTCAACATCACACCACGGTCTACGATATCGGCGGCGAGGTCCGGCGGGGTGGCTTCGAGCGCGGTCATCACTGCTTCGCAGATCTGCTGAACGGGTTCGGCAAGGGCCTCGGCCACTTGGGCCTGGCTGATCTCGGTTTCCTTGGGCACACCATTAAGCAGGTCACGACCCCGGATCATCATCGACGCGCCACGCCCGTCGTCGGGCATGCGGGCGGTGCCGATGCTGGTCTTGATGCGTTCCGCGGTCGATTCGCCGATCAGCAGGTTATGCTGGCGACGCAGATAGTTGATGATCGCTTCGTCCATCCGGTCGCCGCCAACGCGGACCGAGCGGGCGTAAACGATGTCACCCAACGACAGGACGGCCACCTCGGTGGTCCCGCCCCCGATGTCGACAACCATATTGCCGGTGGGGTCGGTGATCGGCATGCCCGCACCAATCGCTGCGGCAATCGGTTCGGCGATCAGACCAGCGCGGCGCGCCCCTGCGGACAGAACCGACTGACGGATCGCCCGCTTTTCGACAGGGGTCGCACCATGGGGCACGCAAACAATGATCTTTGGCTTGCTGAACGTCGTGCGCTTGTGAACTTTGCGGATGAAATGCTTGATCATTTCCTCGGCCACATCAAAGTCGGCGATGACACCATCGCGCATCGGGCGGATCGCCTCGATGCTGCCGGGGGTGCGGCCCAACATCAGTTTGGCATCTTCGCCAACAGCGAGGACTTTCTTGACCCCATCCTTGATGTGATAGGCCACGACCGACGGCTCACTCAGAACAATTCCACGGCCTTTGACATAGACCAGCGTATTCGCTGTCCCTAGGTCAATCGCCATGTCCGATGAAAAGATGCTTCCCCAGCCAGCCATATATCGTGTTCCTGATTCAAATGCGGAATGAGGCCCGCGACTCTACAGACCGGACCGATCGCTCTTATATGTGTGCGCGACCCAATCCGAAAGACCTGTCGGCGGCCGGATCAGCGCCTTGCCGCCCATTTCTATCCGAGTCGGCGTAAGAGCCCCTCAATGCGGGCTATATTATATAGTATACGCGGGGCACCACAGGCGCGCCAAAGGAATCAGATTCGGGGCGGAAATCAGGGTAAAAATGCGGCGGGCCAAGCGGTTACGGCGTAAGCGATCGACGGGTCGATAGCGCAAGCCCTGTAAAATAAGGGGTCCGTCAGAAAAAATGCTGTTACTGCGAAAAACTTTGAATTTTCCTCTTGCGCCTGTTTGCTGGTATTCGTAGATACCGCCTCACCGAAGCGGCGGCGACGCTGCGACGGCCCGGACGGAAGCGGAAACGTTAGAAGTTTGGTGGAAATCAGAGGTAATG